>Ga0209084_1001785_pt1 | contig 17516 bp, 17 predicted proteins | sample C_130820_MF_Meta_FD_187309 | JGI IMG/M metagenome (GOLD analysis project Ga0209084, IMG submission 187309) | Freshwater microbial communities from Lake Croche, Canada to study carbon cycling - C_130820_MF_MetaG (SPAdes) (version 2) | ecosystem: Environmental > Aquatic > Freshwater > Lake... | reverse complement strand
AAGATATAATATTACTAATGTATTAGTTGATAAAGTGTTCCAAGATTACTATAACCGTTGTTGGAAATTCATTGGTAGATTTGAACAAAATTATATTGCACCTCCAACAGTGTTTACAATTACAAATAATGGAAACTACTTCAGTGATGCAAACATAATTGAAACGTATAATGATTGTGCTACTTGTCAATTACCACCATTAGTAAATTACTACCAATTAGACTTATGTGAGGGAACTTTTACAACGGCATCTACAAAGATAGCACCACCCGACCCAACAGTACCAGGGCAACTATATGTATTACCAGGACTTGTTGATGGAGTATATGGTGTAATTAGATTCCGTTACACAGGTGTAGTAAATCAATTTAGATATAACCCAACAAACTATAATGGAAGTATTCAAAAAGCAACAAACGGATTAACATGTGGAGGAACTCAACTACCAACACCGCCAGCACCATCACCAGCACCACCTGTTTATACTTGTACATTATATGAAAATAGAGAAACATATGATGTAACATTAGTTAATTACACTACTTGTGGAGGAGATGTGATAGTTGGAGCAACTCTTTACGGTACTAACACTGGCGGTGGAACAGGACAAACTATATGTGTACAAGACGGTACATTAAGTGGTGATGGAGCCGCTTATCTTAGTAACTCAGGCTCATGTACATAACACGTAATTAATATTAAATAAAACAATAATGGCAGTACAAGTAACCATAAACAGTATTACAGGACAATCACCATATGACGTTTACATATGTCAGAGTGGTGGTACTAATTGTTTTTATATAACAACAATTTCAAGTACTCCGTATATTTTTGATATACCAGTTCCATATAATACTTCAAGTTCGTACATGTTAAAAATTATTGATACGAATAACTGTATTATTTCAGGAACAACCACAGTATAATGGCACAAGAAGTAACAATAACATCAGTAACCGCAAATACACCAGTAGATATCTATTATTGTGATTCTACCAGTGGTAGTTGCGTTTCTGTCGCAACTGTATCTGTATTTCCGTTTAGTTTTACTGTACCTGATTCAGCTTCAACTGAAAATATTGTAATTAAAATTATTGATACACAAGGGTGTATTGATGGTAATATAATATATATTACACCAACTCCAACTCCAACCATAACTCCAAGTTTAAGTTTTAGTCCAACACCAACAGTAACTTCTACTATTACACCAACTAGTACATCAACACAAACACCGAGTAATACCGTATCACCAACTACTACAACCACCAATACTCCAACTCCGACAACAACCCCTGTAGTTGCTTACCATCTAATAGGACAAAATACTAATACTACATCAGGAGATAGTTGTGGTGATATAGTTACCTTGACAAACTATTATACTTACATTGCAGATGCTAATTTGATACCTGTTGTTGGTGCTAAAGTTTATACTACATTACTTAATGGTACATTATATAATCCTTATAACGGCCAAAATAGATGGTTATTAATGGGTTTTGGCCAATATTTTTACGCAGTATTGATAGATACAAGTGGTAATATTTTAAGTTACGCACTTTGTATTTTATCTGTAACACCTACGCCAACAGTAACACCAACTAATACTCAAACACCGACAAATACTGCAACTAATACTGCAACTCCTACTCGAACACCGACAAATACTGCAACTCCTACTCAAACACCAACAAATACTACAACTAAAACCTCAACTCCTACTCAAACACCAACAAATACTGCAACTAAAACTCCTACTCAAACTAAAACACCAACAAATACTGCAACTAAAACTCCTACTCAAACTAAAACACCAACAAATACTGCAACTAAAACTCCTACTCAAACTAAAACACCAACAAATACTGCAACTAAAACTCCTACTCAAACTAAAACACCGACCAATACTTCAACTCCTACTCGAACACCAACAAATACTGCAACTAAAACTCCTACTCAAACTCAAACGCCAACAAATACTCAAACTCCTACTAATACCGAAACTCCAACTAACACACCAACACAAACTGAAACTCAAACACCAACTCCAAGTACAACGGCTACTATTGGATTAACTCCTACTGCAACAGAGACACAAACTCCAACAAACACCGAAACTCCGACTAATACTCCTACCAATACTCAGACACCAACAACTCCTTGTTATGGATTTAATTTAACTCCTGTTTTTGACGGAACTTGTGATAGTAGTGGCTCTGACATAACAGCATTTAAGACGACAACAGGTTCAATTATTGTAGGAGATACATTATATAATACTTGTGGTGGCTCAACGTTAGCAACTGGAAGTTATTCCGATGGAACATATAGATATATCGTTAATGTGGGAGAGGTAACTGCCAAAATAAATTGTATACCACTTAGCCCTACACCAACTCCAACTGTTACACCAACAGCAACACCATTTGAAATTATTTCAGGTAGCACTATCTGTGGAGTTCAATATAATGGTAGTGCTGGTGGAAGAGGTATATTTTATATTACAGTTGAGTTAGGTACGGATACAGGAATAATTAATTTTAATTATGATGCATATAGTATACCAGACCAATTCCAAGTTTATTGGGATGAAAACTTGGTTATTAATACAGGATTTAGAGGAAGTTCATCTTATAATGCGGATTTAAATGCTCTTGGATATCCAAACGTGTCTGGACCTGGTGCTGGTAGTTCTTCTTTCAGTAAAACATCTGCGTCACCAACAACCGCTTTAGTAGTTGTTACGGCTCCACTTAACACAACTATTTGGAATTTTACAATGGAATGTGTACCACCTACACCAACACCAACTCAAACACCAACAACAACATTACCTTGTTATGGATTTAATCTAACTCCTGTTTTTGATGGAACTTGTGATAGTAGTGGTTCTGATGTAACTGCGTACAAAACAACAGCAGGGTCAATTATAATTGGAAATATATTATATAATAGTTGTGGAGGGTCAACTTTAGCAACTGGAAGTTATTCGGATGGAACATATAGATATGTTGTTAATATTGGAGAGGTAACTGATAAAATAATATGTGTGGCTCCAAGTGAGACACCAACTAATACACCACCACAAACACCAACACCAACTACAACGCCAACTTTACCGCAAATTATGGCTAATGGAACTTATGTTTGTTCAACAGGTACAGATTGTGATGGAGAATTTAACATTTCATCAATTAGTGGAGGGGCAGGTGGACCATACCAAACACAATTAGATAGTGGTGGATGGAATGATTATCCAACAGTTTCTTCATACACATCATTATGTGGTGGGCAAAGTTATACATTCTCAGTTAAAGATGGTCAAGGTAATGTTAGAACTGAACCATTTACACAATGTATGAAACCAACACCAACTCCAACAAATACTCCAACACCAACAACATTTAGTTATTTCTATAACGCATATGTTTTGACTTGTGACGGAATAAATTCATCTTGTACTTCAACAGGAACTGAAACGGTTATTTATTCAGGGCCTACTCCATTAAGTAATGGTTCATATTACTCTAACGGTACAACTGTATATCAACCTTACGGTTCAACAAGCAATCCTGGACCTGGACTATATGTAGATGTACAAAGTATAATATACACTCAAAATGCTGTATGTTATGATGCGTGTTTGGCTTATTAAAAAAATAAAAACAGTGGATTTATGTACCCTATTTTAATAACCATATACATAAAAAACTTAACTAATATACTTATAAAGTATAAACTAAATAAAGAATGAGTGTAACTCCAACTATTACCGCAACTCCAAGTTCTACCCCTATTATATGTGGTAGTGGTGTAACTACAGGTAATTTTTATTATACCGATTGTTGTGGTAATTTTGTACAAGGAACTGAAGTTGGTCTTACAGTTGTATTTGATTATACTAGAACATTTAATGGTGTTGTTAAGTTAAATGTACCTTATTCAACAGTTTGTCCTACACCATCACCAACACAGACACCAACTTATACTCCAACAAATACTGTATCACCAACTGTTACTCCAACAGTCACAACAACTGCAACTCTAACACCTACGCCAACCATAACACCTTCGCTTAGTTCGGTATATGCGTTGAAAAATGATTGTGAGGTATTCACATTATTTGATATGGGTGTTAGATGTTTTCCTGTTGTTCAACCAAGTTCGTCAACATCTAATGATGGTATTTTATCTTTAAAAATTACAGGAGGAACAAGCCCATATTCAATTTATTGGGGAGGTGGACAAAGAACTCAAACATTAGTTGGAGTTCCTGCGGGAAGTTATGAAGTAGTTGTTGTAGATTATTATGGTGATTATACAGCTCAAACCATATGTAGTTTATTTGCGCCATCACAAACACCAACGCCAAGTATTACCGCGTCACCAACATTGACGCCATCACCTGTATGGTCTGATTTATGTTTACTTGTTATCTATCCTAATGTTACTTATGGTCCATATCAATTTGTTCCTAATGGTAGTAAAAATGGTAAACCATCGTGGAGGTATGGTACTTATAATGTTATATGGAGTACTGGTAATAGCAGATGGGAGATTCAAGGATGGAATGAGTCAACTGGAATCCCTGTTAGTACAAATAATACATTTATTCCAACAAGTGCTTGGAGTATTGCAGGAGGACCTCAAGCCTCAATTACAATGACACAAGGAACTTGTGGTTCATACGCACCACTTCAAGCCTCATTAGAAATTACTAAGAGTACATGTAATGGGACACAAAACTGTAATGGTTCAATTTCTGTAACAACAAGTTATGGATTAGCACCTTATACATACTCAATCAATAATGGAGTCACATATCAATCAAGTAATATATTCAATGCATTATGTCCAAATACTTATACAGTGTTAGTTAAAGATTCTGCAGGTTCTGTGTTATCTAAAATAGCAACTCTTGGATATGACGAAGCTCCTGTAACTTATACTATCGGAGTAACATTAAACAATGTTATTACTGTTGATTCATCTCAACAAATTGCTAATTGGAGAGTTAATGTAACGCCAGCATTACCTGTTGGAACAAGTATTACATTTAACTTGAATATGTCAGACATTAAACAATATAATGCTCCTGGTACAGGTTTAATTCAGGGAACAACTTCTGTTTATAAAAATGGAACTTCAATACCACGTAATTCAACTAATACAACATCTCAAACAACGGCAAGACCTTATTGTTCTCCTTATCAAACAATTACGACTACAACTACAGATGTTTATCCTGTTACTATTGGTAATGGTGATGTAGTTTCAGGTACATCAACTTCAATATTAACAATTACTGACGCACAGGTTGCTAACAACGGATGTGCAACTTCTTTAGTACAAGATATTTTAATTTCAACATCATCACCTGTTAAAAATGGTTGTTCATGTTGTGAGGTTGTCAATAATTCTAATTCAGTTGGTATTGTTAAACATACTTTAGTTAATGGTTCAACTTCGACACCAGCACCACCAGTATTAACATCATATAAAGTAACTGAAGTCGGAGGAGCTGATGCTGGTTGCTATACTGGTGATTTTTATACAGATTTTACTATTACGTTATTAGACCAGTACGGTAATTCAATAAATGCAACATCAAATCAAAATTTTATAATAACTTATAATTACAATGATGTACAAGATGTTGGGGGTGGTTATTTTCCTGATTCAACTATAAATTTAGCGGTTACTACTGGAAATTTTTCGGCAACACAAAGATTCTATACTAAACAATATCAATATTGTAACTATAGTTCAGTGTGTAATGGCAGTTGCTATAGCGAATCAACTGGTATGTATGTATCATATTCTCCAATATAATTAAAAAAATTATATTTTAATTTGCATAAAATAAGTTGATATATTAAAATACTGAAACAAGAATATTTATAACAAATGGCATACATAATAAAAAATACATCGGGATTAATTAATACAAGGTTAACAGACGTTGGTAGAAGAAATATATCCCAAGGTAATTTTAATATTGCTTATTTTCAAATAGGTGATAGTGAAGTTAACTACACAGCTGCTACTTCAACATATAACCAAACAAACAATAACATTTTGATGCCAGCCTTTAACGCTCAAAACGATACAGGTTCACCACAATCTAACAAACAAAACATTAAGTATCCATATTATGTGAGTGGAAATAAAGGTGGAACATATGGTATACCATTTATGGATAGCGTAGTTCAACCAGTTTATAATGCCGCAGGTCCAAAAGGTTTTTTCCAAACAGGAGGAACTCAAGGTAACTGGCAAACACAGATTACATCAAATGAGATTACAGGATACACTGTGACTTCAAACTATATTGTTTACATGGATACTTTGTCGGGACAAACTGACATTGCGATTGAGTATGATTATATCAGCTCAACAACAGGTACTCCTCAAGTTAATGATTTTATTACTATTATATTAGACCCTAATGGTGGTAATGGAGATGTTAAAACATATCCAGTGTTAACATATAAGATACAAGGAATTACCCCTGTAAGTGGTACACCAACTCAATCTGGTTATACATTAACTTTAGATAGAGCGGTACCAAATTATACTGGTACTGCTAGTAATGGAGATATTGCTCGTGTATTAGTTTACCCATCTGGAATGACTCAGTTATATGATACAATTACTCCAGCACCATATTGGCAAACAGATACTCTTAATTTTGAATCACCTTGTGACATACAAAATCGTGAGAATACATTAGTATGGAATATGAATATACCTTGGTCTGTAAGTCCTGCAGGTGTTTTCAGTAGTAGTTATGAGGACTATACAAAGTATGGTTCAGTTACTTACTTAGGTACAAAAGAATACTTGGGTTATCAAGAGCCAAGTGGACAAACAGATACAAGCCGTGTTTATTATTACAACTCATTTGATGAGGAGGTAGTTGTAACACCTGATGCTCAGAAAGCAATTGCAATTATTCACTACACTAATCAAGATATAGATAATGTGTACGGTGAGAAATTCTCAACAGTACCATTTGACCCTCAAAATCCATCAGACAATATAGGTTTAGCAAGACACTTTAGATTGACTATCCCAACATTGATGTGGCACAAATCTACAGGTGGGACAATTGGTGAAACATTTTGGATTGACCCTCCTGGATATGATTTATGTACACCATATTATATCAAGTCCACAAAGAACATTGATATGAATGACCCAGGTATTAGATATTTCCATTTATGGGATACTAATCCAGATTTAAATGGTAATCTTAATAGAGTTGGAAAGGTATTCCCTGACCAAGAAATTGTTATTATTGATGATGAAGAAATCATTGCCGCAATGTCTTACAAAGCAAATAGAAATTGGACTTTAGCCGCTCCTAAACTTTCATTATTAACGCCAAACACTTGTTATTCTAATGGACAAAACTCAAATGGTCTATTAACAAATAACTCAGAAAGATTATGGGTTACATATAGATTGGATTCAACAGGATTTACTGACTCATTACATTGTAACTATTATTCAGTTATTAAAGGGCCATCATTAAGTGCTAATACAGGTTCACAGAATGTGGCTATAAGATTTGGTAATGAATTTCCATTCTTACAACAAGGAACAACTCTTAGTGGATACTCCGCAAACTCAATAAAGTTATTATGTCAAGTAGTAACAGGTAGTACTCAACCAAGCCCAACTGCGTGGAGAGAGATTGATGTCACAAGTGAAGTATCTGCAACTACAGTTAATGGTTACTTAACCGTTGAAAGTATTACAGGAACAACATTCCAAATTGATGAGGTTATGTATTCAACTGCTTCAACATATAATTTGGCAAGTTACATTGACATTCCTCAAAATGGATATCCTGAAATATTAAATTTCGGAGATGAGTTCTATTTTTATGGAAATCTTGAGACAGATATTTCTGCAACCATTTATGAAATGAAGTACTTAATTACTTTAGGACGTAATCAATTTGTTAACACATCTAACCCAACTTGGACCTCAGGAACAACATCGTATTTTACAGAAATTGGATTATATGATACTAACAAAGATTTATTAGTAATTTCAAAGATGCAATCACCCGAATTGAGACAGGGCATACAACAGATAGTTGTTAAACTTGACTGGTAATATGGAAACCAAAAAATGTAGTAAATGTTGTCAAATAAAAGAAATTTCTGAATTTTCCAAGAACAACACAACTAAGGACAAATTACATTGTTCTTGTAAAGAATGTGATAAAAAAAAATATTTTAAAAATAGAGAACGTAATATTTTGAACATGAGGAATTATAAAAAAAATAATTCTGAAAAGTTAAAAGAATATTATTTAAAAAATCAAGAAGTATATAAACAATATAGGGAAAGTAAAAAAGACCTAAACAAAGTTTATATGAAAGATTACTATAAAAACAATCTTTCAAAATTAAAAGAGTATAGACAAAAGAATGCGGAACTACTAAAAGAAAAACTAAAACAGTATAAGGAAAAAAACAACGAAAAATTAAAACAAAAAAGAAAAGAATATTACATAAAAAATAAAGAAAAAATATCAGAATATAATAAAAATTATAGAAAGAACAATATAGAGAAAGAATTGAATAGGGTTAAAGTTTATTATGAAGATAATAAAAAAGATATAATTCACAAATCGTCTATCAGAAGTGTAAAGAAAAGACAAAAATATCCAATTGAAAGATTAAAACATAATGTAAGAAACAGGGTTAGAGACTACATAAAATCTAATGGAATTAAAAAGACAAATAAAACTTTCGATATTGTAGGGTGCACTCCCGAAGATTTGAAGAGATACTTAGAAGAGAGGTTTATTAGCAACATGTCTTGGGAAAATTATGGTAAATGGCATATTGACCACAAAATACCATTATCAAGTGCCTCAAATGAAGAAGAACTTTACAAATTGTGTCATTTTACTAACTTACAACCATTGTGGGCTGAAGATAATATCAGAAAGGGCAACAAATTAATATATGACAAAAAACATTAAAAAAGAGTCACCAAAGGTCCTTGGACTAGATGTGTCAACAAAAACTATCGGTATGGCGTTATTTGACATTCAAACAAAAAACTTATTGGAGTTAACTCATGTATCTCCAATACCAAAACTTAAAGTGGAAAATAAGATTGAAGAACTTTTATTAAAAAGCGCAATCGTTAGAGAAAAACTTAAAACTTATGTTGGTTTAGGAATAACACATGTTGTAATTGAAGAACCATTATTAAATTCAAACAACGTATACACAGTAAGTACATTGATGAGATTCAACACTTTGGTATGTCGAGAAATCTATGATATCTTAGGAGTTGTTCCAGAATTCATATCAACTTACAATTCAAGAAAATTTGCATTTCCAGAACTTGTTAAAGAAAACGACAAAGGTAAATTTGTTTTATTTGGTGGACTTCCAAAAGATACAGATAAAAAAGTTGTTATTTGGGAATTGGTTGCCAAAAAAGAGCCACAGATTGTTTGGAACTATACAAAGAACAATACACTCAAGAAAGAAAATTATGACCAAACCGACGCCTATTGTGCGGCATTAGGTTTAATGAAAATGAAAGAAATTTGGTAATTCCGAATTTCTTTTGTAACTTAGCTTCATGATACGAGTTATAAGAGATGCCGATTCAAACGCGACTAAGAAAGCGTTAAAAAAATTCCTTTCAACAAGAAAGGTGGAAACCCAATATATTAAAGGAGATTATACTATCATTAGATACAGAAAATATCCTGAACGAGAGGAAGTTGATATTGAGTTTAAAGGTCAAATAGCTGCAAGATATTACCATCATGGAGATATTACTTGGTTTGATAGTTCCATTAAGAAGAACGCGACACGACACAGTGTTAATGGATTATTAAGAAGACAAATATACAATGACCTCAGACAATCTTTGAGTTATTTTGGGGTTAAGATTGATGAACGACGTTATATCAAAAAAATAATATGGAAGTAATTTTTATCATGTGGGGAATATCGGCATTATTACTTTGTCTTACAATGGTATTTGAATATTATATTGACCGTTTAGACAATAGCCATCCATTAAAAAAATGGTGGGAAAAACATGTGATTGGTGAATTCAATGACTACCTACACTAATTCAAAAAAATCATTTATATTTGTGGTATGGTAGACGATGTAGAAGTACTGGTGGAGTTGTTTCGTGATATTTTAGGTCATGAAAAACAACATTATGAATCTAAAGGTCAAATGTCTTTTGACTGTCCAATATGTGCTGCTGAAAAAGGTTTGGAAAAAGGTGACGGAAAAGGAAACCTTGAAATTAGTTATTTAAAACATGTATACAAATGTTGGAGTTGTGGTGAAAGCCACGGAACTCAAGGGCCACTTGGAAAGTTTTTTGATAAACATGGGTCCAAAAAACAAAAGAAAGTTTATAATTTAATTAAACCTGAGGAGTTGAAACTTGTGGATATTAAGAAGCCCAAGTTAAGAATGCCTGAAGGTTACACCACGTTTGCAGATTCCAACCCAAGATTCATTCCTCATATTGAGGCTTACCGTTATCTTCAATCAAGAGGTATCACCGATGAGATTATTGAGAAGTATAAGATTGGTTACACAGTAAGTGGAGACTTTGCTTACAGAATCATTGTACCTTCATATAACTCAGAAGGGGTACTGAACTATTTCATCGCAAGAGCGTGGGTTAAAAACAAGTTAAAGTATAAGAATCCAACGACGCCGAAAGACGAAATTATATTCAATGAAAAATTTATTGACTGGAATAAAGACATATACATTTGTGAAGGAGCGTTTGATTCATTCTTCTTGGATAATCCATTGGTTATGCTTGGTAAGAAGATGAGTGATTTGATATTCAATACAATATATAACAAAGCAAATGGAAACATCATCATCTGTTTGGATGAAGATGCTTGGACTGATGCATTAAAACTTTACCATACTCTTAACGGAGGAAGATTATACAACAAGATAAAGATTATTAAACCTCCTAAAGATATGGACGTAGCGGACTTGAGGGGAAAAATTGATGAATATTACTATGAAATTAAATAACGAAGTCCTTGAGATTAGAAACCTAATCTCACAAAGACAACAACAACTTGGATTAACCTTTGAGGAGGACAAACACATCTATACAATGAATGATAGAACTGACTATCCTTCTGTATCCAAAGTATTAAAGAATTTCTATGAGGAGTTCCCAACAGAACAAGCTGCTTATAATAAAGCGGGAGGTGACCCACAAAAACAACAACAGTTAATTAAAGAGTGGGGTGATGCTGGAACCTATTCAACTAATTTGGGTAGTCGTGTCCATTACTTGTTGGAGAAAGAATCTATTCAAAGGTACGGTTCATATAAAGAAGTAAGACAACCTATCTTTGAGTGTGACTTGAGTCAGATTGTTAAGGGGGATAGTATGGTTAAGGCTGGGGAGAAATACCTTAACTTGATGGAAGAAAGAGGGGCAATCTTATTAGACACGGAGATGGTCCTTGGAGACCCTGAACTTGGGTACACGGGGCAACCTGACAAAATTTGGTTGATTCCAAATAGAGACAAGACAGAGTTTGGATTGGTGATTACTGATTGGAAAACTAATAAAAAAAAGAACTTACAAGAAACAAGTTGGACTAAAAAGATGTATGCTCCTTTTCAAAAATATCCAAATAACTCATTAGGTCACTACTATCTTCAGTTACCATTATATGGTAGATTATTAATTAAAATGTTGGAGGGGACCAAGTACGAGAATATTAAGTTATATGGATGTATCATTACACACTTAATGGAAAACTCTGAGTTTGAAGAATATAGAGTCCCAAAAGAAATTATTGACACCGTATTTTCTATGAATATGAAAGATTATTTGGAAAAATAGAATTTATATCTTATCTTTTTTATTATAAAAAAATTAAAATTATGGACATACAAAAACCGAAAGTAGATTTAAGAGATTGCGAAACAACTAAATGTGAAGAATGTGGGAGCATTTATTTTAGAGAGGTAATTTACATCAAGAAAGTTTCTAAATTAATGACGGGGTCACACGAAGACACAACAGTACCTTTCCCAATCTATAAATGTGATTCATGTGGTCACGTTAATAAAGGGTTCAATCCTTTTGAAGAAGAGGTTGAAGCCGCTAAACCAACTATCATTAGCGAATAAAACATCATATGATTAAGAGACTAGTCCATTTTTCCGACCTGCACGTTAGATTGTTCAAGGACCATGATTTATACCGTGGAATCCTTGAATCTGCGTTAAAGGAGTGGAAAACATTAAATCCTGATAGAATTGTATTCACAGGAGACTTAGTACATTCAAAGAACCAAATGACTCCTGAGTTAGTGGAGTTCGTTGCATGGATATTAACTGAATGTGCAAACATAGCTAAAACTATTGTTATCATAGGCAATCATGATTTTTTGGAGAGTAATAATACTAGATTAGATGCTATAACACCAATTGTTGATTCATTAAAAAATGACAACATAGTTTATTTAAAAAATCGTGGAGTTTATCCTGATGAAAATATAAATTGGTGTGTATATTCTTTGATGGGCCACAACATTCCACCTGAAATTATAAAGTCAGAATCAACAAACATAGGTTTATTTCATGGACCTGTACAAGGCCTTACAACTGATGTTGGTTATAAATTTGAAGATGGGTTTGATGTTAGTAAGTTCAAGGGATGTGACTTGGTACTATGTGGTGATATTCACAAGAGACAAGTCTTTGATATTCCTGGTGGAAAGAAAGCATATATGATTGGGTCAACAATTCAACAGAACTTTGGTGAGAAACTTACCAAACACGGTTATGGTGTTTATGATGTTGAAAATAACCAATATGATTTTGTTGACTTACCTAACCCTAAACCATTTTTAAAATTTGAAATTACCTCAATTGATGATTTAGTTAATGGGGCTGAAAAGTTATTAAATTATTAATATGGATGTAAAGATTACCCTTTCTTCTACCGAACACAAAGAGTTAATATCTTTTTGTAACCTTAATGACTTGCTCGTTAGTGATACAGTTAAGAAGTCCTATATGAATGGGTTCAATATTGAAAGATTTGGACTACTAAATTCAGGACAAGAAAAAATAGAGAAAGAGGTAATCAAAGAAGTCATCAAGTATGTTGAAGTACCTGTAGTTGAAGAAAAAGAAGTCATCAAGATTGAGTATGTTGAACTCCCTGTTGAGAAGATTGTTGAAGTTGTTAAATACATTGATGTACCTGTTGAAATAATCAAAGAGGTTGATAAAGAGGTAATTAAAGAAGTTTTCGTAGAAAAGGAGACAACTGAAAATAGTTTGAAACCTAAGTTTGACGCACTACAGAATACAGTTCAAAAGTTAAGACAAGAAATTTTGGACAAAGACAAATTGATTAAGGAGTATCAAAATACGATTGATGATATTCAAAAATATCAAGGCGAGACCAAAGCGGTTTATCTTAAAGGTTCAAACTTAGATAACAAATTATATAAATAAAACACTAAAATTAAAAAAAATTATGACACAATTATTATTATGGATGGTTATAGCCTATGGGTTAAGTAACATCGTGGTATACGGTAGTATATTTAACGGACCAAGAGAAATTATTAGAAAATGGGCAGAAAGTTCATATTTTTTAAATGGTTTTGGAAAATTTATTAAAGATATGACATCATGTATGATGTGTTTTGGGTTTCATTGCGGTTGGTTTTTATCAATTTCGTTATATTCACCTGTATGTAACATTCTTGGAGTTCATCCATATATCTCATGGTTCTTTGATGGATTTTTAGCTTCAGGAGCTGTATGGGCGATAAATTCAATAATAGAATGGTTTGAGTTAAATAGACCTAAGTAACAATGCAGAGATATTGTGCTGAGTACACCATCAAAGTTAAAGTTTATGATGTTATGATTACATCAGATGAAACTGATATAGAGATAAAGGAAAAAATAAAAAAAGTTGGACAAGATAAACTATCTAAATGGGTGTCAGGAACAATACTTGACACTGAAAATGAAGTTTTTATTGAAGATGTAAAAATAACAGATAAAGGTTTATAAAATGGGAGTTAAGAAAAAAGAACACAGAAAAAAAGTTGAGTTAAGAAATCAAAGATTAAAAGTTGAGAAGAGTGCAATGCAAAAATTATTCAATGACGTAATGAAGAAACAGATTGAAGAATTACAAAAGAAACATGAAGCGGAGTCTGGTACGACCGAAAACCAATAAAACTGAATGGGATTTATTTAATCCCATGCCAAAATTCAATTATGACAACATGAGTAAAAAATTAGACTTAAGTTTATTAGACAATCCGTACATTCAAGTTGTATGGGAAGATAGTACTGAAAACTTCACTCAAGAAAAAATCAAATCAGTTAAACAATATTTCCAAAAGAAATATTCTTCAACAAACATTAATGTTATTACAAAGGTAAAGGTCTCTGATGATACACAGCAAACGGTTGACGTTTCTGTTAACATCATGGATAAGAACTATCAAAAGGAATTGATTAAGTCTTTATTGGAATCAAAAGCCCAAGACCAATACTTTGACCAAGTTATGAATATTGACCTTGCGGTTGAGAACAGAATGTTGGTTAATGAGGTAGAGGTAACTCCATTCAAGAAGTGGTACATCAAGAAAATTGAGTTCAGTAACTTCTTATCTTATGGTGAGAACCAAGTCATTGACTTTGAGAAGTGTAATGGTATTACCGTTGTTGAATCCAATCCATCCAACTTTGGAGGTAAGACCGTATTAACGGTTGACCTATTGTTATTCTTATTTTTCAATACAACAACAAAGACTCAGAAGGCTGAAGAAATCTTTAATAGATTTACGGACATTAATAAGGTCACAGTTAAGGGTGACATTGTTATTGATGGTGAGGAGTATATCATTGCTCGTCAGATTGAAAGAAAGATGTCTAAGGCTGGTGAATGGAATGTGAAGACGGAGCTTGAGTTTTTCAAAAAACTAGCTGACGGTCAACTTCAAAACTTTACGGGAGAACAAAGAAGAGAGACCGAAAACTTTATGAAGAACTCCATCGGTAGTATGGATGACTTCTTAATGACCATCGTTACAACCGCTTCAAACCTTGAGGATTTGCTTGAGGCAAAGCCAACTGCTCGTGGTCAAGTACTCAGTCGTTTCTTAGGATTAGAGTTCCTTAAAAAGAAAGAAGAGACTGGCAAAGAGATTTATGCCGAGTTCTCAAAAGGTATGATGTCCAATGTATATAATACGGAGACATTAAAACAATCCAATGATGATTCAACTGAAAATATTGAAACATTAACCAAAGGTATTGAGGAGGCAGGAATAAAAATTGAAGATGTTAAGAAACGATTAGAAAAAGGACAAGAGTACAAAGATGGTTTGTTAAACTCAAAACATGCTGACATTGACCAAGAACTTATTAGTTTGAATCCGATTCAATTAACTAGTGAAATTACATCTTTGGAAACTACAAGTGAAACACTTCTTCGCCAGATTAAAGAGGTAGTGCTTGTTGAACCAAAAGAATTTTATCACGAGGACAAACACGATGAGGTTAAGGACGAAAGACAAAAAGTTAACGATGAATTAATTCTTGCTCAGAACAAAGTTGAGGAGATTAAGGAGTTAGTTAAGAAGTATGGTGATGGTATTCAATGTGAGCACTGTGGAATCAAATTGATGGAAGCATCACTTACAAAGAAGAAGATTGATGAACTAGCTGATTGGCAAACAAAGGTTGAAAAACTTTCAAAGAAGTGGAAAGACCTTGATACCAAAGAGAAATCATTCACTCAACTTAAGAAAGACTTTGACCTATACGAAAAGAATAAGTTGGTTAAGGAGAAGTATGAAATTTCATATGAATCCAATGAACTTAAGATTGAAAAAGTTAAAACAAAACGTAAGAGATACCAAGAGGTTCAAGATAAAATTAAGAAGAACAACGAAATTGATGCACAACTATTGAAAGCCAATCTTCGTATTGATGAGTTGATGAATGAGATGAGAGGTTATGAAAGAACTCAAACAACAAATGCATCTCAGATTGAAACCTTGAGAGAGAAGATTGTTAAGAACAATGAAATAATTCTTAAGATTGCTGAAGAGTTTGAGAGAGAAAAGATTTACAAAATCTATATGGAGTTGTATGGTAAGAATGGTGTATCCAAAGTTATCATGAAGTCTATGTTACCATTGATTAACTCTGAACTTCAAAGATTGCTTCAGGACTCATGTTACTTCAACTTGGAAGTTAGAATCAACGACAAGAATGAGGTGGAGTTTATTATGGTTGACAACTCAACAGGTATTGAGAAGTTGATGGTATCAGGTTCAGGTTATGAAAGAACGATTGCCGCTATGGCATTGAGAGCTGTCTTATCTAAAGTGTGTTCATTACCAAAGCCAAATGTCATAATCTGGGACGAAGTATTTGGAAAGATTTCTAATGACAACCTTGAATTGGTTGGAGAATTTTTTACAAAGATGAAAGACTATTTTGAGAAGATATTTGTTATTACTCACAATCCTTTGGTTAGTAATTGGGCCAACAACGTGGTCAAGATTAATAAAGTTGACAATATTTCAAAAGTCTCACAATAATGTGGGACTTTTTTGTTTATATTAGATTTTTTAGTATCTTTGTATTCAATAAAAATAAAAAAAACATGCAAATATCAACTTCAACAGAATCTTTAAAAAATTTAATGGGAATTGAAATATTACTAAGAAGTAAAAATGGTGAGTATACACCAGATTCTTTATTAAAAAGACTTGTTGATAAACAATATGATACTTTTCCTGTATATTTTGGTATGAATAAGGCTCAATCTGGACCTTCTGATTTGGCAACAATTCAGGGAACAAGACGCTCAGGATTAACATGGGTAAGAAAAAATCAAGATAAAGAACCTATTGGTAAAGGACTTTTAAATTATATGAAAGGTGTTAATGATTTAAAATATATAACTGACCCAACAACTGGTGAACATTACTATTATATTGATGGTGTTTTACAAATGGCTCAATTATGTAAACAAAATGACCCTGACTTTGTGCCTTCATATAAAAAAGAAACAATAGACAGGGTAGAAAATATTCATACAACCTTACAATATGAATCATGTGGTTTAGGCGTTTTAGCTGGATATAAAATTTATGTACCAAATGCGGATAGAAATAAAAAAATTAAAAATGGACAGACGATAGGTGAAGATTATAAAGAACATTTAGTAGATAGTTTTAATCAAAGGAATAATCGTTCAGGATTTATAGATTGTTTATGGATTGATGAAGATGGTAATGTTGTGACTGCTTTTGAAGTTGAAAATTCAACTGGAGTTGATTCAGGAATGAGTCGTATGTCGTCTTTACAAAATATTGTTCCTTGTTATATTATTGGTACCCAAGATAGTTATGTTAAAAAGTTCAATGAGTTAAAAGAAACATCTTATAAAAATTCAAACTTTAATTT
>Ga0209084_1001782_pt1 | contig 17525 bp, 14 predicted proteins | sample C_130820_MF_Meta_FD_187309 | JGI IMG/M metagenome (GOLD analysis project Ga0209084, IMG submission 187309) | Freshwater microbial communities from Lake Croche, Canada to study carbon cycling - C_130820_MF_MetaG (SPAdes) (version 2) | ecosystem: Environmental > Aquatic > Freshwater > Lake... | reverse complement strand
CTGCCTTCTTCGCAGGAGCCGCCTTCTTCGCAGGAGCCGCCTTCTTCGCAGGAGCCGCCTTCTTCGCAGGAGCCGCCTTCTTCGCGGGGGCTGCCTTCTTAGCGCTTGGTTTTTTTGCAGTTGCCATAACTATCTCCTTGATCAATTAACAAAGAGCACTTTTTGCCCATTTTTAGCAAAAAGAGATCCATGGCGTTGGGCAGGTTCCCAGCGGCATGAATGGGGTAGCACAAGGTACGGCCATCAGCGTGTCAATGTGGCGACCTTGTGGCATGGAGCGTGGTTTTCCCAAAGGCTTAGTCCCAGGAAAGCGCACCGCCCGACTGGTATTCAATGACACGGGTTTCGAAGAAATTGCGCTCTTTCTTCAAGTCGATCATTTCGCTCATCCAAGGGAACGGGTTTTCCTCATTGGGGAACAAGGCATCCAAGCCGATCTGGGTTGCACGACGGTTAGCGATATAGCGCAAATAACCTTTGAACATCGATGCATTCATACCCAAGACACCGCGCGGCATGGTGTCTTCGGCGTAGCGGTATTCGAGTTCAACGGCCTGTTCAAACAAAACCTTAATTTCAGCCTTGAACTCTGCTGTCCAAAGGTGCGGGTTTTCGAGCTTCAATTGGTTGATCAGGTCGATGCCAAAGTTGCAATGCATGGACTCGTCGCGCAAAATGTACTGGTATTGCTCCGCGGCCCCAGTCATCTTGTTTTGCCGACCCAAGGCCAGGATTTGGGTGAAGCCAACATAAAAGAACAAGCCCTCCATCAGACAGGCGAACACAATCAGCGACTTGAGCAAGGTCTGGTCGGTCTCAGGGGTGCCGGTGTGAAAGTGCGGGTCCATGATCGCCTCGATGAAGGGAATCAGGAACTGGTCTTTGTCACGGATCGATTTGACTTCGTTGTAGGCGCTGAAAATTTCGCCCTCGTCCAGGCCTAGCGACTCCACAATGTATTGGTAGGCGTGGGTGTGAATCGCCTCCTCAAAGGCCTGGCGCAACAAAAACTGACGGCATTCAGGGGCGGTAATGTGCCGGTAGGTACCCAGCACAATATTGTTGGCCGCCAAAGAATCAGCGGTCACGAAAAAGCCCAGGTTGCGCTTGATGATGCGACGCTCGTCCTCGGTCAAACCGTTGGGGTCTTTCCACAGGGCGATATCACGGGTCATATTGACCTCTTGTGGCATCCAGTGGTTGGCGCAGGTGGCCAGGTATTTTTCCCAAGCCCATTTGTATTTGAAGGGGACGAGTTGGTTCACATCGGTTTTGCCGTTGATGATCCGCTTGTCGGAGGCGCGCACACGGTGCGAAATGGTTGGACTAGCCGGCACTGCGGTCGGCGTCACAGCCTCACTTTGGTCCGCTAGGGGCGCAGCGCTTAACGTGGGCGCATCCGCCTCGCGCAGCGCGTAAGCACGATGGCCAACCGGCTTGACATCTTCTTCCCAAGTCAACATATTCAATTCCCGTTTTTCTAAATAAGACCCACCTTGCGCACCGCGCCAGTGGGTGTGGATACATTACAAATTCAATACCGGTGAGCCCGATACCCCTTATTGGCACGCTTCGCAGGTGGGGTCATCCACTCCGCAAAACTTGATGTCCGTGGCAGCATTGGCACTGAGCGCGATTTGCTGTTCCTGGGCTGCAGCGGCCGCTGCGGCTAACAAGGAGCTCCCCGACGAACTGGCTGCCTGCGCGGAGGACACCGAATTCATGCGGCCCGAGCTGATGGTGGACTTCTCGGCATGGGTAGCTGACATGGTGCGCAGGTAATAGGTCGTTTTTAGGCCACGAACCCAAGCCAGCTTGTAGGTCTCGTCCAGCTTCTTGCCCGAGGCGCCAGCCATATAAATGTTGAGCGACTGCGCTTGATCGATCCATTTCTGGCGGCGTGCAGCTGCCTCGACCAGCCAGCGGGTTTCCACCTCGAAAGCAGTGGCATAGAGCTGCTTGATCTCGTTGGGGACGCGGTCCATGGGGCTGAGGGAGCCATCAAAATGCTTGAGGTCCATCACCATCACGTCATCCCACAGTCCGATGCGCTTGAGGTCTCGCACCAAGTAGCTATTGACCACCGTGAACTCACCCGACAAATTGGACTTGACCGACAGGTTGCCAAAACAAGGCTCAATCGAAGCATCTACACCGATGATGTTGGAAATGGTCGCCGTCGGCGCGATAGCCACGCAATTGGAGTTGCGCATGCCGTCAGTGGCGATTTTGCGGCGCAGCGTATCCCAGTCCATGGTCGAAGAACGGTCTACTTCCACAAAGCCTCCACGCTCTTTAGCCAAGAGATCGAGGGTGTCAAAGGGCAAAATGCCACGGTCCCACAAGGAACCCTTGAAGCTGGAGTAGCTGCCGCGCTCGCGGGCTAATTCGGTCGACGCCCAGTAGGCGTAGTAACAAATCACCTCCATGGAGGTGTCCGCAAACTGCACGGCTGCATCGCTGGCGTAGGGGATACGCAACTCATACAAACTGTCCTGAAAGGCCATCACGCCCAAACCGACGGGGCGGTGGCGGACATTGGAGTCCCGCGCCTTCTTAACGGCGTAGTAGTTGATATCGATCACGTTATCGAGCATGCGCATCGCCGTGTTAATCGTGCGCTTGAGCTTGTCGTGGTCCAGTGCGCCGTCTTTGATGTGCTGCAACAAGTTGACCGAGCCCAAATTGCACACAGCCGTCTCGGTATCCGAGGTGTTGAGCGTAATTTCGGTGCACAAATTGCTCGAGTGCACGACGCCAGCATGCTGCTGCGGCGAGCGCACATTGCAAGCATCCTTGAAGGTGATCCAGGGATGCCCTGTTTCGAAAAGCATGGTGAGCATCTTGCGCCACAGATCGCCGGCCTCAATCGTGCGGGAGGGTTTGATCTCACCGCGCGCTGCTTTTTGCTCATATGCCACGTAGGCGGTTTCAAAATCAATGCCAAATTTGTCGTGCAGGTCCGGGACGTTGGACGGTGAAAACAAAGTCCATTGGCCTTTTTCCATCACGCGACGCATGAAAAGATCAGGGATCCAGTTGGCCGTGTTCATGTCATGGGTGCGGCGGCGGTCATCCCCGGTGTTTTTGCGTAACTCCAGGAATTCCTCAATATCCAGGTGCCAGGACTCCAGATAGGTACATACGGCGCCTTTGCGCTTGCCGCCTTGATTGACGGCAACAGCTGTGTCGTTGACTACTTTGAGGAAAGGCACCACACCCTGCGACTCGCCATTGGTACCTTTGATGCGTGAGCCCAAAGCACGCACGCGCGTCCAGTCATTGCCCAGACCGCCGGCAAACTTGGAGAGCAAAGCGTTTTCTTTGATCGACTCGTAAATGCCGTCCAAATCGTCCGGCACGGTCGTCAGGTAGCAAGAGGAGAGTTGCGAACGCAAAGTTCCGCTGTTAAACAGTGTTGGCGTGCTGGACATGAAGTCAAACGACGAGAGCACCTCATAAAACTCGATGGCCCGCGCTTCGCGGTCGGTTTCGTTGAGCGACAGTCCCATCGCCACCCGCATAAAGAATGCCTGCGGCAATTCGATGCGCGTCTTGCTTTCATGCAGGAAATAGCGGTCATACAAGGTCTGCAGGCCAAGGTAATCGAACTTCAGATCACGCTCCGCTTTGAGGGCGGCGCCCAGGCGCTTCAAATCGAAATGCAGCAGTTTTTCGTCCAACAGCTCGAAATCAACGCCTTTTTTGATGAAATCGGGGAAATAGTCTTCATAGGCCTGCTGCATTCCAGCGGCGGGCACGTCGCGACCCAGGACTTCGCGGGAAATCGTATGAAACAACAAGCGCGCGGTGGCGTAGGTGTAATCCGGGTCTTTTTCGATCAGGGTGCGCGCAGCCAGAATAGAGGCTTTGAAGACCTCATCGACCGGCACGCCGTCGTACAAGTTGCGCAGCGTCTCGGAAATAATGGGCTCGGCGCGTACCTCGCTGCCCAAGCCGGAGCAGGCCGTTTCGATACGGCTGGTCAGGGCGTCCATATCCAAGGGCACCAATTGACCCCCGTCGGTGACATGCAGTTGGGGGAGCTTAGGCGCAGCCTGGGTTTGCTGCTTGGCGCGCTCTTGGGTGCGGCGCTCGCGATAGAGCACATAGGCGCGTGCCACTTCGTGGTGACCGCCACGCATCAGGCCCAGCTCCACCTGGTCTTGCACGTCTTCAATATGGAAGGTGCCGCCGCCCGGGCGCGAACGCATGAGGGCGCGGATCACTTGCTGGGTCAGTGCGTCCACGGTTTCGCGCACACTGGCCGAGGCCGCGCCTTGGGTGCCATGAACTGCCAGCGAGGCCTTCATGATGGCTACGGCAATCTTGTTAGGCTCAAACGGAACAACGCCGCCGTTGCGTCGAATAATTTGGTAGCTGGTCAGCGGACTGGGTGCTGATTCGCCCGTAAATGGCCCAATTGCAGGGCCGGGCATCACAGGCGTGGGGGAAAGAGTCGAGAGAGATTGCATGGTGTGCTTATGAGGTACGAAATTATTCAACGAAGTCCGCTATAAATATGCCAACGAGGCGGGAAGATGAGAATCTTCAGTCAGGCCTGTTGACACTATATCTGGTGTGCCTACTATGCGCAAGCCACTACAGGTAGTGTACCGGCCCAAATAAGTGAAAATCCCGTGTCGGCCAATCGTCACTTATTGGATGGCCTGCGAGCGCGCAGTTTGTTATGTGTGAAATGTTCGCCGCAAAGCCTTGACGGATGGGCGATTGAGGGCAGAAACCCCGTAGATTCGTAGCGGTACGAGGACCTGGTGCACCCGCTCGCTCGAGAATTCGTGCAACCCAGAACTTGGTATTTTTTTGCCGACCTGACCCGCACCGTTTTGGGGACCCGGCATTGAGCTCACAAAATAAATAAATTTTTTAATTTAAGGTGTGGCAATCTGCAACAAACGTGCAATTGCTGTCACTTCAGACCAATCGAAACCGGTTCCGGGGTCATTTTTGCGACCGGGAGCAATATCGCTATGCCCCGCCAAGTAGCGAATGGGGTAATGCGCCGCGATCTGTGCCAGCAAGGTATGGAGTGCGGCGTATTGCGCAGCTTCAAAAACATCGCCCTCCACGCCTTCCAGTTCTATGCCAATGGAGTCGTCATTGCAATTGTCCCGGCCTCGGTAAGTGGAAACGCCGGCATGCCAGGCGCGGTCATCGCAGCTTACGAACTGCCAGAGGCTGCCGTCGCGCCGGATATAGAAATGGCATGACACCTCTAGGCCGCGAATCGTTTGAAAAAATGGGTGGGCCTCCCAATCCAGGCGGTTGGTAAACAGCGCCTGCACCTCGTCGCCGCCAAACTGGCCAGGCGGCAGGCTGATCGAATGCACCACAACCAGGTCAACCACCGCTGCGGTCGGTCGCCGGCCAAAGTTGGGCGAGTCAAGCCGGCTTGCCTGTGGGTTCCAGCCGCCCACCCAAGGCGCTGGGCGCGTGGGCGCGTGGGACTCAGGTTTCATGAGTGCGCTGGTGTGCTGCGCTGCAATAAAACCCCCGCCCACCTGTCACGGCGTCTTTCTTGGCCAGGTGCACGCCGCAAAAAGCGCAGGCGACCATCTCAATGGGCTCGTCGGCGCGTGGGGCTTGCCGGTCGCTGCGGGAGGACCGCGCGGTGCGCCACTTCCAGACTATCAGCAAAGCCACCAACAGAAGCAGCAAATACCTCATGCACTGCGACCCAAAATGACCTCTATCACGAAGCGTGAGCCCACGTAGGCCAAAAACAAGAACACCGCGCCGGTATACAAAACACCGACCGCCCGACGTCCGCGCCAACCAAAGCGCGCTCGGCCCAGTAGCAATGTGGCAAAAGTCAGCCAGGCCAGCATCGAAAACACGGTTTTATGGTCCCAGCGCCAGGCATGGTCGCTGCCGTAAACCAAGTCGCCAAACCAATAGCCTACGACCAAGGTGGCGCTCAGCAGCACAAAACCGGCGGCCACAAAGCGGTAGGTCAGCCGCTCCAAGGTAAGCAGCGGCAGGCCGCTATGCGTATCAAAGCCCTGGCGCATGCGCGCCTCGGCGCGGGTCATAAACCAGGCGTGCACCACCGCCACGCCGAACAGCCCGTAGCAGGAAATCGCCACCGCCAGATGCACAGGCAACCAGACCGAGGCGGTCACTGGCAAGGCCTTGCCCGGAAACATCCAGGCCAGCACCAATGTGGCCGCGCCCATCGCGCTCAGGGCCCAGCGTGCGGGCAACTGGGGGAAAACATGGCTTTCCACCGCGTAGCTGGTCGCAATCAGCCAGGCGGTGACCGACAACGCGGGCGCAAAGCCAAAACGCACCGGTGTGTCCATAAAGCTCAGCGCCAGCGTCGCGCCATGGGCCAGCCAGGCCAGGCCCACCCAGATACGGGTTGCCATGGCGCCCAGGTGTCGCGCGCGTAGCGCCGGCCACAAATAGGCAAAAACCGCCACTCCGCTCAAGAGCAGGCTCCAGGATGAGGCACTGTCTAAAATCATAGGCAGAGTTTAGCCCTTTGTCTGCAAGACGGCGTCCCCTGCCGCACACCCCCACACTGGACCCCTATGGCCTCCGCCCTCACCGACAAACTGTCCCGCCTGGTCAAAACCTTGCGCGGCCAGTCCCGCATCACTGAAGACAACATCAGCGACATGCTGCGCGAGGTGCGCATGGCCATGCTCGAGGCCGACGTCGCCCTGCCGGTGGTGCGCGACTTTATTGCCCGCGTCAAAGAAAAGGCACTGGGCCAGGAAGTGCTGGGCTCTTTGCAACCGGGCCAGGTGCTGGTCTCCATCGTCAACCAGGAGCTGGCCGCCACCATGGGCCAGGGCGTGAGTGACCTCAACCTGGCCGTGCAACCGCCTGCCGTGATCCTGATGGCCGGCTTGCAGGGCGCGGGTAAAACCACTACCACCGCCAAGCTGGCCAAGCACCTGATCGACAAGCGCAAAAAGAAAGTGCTGACCGTGTCGGGCGACGTCTACCGGCCCGCCGCCATCGAGCAGCTCAAGACCGTCACGGCGCAGGCCGGCGCCGAGTTTTTCCCCAGCAGCCCGGACCAGCGACCCGTGGACATTGCGCGCGCAGCGCTGGACTATGCCAAACGCCACTTCTTTGACGTGCTGCTGGTCGACACCGCCGGCCGCTTAGCCATTGACGAGGCTTTGATGGCCGAAATCAAAGCCCTGCACGCCGCCTTGCAACCGATTGAGACCTTGTTTGTGGTCGACGCCATGCAGGGCCAGGACGCGATCAATACCGCCAAGGCCTTCAAAGAAGCGCTGCCGCTGACCGGCATCATCCTGACCAAAATCGATGGCGACGCGCGTGGCGGTGCGGCCTTGTCGGTGCGCCAGATTACGGGCGCGCCGATCAAATTTGCCGGCACCAGCGAGAAAATTGACGGTCTGGAGGTGTTTGACGCCGAACGCCACGCCGGGCGCATTTTGGGCATGGGCGATATCGTCGCTTTGGTCGAGCAAGTCACCGCCGGCGTGAATGTCGAGGCGGCGCAAAAGCTGGCCGCCAAGGTCAAAAGCGGCGCCGGTTTTGACCTCAATGATTTTCTGGCCCAAATTCAGCAAATGAAACAAATGGGCGGCCTGTCCAGCCTGATGGACAAATTGCCCGCCGCCATGGCGGCCAAGGCGGGCCAACTTGATATGGACAAGGCCGAGAAAGACATTCGCCGCAAAGAAGGCATCATCCACAGCATGACGCCCCTGGAGCGGCGCAAACCCGACCTGATCAAGGCCACGCGCAAGCGGCGCATTGCCTCGGGCGCCGGCGTTCAGGTGCAGGAAGTCAACCGCATGCTCAAAGAATTTGAGCAAATGCAGGACATGATGAAGAAAATGAGCGGTGGCGGCATGATGAAAATGATGAAGCGCCTGGGCGGCATGAAAGGCATGCCCAAAATGCCGTTTTAGGCACGGGCAAAGCGCTCAGTCCTGGGCGGTGACTTCGAGCTTTTGCACGTCCAGGCCCAAAGCAGCCAGGCGCAGCAGCAAGTCGGCGTAGACCTTGGGCTCCATGCGGGGGGTGCGCGACAAAATCCACAAAAACTGGCGGCCGGGCTCGCTCACCGCCACCCACTGGTAGTTGTCCTCAAGCACGACCACCCAATAGTCGCCCCACACCGCAGGAATCAGCGACAACCAGGCCGGCGCAAAGCGCACCTGCAACTTGGGCGAAGTAGCTGGCCCCATCTGGCGTGCCGCGCCAACGGCCTCGTCGATTTCGCCCGAGGCCGTTTTGCAGCGGTTGGTCACCTGCACGGCGCCGTCGCTGCGCAACACATAGTTAGCGCGGGTGTTGCTGATGCATTTTTTCTGGAACCAATTGGGGAATTTGGCAATCTCGTACCAGGTGCCCATGTAGCGGGGCACGTCCAGAGAAGCTACGGTGGATAGTGGCTCGGCGGCGTGCAGCGCGCCGGTGAACGCCAGAAGTCCGCACACAAGCCAGATTTTCAGGGCGGTCATGGCTTCAGTCTCCCGCCACCACGGCCTCGCCGCGCAGCGAGTAGGTGCGGGTTTCGGTAATTCGGACATCAATCAATTGACCGATCAGGCGCTCTGGGCCGGCAAAGTTGACCACCCGGTTGCATTCAGTACGGCCCATCAACTCGGTGCCGTCGCGCTTGGACGGCCCCTCGACCAGGATGCGCTGCACCGTGCCGAGCCGGCTCTCGCTGATGCGCGCAATGCTGGCGTTGATTTCGGCCTGCAAATGCTGCAAGCGTCCCAGCTTGACTTCGTGGGGCGTGTCATCGGCTAAATTGGCCGCCGGCGTACCCGGGCGCGGGCTAAAGATAAAACTAAAGCTGTTGTCGAACTGCAAATCTTCAATGAGGCGCATCATCTTGGCGAAATCATCCTCGGTCTCGCCCGGAAAACCGACGATGAAATCGCTGCTCAGCGCCAAGTCGGGCCGGATGGCGCGCAATTTACGCACCGTGCTTTTGTACTCCATGGCGGTGTAGCCGCGCTTCATGGCCATCAGGATGCGGTCTGAGCCATGCTGCACCGGCAAGTGCAAATGGCTGACCAGCTTGGGCAGCTTGTCATACGCCGCGATCAAGGCCGGCGTGAATTCATTGGGGTGGCTGGTGGTGTAGCGCAGGCGCTCGATGCCGGGGATGTCGGCCACATATTCGAGCAAGGTGGCGAAGTCGGCCATCTCGCCGCTCTGGCCCATCGGGGCGCGGTAGGCATTGACGTTCTGGCCCAGCAGCGTAATTTCTTTGACGCCCTGGTCGGCCAGTCCGGCCACCTCGACCAGCACATCCTCAAACGGGCGGTTAATTTCTTCGCCCCGCGTGTAGGGCACCACGCAGTAGCTGCAGTATTTGGAGCAGCCCTCCATCACACTCACAAAGGCCGAAGCACCCTCGACCTTGGCCGGTGGCAAATGGTCAAATTTCTCGATTTCCGGAAAGCTGATATCCACCTGGGGGCGGTTTTGCACTTGCCGCTGGCGCAGCATGTCGGGCAGGCGGTGCAGGGTTTGCGGGCCAAACACCACGTCCACATAAGGCGCGCGGGCGATGATGCTCGCCCCTTCCTGGCTGGCCACGCAGCCGCCCACACCAATTTGCGCACCTTTTTTCTTACGCTGACGCGCCCGGCCGAGGTCGGAGAAAACCTTTTCCTGGGCTTTCTCCCGTACCGAGCAGGTGTTGAACAAAATCAGGTCCGCCTCCTCGAGGACGGCGGTTTTTTCATAGCCTTCGGCGGCGCCTAAGACGTCGGCCATCTTGTCCGAGTCGTACTCGTTCATTTGGCAGCCGAAAGTTTTGATGAAGAGTTTTTTGGACATGGTATTTCCAGCGGATCGTGGTGTTTTCCAGAGGCTGAGGGAGAAGAAAAAAGGGCACTGCCGTGCCCTTTTTCACCAATGTGGTGGTGATAGGTGGATTTGAACCACCGACATCAGCATTATGAATGCTGCGCTCTAACCAACTGAGCTATATCACCGAAGGCGGCAATTATAGCCAAACGTGGTCCCCGGCAAGCAGGCGCCACCTGACACACGCAATGGCCATGGAAGGGCTTGCTTTGCGTCAACCACGGTGCATCAAGGTCTATTCGCATAAATTTTCTATATTTTCATATTCTTTTCGATATTGATTTAAAATTTGTTAATTTAAACGCAACTGAAGTGAATCCATGCACCAAAGACAGCTACGTTTCCTGCCTTTCGCCCTCAGCGCCCTGCTCTTGGGCCACGGTGTAAACAGCTACTGCCAGACCCCCATTGGCACAGACGAAGCGCCCTCCAATCTGCGCTTTTCGGGTTTTGCCACCATCGGCGTGGTTAGCAACAGCAACCCCGATGCAGGCGTGGTTTTTTCTGGCGCGCAAAGCAAACCGGCCTTCAAAGGCATGTCGGCTGATTTGGACTCCGTTTTAGGTCTCCAATGGGACTATGCATTACGCCCTGATTCCTCCCTCACCATCCAGGCCGTGGCTCGGGCGGGCGAAGACCTGCAGCCCAGTTTGCGCATGGCCTACCTTGAACAAAGATTTGATACCGTCAGTGCCCGTTTCGGGCGCATGCGCACCCCCCTATTTCTAGATACCTATGCCGAAGAAATCGGCTACGCCAACCCCCTCATACGGGGCCCAATTCCGTTGTATGGGGCGGCACCCTCGCAAATCATCCATCTCGATGGCGCGAGCCTGCAGTGGCGCATGCCCTGGGCCCTGGGGTCCGTGCTCGCAGAGGGTTATTACGGCAATGGCCGCTTCAAATACGCATGGTTTTCTCCCACGTCTGTTGAACAGGCCAACGTCATCGTCGATGACATCACTGGGATTACGGTAAGCACCGTGTTGGGCAATACCACCTTGCGCGTGGCCCGCACCAACCTAGGCTCGTATCGCATCGACTCGAGCAACAACACCGAACTCAATACAGGTATCGCCGCGCTGAGCGCAGGCCTGGTCCGCGCCGCCACAGGCTACGCTGCCGTACCGGCGATTGCACAGAGTTTGGTGTCCAAAGCACGGGTTTTGGACAGTTTCTACGACGCCCTGCATGCCTCGCAGCAATACACCGGCCTGGGGTTTTCGAGCAATTTTGGCCAGCTTACGGTTTTGGGCGACTGGGCCACCTGGAATCTCAACACCGAAATGCTGGGCAAGCTCAACGCCTGGCAGCTCACTTTGACCTATGAAACAAACTACGGCACGCCTTATGTGTCTGTTTCGCAAAAAAACCGCACTACGCCCCGGGGCGATACCAGCCAAGTCACGCCCACGGGCGTACCTGGCCTAGCGCAACTCGATGCGGGCATCGCAGGCCTGCGCGGCGGTCTGGACCGTTTGGCTCTATATACCGATGCGTCCATGCAATCGTTTACCTTGGGTGCGCGCTGGGAACTTAGCAACAACATCGCGATCAAAGCGCAATACGATCTGTTAACCACGCCCAGCCCCCAACTAACCGGTGCCTTCAAGGTTCGAAACATACCGTTTGACAACAATGTAACTCTGTTTTCGGTTGCCCTCGATGTGGTGTTTTAGAAGAGCAAGCGGAAAACACCTCGCCCTGGCGTGCCTGAGCGTTTGCTTTGTGGCGTCGAGCATGTCGGAGTCTTCCAATGGCGACAAAGGCACTATCGTTGTCGTGGGCCGGCGCGACATCGAGCCGGACCAACTCAGTGCCGAACAAGTTGCACGTATCTACTTCAAACAGTCCACTTCGCTTCCTGCTGGCGGGCCGGTCGAACCCTTCGATTTACGCGAAGGCTCGCCACTTTATGTGGAGTTTTACAGTCGGGTGATGGGCAAGTCCCCCGCCCAGGTGCGCGCGTATTGGGCGCGGCAGTCTTTTAGTGGCATGGGGATACCGCCAAGGCAATTCGCATCCACGGCGGAGGCCATCAAATTGGTGCTTAAAACACCCGGCGCGATTGCTTACGTGCAAAAAAAGGACTTGGAAGATGGGCTCAAGGTACTTCTAGACACCGGCAAATAGGGCGTCCAAGGCTCACTTTATGAAATCAGTACGACTGACCCTCATGGCGCCGGCAGTATGGCTGTCTGGACAGCTCAGTTTCGCCTCGAAGTTTGCTTTCGTTGGGGGTTTGAGTCTGCTCATTGGCATCTACATCACCGTGCCCGTCTTTGAGCAAGCCAACCGCAGCATCGCATTGGTCCAAGTGCAGCAAACCGGTCTCGAAAGTGTCTGCCAGCAAGTGCGTCTCCTGAGCGAACTTGTCCTGCTACGCAGCCAAGCATTAACGAAGGACTCTGAATCGGCAGTTCAGAGTACCGCCGCGCTCACCCCACAAATCCAGGACGCTATAGGCCATGCAAACGCAAGTGGTAACGCCAAACTCGCCGACGTCTTTGCCAAAGAATGGGCCAACTTGCAAAAAATAGAGCCCGGGGAGGACAAAAGACGGATTTTTGCCGCGTACACCGCTGTCATTCATGCGCTGGCCACCCAAATCCGCGAAAACGCCCGCGCGCACCGCTTCAATTTGGACCCCGAATTAGACGCAGCCTTCGACATGCTGAGCAACCGACTGCCATCGGTGATTGACGTTCTTGAAAAGCAGCACGACGTGCTGGCCATGGATACCATGGACATGGCCACCTTCGCCCTGACAGCCCAAGTGGCTCTAGATGAGGCGATGCCAGCTTTGCGCGCTGGAGTCAATCAACTCAAAAAAAGCGTAGAAGCGATAGACAAGGTTGACACACCCGACTTGACCCCCAACACGCACAATCCAGCCAACGCTGTCACGCAGGCCTTCGATCAACTCACCCAAGGCCTGTATCAACAACAAGACGCGGTGGACCAGCTCGGCGCCACGGTCCGGATCTCGGCCGAGTTCGCACCTCAGCTGGAGAAACTGTACCTGCTCGCCCATGCCAATGTGGATCTGTCCAAAGCGCTCATCAAGACAACTGAGCGAGCTATCGGGGCTGTGCTGGAGCATCGAAAGCAAGCGGTTTTAAGCAGCCGCCAATGGCTGATGGGCGCGCTGCTATTTGGCACTTTTGTCAATGGCTATTTGTTTTATGGCTTTTATATCGGCATTTTGAAATCCGTCAACGCCCTGACTCGGGGAACCACCGCTTTTTGCGCTGGCAACCATGCGGCACGGATTGCCATTCACAGCCAGGACGAGTTGCTGGTGTTGGGCACCAATTTCAATACCATCGCCCAAGAGGTGGAGCGCCTGATGGGTACGATTCATTCTCAGAATCAGGTCCGCGAGCGCGATCTCAAAGTGCTGGTCGATGCACTGGAGACCAAAAACGAAGTACTTTTTACCGTCAACGAGCGCGTGCACGAAGAGCTCAACCTGGCCCGCAGTGTCCAATTGGCCATCCTGCCACAGCAATTTCCCAAGGAGGAAAGTTGGTCGGTACATGCCTGCATGCATCCGGCGCGGGAGTTGGGTGGCGACTTTTACGATTGCTTCGCCCTACCCGACGGACGCCATGGAATCCTTGTGGCCGACGTCTCGGGTAAAGGGGTGGGCGCCGCCTTCTTTATGGCGGTATCGCGCACCGTCTTGCTGGATTCAGCGCTGGCAGTGCGCAGTCCGGCGCAGGTGTTGGCGCTGGCCAATGATCTTTTGTGCACGCGCAATCCCATGGATTTGTTTGTTACGGCCTGTTACGGAATCTATGATCCGCGCGAAGGCACGCTGGTATATGCCTGCGCAGGGCATATGCCACCTTTGGTCAGGCACGCACACGGCGAGGTTGAAATCTTAAGTTCGACCAATGACATGGCACTTGGCGTCTTGCCTGAAATGCCCTACTCCGAGCATTGCCTGACCTTGGCGCAGGGCGACACTTTGCTGATGTACACCGATGGTATTACCGAGGCATTTTCCAGTCAGGGAAGTGCGTTTGGCGATGCGCGACTGAAGGACTGGCTTAGTGCCAGCCAACCGCACCGAGGCACGCAATGGATGGTGGAAGACCTGGTGCAAAGTGTTGCCGACTTTGTCGATGGCGCAGAAGCCTCCGACGATCTGACCTGCTTGTTTTTATGCCGCAGTGGCTTGTCGCCCTAGTGCGTGCCCACATATCACTGCGCAACGCATTGAATTTTATTTCTGCATCTCTGGAGCAAAGAATATGAACACCACCACCGTGGAAACGGACGGGAAAAAGCTTTTACTGGATTACGTCATGCCCTCGCAGGTCCGGATGTTTAAAACATTGGCAGATATTGTAGAGGGGGCGATTACCGATCGCCCGGATATTGCGTTTTCGACCACGATTTGCCTGGAAGAGTTGATCACCAACACCATCGAACACGGTCTGTGCAATGCGCCAGACCACAGCATCCGGGTACGCATCGTGCGCGGCCCGGATAGCCTGGAAATTTCGGTCAAGGACGACGCACCTGCATTCGACCCGTTTCATGACGCGCCCCTGCCCGACCTCAATGCCGACGTGGAGACCCGGGCCGTGGGCGGTCTGGGCCTGCACATTGTGCGCACCCTGATGGACGAGGCCTGGGCCAGCTACGACGGCACCGGTAACCTGATCACATTAAAGAAAAACTTCCGTTAGCAGACGCGAAGGCCCGCACCCTTTGAGAGAAAGCATATCTATGAACTTTGACTACACCTTGCAAATCGTCGACGGTTTGAAGCAACTGCACCTGTCGGGCCGGCTGGACAGCGCCACCTCTATGGCACTGGAAAAAACCATCAACACCTTGTTTGAATCCAAGCAAGACCGCGCATTGATCGATTTTTCCGGACTGAGCTACATCTCCAGCGCCGGTTTGCGCCTGATTTTGGTCGCCGCCAAACGCGCCCGCCAGTGTGGTGGGCGGCTGATTTTGTGCGGCCTAGCGCCCACGGTGCGCGATGTATTCGAAATCAGCGGTTTCCTCAAAATTATGGAAACCGCCGACTCGCAGGAGGCCGCAGTCGCGCTCCTGCAAGCCGCTTAGCGGTGGGTAAACACGGGCTTGCGCTTGTGCATGAAGGCGTCCATGCCTTCTTTTTGGTCGGCGGTGGCGAACAAGGCGTGGAACAGCCGCCGCTCAAAATGCACGCCGTCGGCGAGCCCACTTTCAAACGCACGGTTCACCGCCTCCTTGGCAGCGCGGGTGGCCATCTGTGAAAAGCTGCAAATCGTCAAGGCAGCACCCAGCGCCTCGTCCATCAGTTTGTCCAGTGGCACCACGCGGCTGACCAGGCCAGCGCGCTCGGCCTCTGCGGCGTCCATCATGCGGGCGGTCAAAGCCATATCCATGGCCTTGGCTTTGCCCACGGCGCGCGGCAAGCGCTGTGTTCCGCCCGCGCCAGGAATCACGCCCAGCTTGATTTCGGGCTGGCCAAAGCGGGCGTTGTCGGCGGCGATGATGAAGTCGCACATCATGGCCAGCTCGCAGCCGCCGCCCAGGGCAAAGCCGCTGACGGCGGCAATCACGGGTTTACGGATGCTGCGAATGGTCTCCCAGTTGCGGCTGATGTAGTCGCCCGCGTACACGTCAGCAAAGCTGTAGCCGGCCATGGCGCCGATGTCGGCGCCGGCAGCAAAGGCTTTTTCGCTGCCGGTGATGACCATGCAGCCGATGGCGGGGTCGGCATCAAAGGCTAAAAGTGCATGGCCGAGCTCGTCCATCAGTTGGTCGTTGAGCGCATTGAGCTGCTGGGGCCGGTTCAGGGTGAGGATGGCCACTTTGTCGGCTTCAATGCGGTTGCTAATGAGTTGGTAATCCATAGTCATCTCAAGAAAGTCAAAAACATCCAAAAAACGGCCCGCTTATGCGCCGGGCCATTGCGCAGGTCCGCGCTCGCCGCACACCAGTCGCAGCGTACTGGCCGAGGCTGGCAGCTTGACTGGCAAACGCACAATACGTTGTTCACGCGCCACCAGGGCTACAAATCGCTTTTGCGTACCCAATAAGGTGTTTAGGTCATCCAGTTTGGCAATGCGCCACGCAGCACTGGTACGCCCTGGCCCAGGCAGTTCTACGCCCAACCATTCATCCCGGGCCATCAGGCCGGCCGCCAAGGCAGGACTGCCCGACAGCACGGTTTTGATCTGCACGCCCGCCGGGCTGTCCACGCTGCGAATACCCAGGCGCTCGGCCAACGTGGCGGGTTCGTCTTGCAGCACCAGGCCTTGGGCGCTCAGTAGTTCGCGCAGAGGCAGGGGCCGGGTGCTGTGGACCCAGGCTTTGATCTCGGGCGCCCAGGACCGGCCGGTTTGTTCCTGCAATACCGCCAACAAATCGTCCTCCCGCATGGGACCGGCCGCACAGCGCTGCCACAGGCCATGCATCACCGCGTCCAGAGTGCTATTGCCCTGCGCGCGTAATCGCAGGTCCAGGCACAGGGCGACCAGCGCGCCCTTGGTGTAGTAGCTGACGGTGGCATTGGGCGTGTTTTCGTCCGGGCGGTAGTATTTGATCCAGGCGTCGCGGCTGGCTTGCGCCACCGACTGCACGCCCGCGCCTGGCGTCTGCAGCACCTGGTTGATGGTTTTGGTGAGCAGTTTGCAATAAGTCGCGTCATCAATGAGGCCACTGCGACGCAAAAGCAAATCGTCGTAATAGCTGGTAAAGCCTTCGAAAAACCAGAGCAAGTCGGTGTAGTTTTCTTGGCTGTAGTCGTAGCGCGCAAACTCTGCTGGGCGCAGGCGCTTGACGTTCCAGGTATGGAAATACTCGTGGCTGATCAGGCCCAAGAGCGTGGTGTAGCCCTCGCCCGTCTTGGCCTCGCCTACTCTGGGCAGGTCGCGCCGGGCGGCGATCAGCGCGGTGCTGTTGCGATGCTCCAGGCCGCCATAGCCTTCGGGCACGGCGTTCAGCATAAAAACATAGTGCGAAAACGGCACCTGGCGCGTCAGTGCCTTGGCCGACTGGCCCTCTTGGCCATGCCAAAAGCGGATTTGGGTTTCGCAAATGGTGCGCGTATCCGCCAGCAAGCGTTTGCCGTCAAACGACGGCAATGCGCCAGCGACCACCAAGCGGTGCGCAATGCCACAGGCGACAAATTCACCGCTCCAAAACGCGCCCAGCTCGAAAGGGCAGTCGGCCAGTTCATCGTAATCAGCAGCCTGGTAGCTGCCAAATCCGCGTGCGTCCGTGCGTACCGGCGTCAGACCCGTAGCCACTTTCCAGCCCCCCATGGCCGCGCTGGCGAGCACCTCGATGCGCTGCGGCCCATCGGTTTGCCCCGCTACGCGCAGGCACAAGCTGGTCGCATTGAAAAAGCCGCGCACATCATCCAGCCAAGCCGTGCGCACCGAGTTGTCAAAGGCGTAGACCTGGTACTGCACTTGCAGCGCCTGCGCGCTGTCGCAGCGCACCTGCCAAGCGGCCTTGCCAGTTTGAGCCAGCGCAACACTGCGCCCGCCCTGGGTGGCACGCATTGCCTGCACATGCTTAGAGAACTCGCGCACCAAATAGCTGCCCGGAATCCACACCGGCAAAGCCAGGTCCTGCACGGCGGCGGGCTGGGCAATGGTCAGCGTGACCTGCCACAAATGCGCACTGTGGCTGAGCGCCTCGATACAAAAATGCACGGGCGCGAGGGC
>Ga0209084_1001781_pt1 | contig 17532 bp, 34 predicted proteins | sample C_130820_MF_Meta_FD_187309 | JGI IMG/M metagenome (GOLD analysis project Ga0209084, IMG submission 187309) | Freshwater microbial communities from Lake Croche, Canada to study carbon cycling - C_130820_MF_MetaG (SPAdes) (version 2) | ecosystem: Environmental > Aquatic > Freshwater > Lake... | reverse complement strand
AAGAAGAAGATTTGCAGAGTTCAAGATTACAAGACTAATTCGGTGCTAGATAATAAGAAGTTAGAAATCTATTGGCAACAGTTATCCTTTTATGCAAGCATCTTGCAAGGCAAGGGCTGGACGGTAGAGGGTTTAGATATATTCCATTACGATGGTGAATGGCACGAATATCAAAGTGAAGTATTAGAAGTAAAAGTTTAAGGAGATAATATGTTTAGAGTATTAGTAGCAGAAGTAAAAGAAGTTGAGAAGCTAGAGAAAGAATGGCAAAAGCTTCGTGATGGACTAGACGGAGAACCTGAGTACGGTTATGTTCAAACCAAGAACACCGTAGAAGAAGTCACTCAAGTCTATACTCAAGAAGTTGACACTATAGACCTTGTAGCTATTATAGATGCAGTTAATAAGAAACAAGTTAAAGGAGATAAGAAATAATGAGTAATATATATAGTTCCTACACACCACCAAGCCAAAGTGGTGGGTTCCTAAAGATAGATGATGGTAAAACAGTAGTGCTTCGTATTGCTAGTGAGCCAGTGATATTTAATAGTGAGTACCAGGGTAAGACCAGTACCCGATATGCTTGGGTTGTTTATAACCATACCGAAGATTGCGCCCAGGTATTTTCGCAATCAGCTACATTTTTCAAGAACCTAGCAGTCTTTGCTAATGATGATGAGTATGGTGATCCTACTGAGTACAACATTAAAGTTACTCGCACTGGTACTGGCACTGACACTGGCTATACTATTGTTGCCAGCCCAAAGAAATCACCACTAACTGCTAGTCAGAAAGAAGCGGTAGAAGAAGTAGACATCATTAAAGCTATTCAAGCTGGCCCAGGTGTAAGTAATGTGTTCTGGTTGAATGACTTTGCCAATAGTAAAACCCAGCCATCATTCGGTGCAGAAAATGCTATTGATAATGGTGGAAGTATGCACCAAAATTTTGACATGCCAGAAGATTTAGATGAGCCAATAGATTTAAGCGAGATTCCTTTCTAGGCTAATGGTATGCAACCTAAGATACCACTAACAGAAATTATTGAGCTTATACGTGGGCTACAAGAGAAAGCCTACTCTTTGCGTAACTCACAAGCGATACATGAGATAGAGGAGCTAGCTATTGAGCTTGCCTCTATCAACTTCTCGCTGAGTTACTACTCGGTGTACTATGAAAACCAGAAAGATACTTTAGAGCAAGCCTTTAAGCATGAATCAGCACTCACCTTTATGGAGGAGAAAGCTGCTAAACGTACTGATGGCTGGTCTGATAGTGTAGCTAAAACCAAACACGCTAAGCTCAAGAATGACCAAATAGATAATTATAAGATGTATCAGTTTGCTCGTGCCTATCATGGTGATGTTAATACTCTTATTGATACCCTCCGTGGCCGAGCATCAACACTCAAGAAAGAGAGATCCTGATGACTAGAGAGAAAACAATGAAAGATAAATACGGTAAAGATATATACGAAAAGTGGGGTACTAAAGGTGGCAAAGCCAAGGTTAAGAAAGGTACTGCTGTACTTACCAAAGAGCAACGTGTCGCACGTGCTACTGATGCCGCAAACAAACGCTGGGCTGTTATAAGAGAAGCTACAAAGAACGCATAATATTTATTGACTTTAAGCTTACGGTATGCTACTATTGAATAGTAACAAAAGGAGCCGTTATGGAAACAACTTGGTTTCACGAAGAAGAGGGCGAAATACTCAAACTTGAGCAAGGCCATCGAGAACTCAGTTTAGACGCTGATTTTACTCTTGGAGAAACCTTAACATATATATGCAACTTTTTAGAAGATGATGAGTTGTACGAATTATACGAGGTATACCAATGATAGAACTACCAGAAGAATATGAACCATATCTTAGTCAGTGGTGGGATAAAAATATACAAAAATTAATAGATGGAGAAGAATCATGAATGTAACATGGTATGTAGAACGAGCATTAACTGCTTGGCCAGATACACGAAATAGCGATAAAAAGCTTATATTAGCCGTGTGGTGGTTGCAAGATAATGATTATGAATCTCACTTCAGAAGATTTTTTAAAGATAAAGCAATCATGCCTGATACGATTACTCGTTGTAGGCGAAAGCTCCAGGAAAATGGTAAATACTTAGCTAGTGAAACAGTGAGTGACCGTAGATTTGAAAAATTTAACGCAGTAAGGGAGGCAGCACCATCACCAGAAGCAAAATACATAATGTCATTGTTTGAATAATATGGAAATATTTTTAAAAGAAAGGATCAAATAACATGGCTGGAACAAAAGAGGGCGGCAAATTAGCGGTTAAAAAGATTAAAGAGTTATACGGAGAAGACTTCTTTCAGAAGATTGGAGCTATAGGTGGTAAGCTAGGTAAAACAGGTGGCTTTGCAGCAAACCGAGAGCTTGCTCGTGAAGCAGGACGTAAAGGTGGCAGAATTAGCCGTAGAACAGCTAAGGTGCAATAAATGAATCTAGTTATATTGATAATACTTGGTTTCTGTGCAGGGATAACAACTGGGGCATTGATAGGTTACTCAGCAACAGAACTTAAAGTAGACAAACCTAAACCTAAGAAAAGAACTAGAAAGAATTAATTATGAAAGAACAATTACAAAGCGTTGGTTCATTTTGTGCAGTGATACTATTAGTAGGTTTTATTTACTGGTCATATCACCATGAAACGCCCACGCAACATAACAATGCAGTTTTGACTTCAACTCAACCATTGCAAAATGCAGATGTGAAATATGCTGATGAATATAAAAGTAGTTTTATTGCTGCTTGTAACCAAGCCAGTAATTATCTATATCAAAATGTATGTTCTTGTACAGCAAACAAAATGGTATCTACATATACAGCATCACAATTGTTAGATATATCTAATCGATACACATCAAGTGGCGTATTGCCAAACGAACTACTACAAGCATATAACGTCTGTGTAGGTTAATCATATGTTTGGGTGGTTTAGATCTTTAATAGGCTTAATATTATTAGATATATTTGCTTGTATAATACTGATAATAATTTTAATAATTATTTTAATTAAATATATTATAAGGAGAATTAAAGATGACGTGGAACTATCGGATAGTTAAGCATGCAGCTAATGTCGGTCATTATTATGAACTTCATGAAGTTTTTTATGATGAAAAACTACACCCTACTAACATGACAGAAGATGGAATTAGTTTTGTAGGTGATAAAGCTCAAGAAATTATTGATTCGCTTCAGCAAGCTTTAGAAGACGTTTTAAAAACTAGGGTATTAAGTGAGGACAGATTCGATGAATCAAATTAAAAGGAAGAATAAAAAGTTTAGCGCAGAATTTTGGGATAATCCATATATTGAAAAGTTTGATTTTGAAAAAGCGTATAATGAAATGATGAAGAAGTTTGAAGAGAGGTTCAAAAATGAGCAGAGTAGAGAAACATCACGTATTGTTTCCGAATAAATTATGGACACAATACGATAGTGGTAAAATACTCAGAACATCGCCAGGTTTAATTGTTCCTTTATATCATGGCGGACACGAGCAAATTCATAAACGTTTGGAACAAGTACCACTTTTAGATAGCTATACTCTTGATAAAGTTGCTAGAGATTTTGAGCCAATAATAGATAAACCAATTTTAAGTATCTATGCGTTGCAAAGGGCTATAACAGAAGCTACACAATTTAATTCAAGATCATCTAAAATTGCTCGTTCTTTAGGACAAGTCGTATGTGATGCACTAGATATGCAAATACCAATTATTAGAGAGGGAATAGTAAGATTATGACAGAAGATTATATACAAGTAGTTCAACATTTAAAAAATGGCAATATAGCAGTTTTTGACATAGATTGGGAACAAACTCATATAGGTGATGAAGATGATCCTTTAACTACCATAGCAATACTACCTAAAATGACTATAGTAGAGTACTAAATGAACTTAGATGAAAAAATAAATCAATCAGGTAAAAAAATAACATGCCCTAGATGTAATCATAATTTTACTTGGGGAGATTCTCAGATTAGCGAACAGCAAAAAGCAATAATTGTATTATCAAACCACCAGTTTTCAATAAGAGCTATTGGAAAAATGATGAATTTACACCCCGAAAGTATATCTTACAGAATCAGAGAATCTAAAAAAAATAAATATGTTAAAGAAATTAAGGAGATAACAAAATGAGTCATGAACATGGAGGGGGCGAGAAAGCCATGAGGGAAATAGCCGAAGCCTGTGAGCAAGAGGAAATAGAAACAGCTAATCGTAGGATTGCTGCATTTCATAAATCGGAACAGTATTTAGCTTATCTAGCCTTGCATGAAATAGATAGAATTATCCAAGAGGAAAATGATAATTGTTCACTACAACAGCTTTATGTTGCACCGCCATTTGGCGATTTGCCATACTCAAGAGATATATTTTCACCAAGTAATCAACAAAGGGATTGGACTTGTAAAGAAGAAACAGAAAATAACAATAATCAAGAAGATGTCAAAATTATAGAAGATTTATAAATATGGCAAATCAAGCACTCCATAAACATGATTTTAAACGGGTAGCAATTAAACAAGAATTAGACAATGATTTATATATTGGTAGCGTACCGCCAGTCATACTACTATGGAAATGTAGTTGTGGATATAAATACGCTTACGACTTAATGGATAGAAATGAGTTTTATGAAAGATATCAAAAAACCAATATGCAAGGTGTGTGATAGCCCATACCATTATAAGACTTTCTGCCCCTATGCTAAGAAAATAACAATAAAAAAATATGGAAAAGAAGCTGATAAGTGGGCTACTACTAGAATTGAATGGTTCAAGAAAAATGCTAGCAAAAGTGGCTATTATTACTGTCATTATTGTGGAAAACCAATGGTAATGGAGGAAACAACCTTAGATCACATTAGACCACGTGGTAGTAATCGTAGTCTTGCACATGAGTTTTCAAACCTTGTTGCTTGTTGTAGCACAGATAATTTATTAAAGGGTAGTCAAAGTTATGAAAAGTATTGTGAAAAATACTATCCTAGGTTATTATCTTGATATGAACCAAACCATAACCTTTTATGGACAGCTAACACCAATGAATGAGGTGAATAATAAAAACCGTACCCATTGGAGCATTGGTGCCAAGCTTAAAAAGCAGGAAACAGAAATGATAGCGCTTCAATGCGGAAAACTCAAACCAATCACTAAACCAGTTATTCTCACGTTTAACTGGTTTTTTAGTTCTAAGCACGATTTTGACAATATACGCTCAACCGTTAAGGTTTTACAGGATGGTATGGTAATGTCTGGTAAGCTTCCAGACGACAATCAGAATTGGATTAAGGGCTATGGTGGTGACTATTTTACGAAATGTAACAAGGGTGAAGAAAAAGTCATAGTAGAAATAGACGAATTTGATGATTGACAATAAGCTTACGGTATGATAGTATTTAATAGTCAATAAATTAAAGGAGCTAAATTATATGACAAAGGAAATACAAAAGCGTTCGGATTACCCGAAGCAAAAGAAAGTAGAAAAAGAACTTAAAGCACCATTACTACCAAAGCTTGGTAGTTGGTTTGCAAAAGCATTTAACTTTTGTGCTGTATGGGTGGCACGAGCTATTCTAGCAATTACTGCATTTGCAGGGATTATGTACTTGCTTGATGGGGTAGATCCCGTTATAAAGTACCCTGCTGCGATTATTTTAACAGCACTATTACTTAAAGAATCTTACTAAAGTAAGGTATAATAGTATGGTTAATCGAGGATTAAAAGCCCCTAATGGGCTGAGTATGAAACGAAATATAATTGCACTTATAGTATCAATATCATTGGCACTATTGGCAGCAGGAGTATTCATCGCTATAGATGGGTACACCAAATCAGCTAAAACTAGGGTGGAATTACAAAAAACTTACCAAGAACTACAGTTAAAGCAAATTGAACTAGACAAGAATAAGCTTGATTCTAAAGAGAATCAAAAGAAGATAGAAGAACTAACTAAACAACTACAAGCTAAAAAAGACGTTGCTACTGCATTTGCAGAAGCCCCTAAGACCATCACACAGCCTACTGTGGCTGTTTCTGGTACGTGTGCTGAGTGGATGTCAGCTGCTGGTATTACAGACACCTACAACGCCACCATATTGCTTAATAAAGAAAGCAATTGTAATCCAAATGCTGTTAATAGAAGCTCTGGGGCTTGTGGACTAGCCCAAGAACTACCTTGTGGTAAATCTGGTTGTGTGTTGGGTGATGGAGCATGTCAGATGGCATGGATGAATAAGTATGTTTTAATACGTTACGGATCATGGGCAGCAGCGGTGCAGTTTCATATTGCACATAATTGGTATTAATATATACTTAAATAGCGTGTGAGGGATAGTTAAAAAATGTGTTTAAGATAGCCACTTTGCGAGGGTGGCTATCTTTTTTTATTCTTCAATATCTTTAAACATAATCCTCATAACGTACTCAGCAATTGCTTGAGCTGGATATTTAGTTGTTACCACCATAACTTCATCACAAATAGCATTTTCCATAATATCGAATGCTTCATCACCTATGCCTAATCGTGGTAGCCACCAGTCACCGCCATCATCTCGATGATCCAGCACTACCACACAATCAAAATCAGGATTAGTATTATTAAGATACAATACGCAATTTGTTTGGTTAAGTTGTTCACAAAATTCTCCTAACTCGTCATAAGTTTCTGCCCATACAGGTAAATCTTTATTGTCTGGGTTTGCGTGTAGCCATGCTTCATGCCAATCAACTCCAGCATAGTCAGGATAAAACTCTCGTTTTTCTCCGTGTCCAAACTCAAGTTCACTCATAATTAATGCTTGTACGTTATGCAAAGTATTACATTAAATTGATGTTTTTTATTAATCATTAACCTGTTGTCCCATCATACGTTTTACCGTTATAGTAAATTACTCCATTAATAATTGGCACCTGATGAAATACAAATTTATTGTTGCCATAATCTTCAATTACTAATACGCCATTTTGCCAGTTTTCATAATTGGTAACTGGTTTATTAAACTGGTCAATGCTTGAATAATAGCTTGGGACGATACCATCTCGTCTGCATAATGCTCCTACTACAAAAGCGCCAAACATATTACCGTATCTATCAGTGTGGTATTGAGATTCCATGCGATGTGCATGGCCTTGTACTATATTACGTCCATAGTTTTTCTTAGCTATTTTAGCTGCCGTTGAACCTTGAGATACTGCATCACTACCATGAATGATTACAAGATTGTCATCACCTTTATGTCGATATTCGGCTGTTTGATAACCACCTACAAAATTCCAACCTATTTTGTCAAGTTTTAAAAGTCCTGGGTATGACATAGCAGGATATACTTCACCAGCTTGTTTAATGTTATATAAAGGAAATGCGTTCTTAAGGACAAAATCGCCAAGTCGTTTAGTATGGTTAGAATCTACAACCCATCGTTCTGCCTTAGGTGTTGCTGCAGTAAACTCAGCGTACAAGTCATGTGTACGTTGCAATGATGGTTGAAGTGTTCCCTGGAAGTGGTCACTGTCTGGTGCAAATCTACTCAGTTCTGCAAAATCAGTTGTATCACCTGCATCTACTACATAGTTAGGTTTAAGGTCGTGAGCAAACTTCTGAGCTGCTCTAATAGCTTCTTCATCATGTAATGGTACTAATTCACCATCGATGCGTCTGTAACCTATCTGAGCATCTCCAAATACAAAGATAATATCATGATCTCGTTTAGGTATATTGCCTCGACTATGTTTTATAATTCTTGGTTCTACTGATTGAAATATTAATGGCCTATTGCCACCTTTACCAAAGTCAACATGAGGGAGAGGTTTAGTATATTCAATTTCACCATCTCTGTTTTTAATATAGCCAACATGGAAACCAGCTTTATCTGCTTTAGCCAAATCTTCGGGCGTAAAAGGTAAGCCTGATTCGTTAAAAGCTTGTGATAACTTTTCCAGTTCTTCTTGCGATTTTGGTTGCTGTGGTTGTTTTTCCATGTAATATACCTTTATTGCCCTTAAGTAATTATAAGATTTTTCTGGATAAAGTTCTCGTAGCTTTAATACGGATAATGTTTTAAAGTTGTCTATGTCTATATGCGCCCATTTGTGATTGCTCATAGTTTTTTAACTTAAAACCCCTCATTTCAGAGGGGCGGTTTTTTTAATTATTTATTGCTAATTCCAAGCCGTATAGCTGCCCCACCTAAAGCCACCAGGACTCCGTTGATTGCGACTAACTGATCCGATGTAACTGTTATTAAGTTAAATGTTACTAGCATATTGAATACTGCTGTTACAAGAACTACGATAAACGTTTTCTTACCTTGTAAAAAGTTAATGAATTTCATATTATCCTTTCTTATTATATCCAAACAATTTTATTATACTCCATAGAAAAATACCTATGAAATTAAAGTTTATAGTTACGTCACCACCACCTGCGGCTACTTGAGCTTCTAAGTCACTCACTTGTTTTTTCAGTTCTTTATTTTCATTTGATAATTTTGCATTTTCGTCTTGCAAATTAGCTATCTGAGCGTCTTTAGCAGGAATAGTAGCTACTTGTTTCTCTAAGTTTGTATAGTTAGCCATTTGTTCAACACGACGATTTCTAAACTCTTCTGATGATTTCTCTAACCAGCCGTCAGTAATAAACTTTCTAATAGGTTGGCCTTTCCAAGCGTTTATTTCTTGTGTATCTACTGCACCGCTATGTACTTGGTTAAAATCCCAACCTTTTACTTCGCTTGATATGATACGAATAATATCTACATCTGTTGATTCTATATTTCCGCTTGATGCCATACTGCCTCCTGTTGGTGGTGTATCACCATTATATTTAAATCTCATTACACCTGTTAAACCATTCATTGCTGACCAACTACGATATGCCCTACTTACAGGATCTACAGCATTACCACGCAAGTTTTGTCCTATGATGTTACAGCCATCAGCTGTTGAGCTTTCGACTGATTCAACGTGACCATATCCAAGGCCCCAAGAAGAACCATATATTAATATGTCACCTGGCTGTGGTACTAGGGTTGAGCTGTCAGGTATTTTTTCAAATAAGTTTGTCGGTACATCCCAAATGTCTTTAGCACCCTCTACACCGTAACCATCTGAATAAGGATTATTCCCTGTAAGATATTGATAATAGTAATTAAAGTAATCAAAACACTGTGCGCCGTAAGCACCATCAAAGTCTAATACTTTCCCTACCTGTTTAGTTGTCCAATCTACTGCTTCTGGTTGGGTCATAAACTAATCCTTATGATTAACTTTCTCGTTTTCTACAAATTGATTATGAACGGTTTGTTTATTAATAACAAGTCCATGGATGGTTTCGATAATTTGATTTTTATTCTGGTTAGATATATCTGCAAGGTGTCCATTACGTTCTTTAGCTTCATCTGCTCCACGCTTAGTAGCAAGTGCAATAGCTTTATTAGTTTCAGCAACTTTTTCCATACCGTTTGCCATTTTTTCTACTGCTTGAGAAAATCTGAAACGTTCTTCTCGATTGGCGTTAGATTCTTTCTGTGATTGATTAATCATAATCTTAGCAACAGCTAGGAAAGAACCGACAATAGTGACAATAGCTCCAATCATAATAGAAATGTCACTAGATGATATGTCGGCAAACGGAAAAGTCATTTCTTTGCTTCAGCTTTTTCCACAATGGATTTAAGACCTTTTTTCTTAGGTTCTTTTTTGTCTTTAGAAGCAAATTCTTCTGCCACTTTTGGAAGTTTAGCATATAAATAAGCTCTTTGTGCATTTGATTTAAATGGCATTATTGTACTCCTGCATTACTTAATATTGATGCGGTATTATCGTTATTTGTTCCATCGCTAAGTGTGCCATTTTGACCTCTGGTAGCAACTGTTTGGAACATAGTGCGTAAAGTTTGTAGCTTCTGTATTGTAGTTTCTGGACTATCAAATGCTTGTGGCATCATTTGGTTATAGAAGCTAGCCTCACTTGTGCTAATAGCAGCACCAGTTCTTAGACGCTGAATAATGTCTTTAGCCTGTTGTATAGAGGCATCATACTGACCCGTACCAAGCAAATTAGCACCAGCTCCACCAAACATACCACGACCTGGAATAATAGATTTCTTTTGTACTGATGGATCTTGTTGCATTTGAGAAATAACATTATCTATAGATGCAATCCCTGCATTAGCATTTGCTATGGCGGTAGCAGCTGTGGTGCTTAGTGGTTTGTTAGCAGATGAATTTGGGCCAAACATCTTATAGCCGTCCATAATCATACTAGCCGCTTTAGTATTGCCGTCTGCAAGTGCGGCCATGTAAGCTTGCTGAACCTTTTGTGGGTCGGTAAATGGGCCTTTAGGAGTTTGAGGAGTTACATCAGGAGTAGGAGCATTATCATATTGGTCAATAGCAGCAACATCAGCTTGCGCTTGTTCTGGTTGCATACCATCTGGTAATAATGGGCCAGCAATCGAACGAGATAAGCTTTGCTTAACACCAGATTTAACATACGGCATAAAGCCAATCTTGGATGGTGCCACTCCAGCTTCGCCAGTACCATTAGCTGCTTTGTCGATTGATCGAGTAGCTGCTGCTTTTATATCTCTAACTTTATTTAAAGTACCCTCAACAGCTTGGCCAGAACCACGAACTGGTAAGTTTACAATAGGTATCTTAGCGTCAACAACCCTACCAGATGAAGCATTGGCTCTAGCAGTAGCTTCTTTAGATATTCTAAATTCTTGCTGAGCTGCTTTATATTCAGGCGATGCGTTACCAGTGAATTTGCTAACAGCATCTCTAGCCACTTTGTTTATAGTAGAGTTAGCAGTTCCAGCAGCATCACCAGCAGCGTTAAACTTAGCACCAGCATCTAGTGTCCCACTTCGATATTTGGCAAGACTTTCAAGGTCTTTTGAATCCTGAGCGTGACGAATCCTATCAAGAATATCTTTTTTAAGTTTAGGATTAGAACTAGCAATATTAGTATTCTTAGACCATGCAGTTTCAATATCTTTAGCAAGTTTATCTCGTTCTGCTTGAGTAACAGGTCGATTAGTTTTAGTAAGGGTTTCATTGAGATTTTTCGTAACTTGTTGATGGTTAGCTTCTAACTGTTGAGCAGCTTTTTGTGGCTGAGTTGCATCTATACCCTTACTCTTAGAGTAGGCAGCAAGTTCTTTCCTGCGAGTATCATTAAGTGGTGTCTGGTAGTCTTTAGTAGTAGTATTGTCCTTACCAAATAAACTTTGCGCTCTGTTATTTTCAGAGTTCTGAGCAGACTTTTCTAACTTGCTAACTGGCTTTGGTAATGGTTCAGACACCGCAGCAGGAGCCATTTGCTCAGGTGCTACAGCATTGGTAGGAGCTTTTGAAGCCATACTCGCTGGAACATAAGTCTCACTACCATCTTTACTAACTACACGAACATAAGGGTCGCTAGCAGGATTAACAGGAGCCTCAACTTTTGATGTTGGTGCTTGAGTAGGCGTTTCTACTTTTAATGGAGCATTAACATCCATTGTAGTTCCACGCACAACGGGAGTTTTACCAGATTGTATAAACGGAGTGTTATAGGCATCGGTTTGTAGTCTACCAGTCTTAAGACCCATGCTAGAGTTTGCTAGGTCTTTAGTTTCGCCAATAGTAGGATTAACAATGGTGCGCTGTGGCTGTAGTTCCATTGGGCCAGTGGTTCGTGTAGGTGCCAATGTTTTACCAATCTTAGGTACGCTGGCAGCCTTAGTTGCTGCCGCCATACTTTCTGAGCCTTGCAATGCTTTTTCGGCTGCTCCAGCGCTTTCAGCTAAAGTTCCAGTTTCTGCAAGGGCTTTTGCGCCTGAAACACCCTTGAGTGCTTGCATACCTTTTCCTAGACCACTAAAAACACCTGGTAGCGCACCCATAGCACCTTGTCCAGCTATTGAACCCAAGTTAGTTTTCTCGCCTAGTAGTTTTTGCTTAGCAAATTCACCAAGAGCAGAAAGACCACCACCACCAACAGCAGTACCGATAGGGCCAAGAACTGAACCACCAACAGCACCAACAGTACCACCAATAAGAGGCAGTAAGTTGGCTATCATGCCTTTCATACCACCTACTTTTTTAGGAGCATTAGCAGCAGATTGCTTAGCTAAATAGCCATTAATTTCCTGTTGAGAATATCCTGCTTTTAGTGCTGATTGTGTATCAAATGCCATTAGAAAACCTTTTTAAGTAACCCTTTAATTCCGCTTACTGCTTTCTTTGCAATTGGTGCCGCTGCCTTGGCTCCCAAAGCTAAAGATGTTGGAACGGTAGTAAATGGATTCAAAAGCAAAGCTCCTGTAGCCAAATTGCTTCGATTGTTATTTTTCTCTTGTTTGTGTTGAGCGTCTGCGTTTGCATTGCTTACTGGATCGCCAAAGTTATCATACCAAACACCATTCATTTGATATTTAGCAACGCCCTTATCTTTCATATTAATATTAGGTGAAACAGTATCAAAGCTGCTAAGATCTGGTCTGGTATCAGTTGTGGTATTGTTGTTATTATTATTGTTGTTATTATTAATTTGATCAAGCAATGCTGCAATTTGTGCATCATGCCCTCTTTGCCAAGCTGCATTATCTGCTGCTTGTTTTGCCGCAGCAGCATCTTGTTCTCGTTTGTATAAAGTATCATAAAGTGATTGCAAGGCATTTCGCTTAGTATCTTGGCCTGTAAGGGTCATCTGAGCTTCCTGAGCTGCCCTAGAAGATAAGTCAGATAAGTTAGCATTTTCATTTGTTAAAGCACCTTGTTGCTGGCTATATTGTTCTGCAATAGGCGCACGTTCGTTAGCAACCATACGGCTTCTTTGAGCCTCTGTAACAAGTGAATTAGCAGTACGACCAGTAACAGATGGATCTACCGCATTTAAAGCACCCTCAGTACCCATAATAGCACTACGAAGTCCAACAAGACGTTGGCGTGATTGGTCAGTACCATATTTACTTTGTGCAGCACTTAAAACATCATTAGGATTTTGTGCTGTTGCATTAAAGTTATTAATGTCTGCTAAAACTTGCTGTGAATTGTCTGCCATGTTTTTGAAAAAAGTCCTTGTAAATAAAAAAATAGATGCTATGGGAGCATCCTCTGGGTTCTATTATACCACTTTTTTTATTAAGTAAATACTAACTTGTTATATCTTGCACAAAGACATAGGTTCTTACCTTTATAACGCAGGGAGCAAGGGGGTTAGGGCCATTACCTGGTAACGAACTACGGCTCTTATCAACAATATAGTTTATGTTAGTAGCATCAGCACGTATATATAACATAGCAATGTCAGCAAATGTTGTTTGCGCTAGTGTCATATAATCTTGATTATAAGGCTCTAGAATAGTTCTGCTGGCTGGTGGTGTAATCATAGTTATCATTGACCACATTTGTGGCACATAATTATAGCCATGTGCAAATGAATACACCGTAAGAGAATTGCTAGTGTCTAGGGCTGGTTCTGGTGGATCATTGACAAATGTAAGCGTTATATCTCTAAAACTAACTCCATTAGTGGTATCAAGCTTAGCTATCGGGTATTTCATGTTTAATAGAAGCTGTAAGTTTTCGGCTGTTCTTGCGTCATATCCTGGGGCGGATATTTTTATTCCGTAATCTGCCACTAGTAAGTCGCCTGTATTATATTTGATGCAAACATTGGGTCACGAAGTATTACAAGCGCTGCTTTAGGATTAGCTGCTTCTGATCCAATATTAAGTTTGTAGGTATAAGTACCGTCAGTGTTGGGCGTTACAAATAATCTAGGATAACTCTGAGCATAATAGCCAGAACCACGCCATTTACCAAACACGTTTTTAGCAAACCCAAACGCCCATAATGGTGTTTGAACAGTGGGTGTGTAGAGTATATCCCTAGTGCCACCGCCCAAAGAACTTGTGACCGCATCAGCTTCTGTCTTAATAGTAAGTACCTGGGGACTTTGACAACGAGAATGAAGTATAAAGTCACGCATATCTGTGCTGCTTATGTCCTTACCCTCTTTAACAATTTTAATACCAAAATCATTGTCGTATGGGGCAGTAGTACCACTTGTTTTTATAAACGGATATTCAACGCTAGTTTCAAGGCTAATATTATACACTGTTACGTGTATTTGGTATAAGGCATTAGATACGTCTGTATAAATATTGGTAGCATCAGCAGTTGGGCTAAATGAACCAGGGGGAAATCTTGATGTTAAACGTGGACTAAATGTAGTAGTCCAAACGGAGTAGAACGGTACAAACCCTAGATTATGATTAAGCGTTATAGTTGTACCATCAAAGTCGGTATCACCACTATATAAAATATTGGTGTAGGTTTTCTCTATCGCTATAGGCATTGTGGGCCATGAGGAACTAAATAATAGGTTAGCGTCTGCTGACTTAGTAGCGTCATAGAATGGTTGAGATATTTTTATCCCGTAATCTGCCACAGTACCCTCCTAAAATTGGTCTTTATCGTAACCTAAGTCCATTCGTATTGTGCCACTATCATCAACAACAAGTATTCTACCTTTAACGATTAAGTCACCACGGCTGTTACCTGTTGATACTTGGCGTGGTAACACACGATCTACCACATTAGCTTCTATTGGCACAACTGGTACGTTTGGATATTTGTCTACATCTGGATTATAAAACATTTAGCCCTGCATTTCGTGATAATCATTATTATATATAAGCGTAACACAGTTTACTTCTGTTGGACTAATAGTGGCCCCTAGGGTAACTCTAGTACTAATATAGTAAAACCGCTTGTTAATTTTAAGCGTTGCAATTTGTCCAGAAGTAAAAACATCGCCATCTACCCATGAACCACCGTCTATCCTATAACCAAGCTGGACTGTTTCACCAGTTGTTAGTGATGAGAATAAAGCTGATAGTTCTACGGCCGTTTTTAGCTTAGTACGCTGCCCATTATCAAATGTCAACCCTTGCCATACAGTAGATGTTTGTGGGTCACTGTTATTATCAACTACATCAACTCCATAGTTACTGGCACCGTCTTGCCAACTTATATGTAGAGTATCAGCAAAGTTCTTAATCATACCAATTTTGAGATTACCAGAAGTATTAGTTAGAGTACCAGTAGAGATAGGATAACTAAAGCCAAATACCTCGGGAAAGTTTTTATCAACTGAACCATAGCTATAAACTCCATGTTCTATAGTTGTATTAGTAGTAGTAGACGGAAAGCCTAATAGATGAACGCCACGCCTGACCGTAGCCATGTTAGGATATACGATTGTCTGGTCTACGGCATCGGTATATTCACTGTCAGTATTGGGCATAGTACGAATCTTTACGGGGGCTGCGTTGGCATAGCCATACCAAGCACCACCAGCAAAGTAATACAGTATATTTTTATGTTCATGTAAAGAGTACGGTGAACCCTCTGGAACCTTAACATAGTAATTATAGGTTGAGCTTAAGCCATCCCAGAAAAATATATATCCTTGTTGAGCTGATACTAATGAACTCGTGCTTCGTTGTTCACAAGCAATAGCGAGGTATTCGTTAAAGACTGCTAAGCCACACACTTCTAGCCCAGATGGAAATGTTAAACGGTGTCTGAGCCATTCTGCATTTGTAGGAACGTCTGATAGTGGTTCCCAAGCACTTAGATAATTGCCGTTGCCAAACACCTGGTACTGCAAGAATGTTTCCTGAGGGTGCATACCATTATTAGTCTGGACAAATCTATCGGCCCAATATTCAAAGTCACACGTATTAAGGTCATTAGTGGTTGAACTTGCTACGGTACCATCAGCTACGGTGCTTGTAACGTGAAAATGATACGTTCGAGCGTTTGGCTTAACATATTGTCTAATCTGACTAGAGAATGAGAAGTAATTAATAGCATTATTCGTAAGACTAGCATTGGCTACGGTTACTGTACCAAGCGTATTATTGATACCGTCATGTAGGGTAAGTGTCCAGTTACCTGTACCCTTAGCAATAATTTTAACGCCTATCTTTACACATGGCTCTATATCTGGCTGATAAGATTGTAAGGCGTTAGATGATTCAGATAATGTGGTTGCAATAGCTGTAGTAAGTGTGCCGCCAGTTAAATAGGCTGTAGATGCGGTAGATGCGCTTGCACCGTACTTGTCAAGCTTAATGGTAGGGCTACTAGATATTGGGCCATATTCAGTGACTGCATTGAGGCTGGTGGCATAGATACAATCAGTATCACGCCTGTAAGATAAGCCATGTGTACCAGCACTATTCAAAGTGGCCTGAGTAGACCATACGCCAGCAGTAGTACGCTTGTAGAACTTTCCTGTGCTACCTAAAGCATATATAGTACCGTCATTTGTCATAACTTCGTTTTGCACGAGGTCTACTACGTTTGCGCCAGATTCTTTTCTAGCTGCTGGTAAAGCGCTGAATTGGGTAGGTTTCTTACGAAAATCAATACCCCGTGAGTATGCAAAAGAACTAGGGCCGCCTAGTTGGTCATCAGTAGCCCAGCCACCGTAAAAAGAACCTTGTACTAATGGTACAATCTCTAGTCGCCTGGTCATTGCTTACCAAGTTCCTGTTGCAGCAGTTGGCGGTAACTGCCAAAAATTATATGCAGGAGCGTCTTCGGTAATTACTTGTGATGCACTTGAACTAGCGTACTTAGCTTTAGCATCAGCTATTGCTAGTTGAAATTTACCATTATGGTAGGTTGCTCGGTCTGCATTGTTGCGTACTTCAAAGTAACGCCCAAGTGCAAAGTCTACTGGTGCATCGTGGTATTCATCAGGAAAAATAAACGATTCACCAATGTTAAACGTTTTGCCGCTACCACTAAGGCCAATGTAGGGTTCTTCAAGTGTAATACCTGTACTGCTTGCATAGGCAGCTATCTTATAATTGTAGCCATCCGAACCATCAGTAACTTGAAAAATTCTACCTACCATTGTATTAGTAAAGGTAGTACCTGATCCTGTAACGGTTGTAGAGCCATTGGTAACAGTAATGGTACCAGTAGTGTAATCTTCATTAGTTATCTGATGGTCACGTGGCTCGTAATATATCTCAAGACCATTAGTAACTGCTTGAGATGGAATAGGCCATAGACCAATTTCGTCTGCACCACGTACAAAGTAGTAGGTAGCCCAGTTACCAGTCTGTTGAATAGTATTGATAGCTCGCCATTCATATTCAGAACGTATCTGACGCACAGGATATTTACGCCCATTACTCAGGGTATTCGTAACTCCACGAACCCTGATACAATCTGGCGGTGTTTGATAGTATTGCTGAGTTGCTACAGTATCAGTAGATTTAGCTTTACGAGTAAAATAACGATCAAGTGCTGAGTTAAATTTAGCAGCACCAATGTTCATATCGTCTTTTGCTTGCGTTAAAGCTTCTGCTGTTGTATCAGCAGATATGCGTTGAAATTTAGCCTGTGATTGTGTCCAAGTTGCCATAAAATAAAAAACGCCTTATAGGGGCGTGTCCTCTGATAGTATTATAGCATAA
>Ga0209084_1001777_pt1 | contig 17548 bp, 21 predicted proteins | sample C_130820_MF_Meta_FD_187309 | JGI IMG/M metagenome (GOLD analysis project Ga0209084, IMG submission 187309) | Freshwater microbial communities from Lake Croche, Canada to study carbon cycling - C_130820_MF_MetaG (SPAdes) (version 2) | ecosystem: Environmental > Aquatic > Freshwater > Lake... | reverse complement strand
TTATGCAACAGGACCTGCTCAACGTAGGCCGGGTTCTGGGCCACGACCTTGAGCAACGCGCGGGCGGGACCATCAGGCCTTCGACGTCCTTGTTCCCAGTTGCGCAGAGTTCCTAAACTGACACCGATCATGAGCGCGAACTCGTTTTGAGACTTCTTCGTTCCTTCGCGAATGGCCTTGATGTCGAGGCTGGTGACCTCAATCCGGCGGCTGGGCTGAACCTCGCCCCGCATGATGGCTCCGGCCTCTTTGACGCTTTCGACCAGTTCCGCAAAATCCTCTTCTTTCATTTCCACTCGTCCTTGACCAACGTGGTCAGCACCGATTTCTGTTCCGACGACAGAAGTATCAATGAACTCCATGTCCTATCTCGGAAGGCGGGGCTCCGGCTCACCCGGCGTGGTTCAGGATCCACTAGATTTTCCAGCGGTGCAACGTCTTGGCGAGTTCAGACAACCGGACCCGCTTCGCCGAATACCAAGGTTCCGATGGAACCTCGATGATATCGATCAGACCCAAAAGCCGAGGAAAGTACGAAAAGCAGTTGGTGGAGACGATGGTCCTCACCGATTCTCGCCTCGACTCCACGGTGTGGCCCGCAGGCAACGAATAGTCTTCCAGCGTCCGTGGAAAAGCCTTGAGCCATTGGTCCGCCGCGTCGTCTATGAATACACCGGTCGTCCCCGCCTTTCTCAGCAGGTAGAGATTGAACAGCCAAGCGTCCTGCATCATGGGATGGTGTGGCGCGTCATGGGGGTTGTTCAGGATCGACCAATCCAAGGTTGAACTGATGCCGTGATAGGTTTCCCTGTACTGTTCACGAAAGGAGGCAGCAAGAAACTGGCTCCCCTTTTTTGTTACGCTGAGGGTTCCATTTCGGACCTTAATCCAGCCAGAAGCGGTGAAGATCTGGCGGAGTTCTCCCATTAAGAAGCTGTCGCTTTCTTTCTTTACAGGCGCCAAGGGGATAGGGCCATAGAAGCGCAAGGGTGCCAAAACATCTTCCCACCACAGAACGACGACAGCAGGAGGCAGATACCCGGCTGCGGTGAGCTTCATAGGTGAGTGATCAAGTTTTGCCAACAGCCACCGGGCCGCCTCCAAAATGGGAACCGGTGTCGGGGACGGTTTGTCGAGGACGGAGTAGTCGACCTTCGCGATAGCCGGGCACTCGTCCGCCGGGTTGTTTAGGATCTGAGCGATCTGAGCGGAAGACAACCCGGCAAAGTCCTCCCGAACGGCGTCATTGCGAGTCTTCACGTAGGTGCCCATGAAGGCGTTGGCTTCGTCGATCGATTCGAACACCTGGTCACCCAAGGATTGTTTCATCTCCCGGAGGAAGTCGGTCGCCATGTTTGGCTTACCGATGGATTCCATGAAGGTCTGGTCCTCACCGAAGGGTATGCTGTTCGACTCCCCATGGCAGAACTTGAACTTCTTGCCTGAGCCGCAGGGACACGGATCATTTCGTCCGACTTTACTCATGACTTCTGTTTAGCACAGTCCCGAAGGCAGGGGGAAGTTGAGTTCGTAGTCCATTGGCGTCGATCCTGGCGTCAGTTACGTACTCATGCTTTTCTGCGCAGCCTGCGTCAAGAAGGCACTTCGACTGAGGTGATGGGCCTTGGCGTACCGGTCAATCCGATCCAGCAACCCTTTGGGGACGGTGATGTTCGCACGGACAATGGGATCCTCAAGAGGGACCTCGACAAAGAAAAACGCCTGGGCCCCTTGAGAGAGTTCATGGTGATTGGCGGCATCCAAACTCATGGGCTCAGGAATCGCCTCACCGTCAGCCTGAAGGCCCGAGATGTGGAACGGAAGGGCCTCGCGTGCCATTTCCTTGGCTTCCTCCAAACTGCTACCGGCCGTGATGCACCCCGGGAAGTCGGGAAAACTGACGCCATAGTCGGAGTCCTTGTTCTTGTGAAGTACGGCAATGTACGAGCTCATAGTCACCTCTTCGGAAGTCCAGCCTGAGCCCGAATTGATCGTTCGGTACCCAACGGGATTTCGACAACATAATGCAACTTATGCGTCGGTCGAAACCTGTCTCAAAGAGATCAGTTCCCCCATAACCCGGGCGATTGCCGACCTCCAGAATCCCAAGTTGTCCTCATGAGAATGAATCCAATAGCGCCTGGAGTGCAACCGGCTTTTCCAGAAGGGTGACTCGGTGATACTGACTCACCATGTTTTTCACGCTCTGGTCGGGCAAACCGGTGGCAATTGCAATGGGAACCAAGATCGTTGCCACCATTGTCGCCGAGCATGGTGGCAACCTGTCGTTCGAATCCGTACCGGGCAAGACCGTGTTCCGGGTACGATTGCCCGCCGCTGACGCTCCGCCGCAGGCCTGAGCTGCAGAAACTAACACAATCCTAACACTTCTTTGGGACCAAAGGCACCATGCTTGGATTATGTGGAAGGTTCGTCGCTTGGAACTCCGCGATCTCTGTGATCTCGGACGGTGGCTGATGGAGGATCGTGAGGCCAAGGCTCAGTTCGACTTGATTTGGCGGCAGACGGCTTTTGAAGCGTGCAATTCGCAGATGGAGTGGGAGGAGTTTCTGGCCCAACACCAGGCCGACCCCCGGACAGGTGCCCTGATGGCGGTCTACCAAGCCATCGACGCTCGGAATCAACAGTTGCCCAGAGCGCATCGGCGTCAGACCGTCGACCTTTCTCAACTCGATTGGTGAGTTGCCAGCGATTTAGTTCATAGCCCTCGCTTGTCGCAAGGTTGACTTCAGTATATTATGACGTCATGAAATCCAAGGATGCCAAAGACGAACGCAAGAGCTATCCCTTGCGGTTGCGCAAGTCGACGCTCAAAGCACTCAAGCATCGGGCTCTCGAGCAAGAGACCAGCGTTCAGAAGATTCTCGAAAACCTGATCGAGACATACTTGGGCGGGGACACACCGGCATCGTGAGAACCGTCGTTCTTTCCCCGGGTAAGGTCGGGTCGCTCGTGTCGTACTTCAATTACTTCTTCCTTCGGTTTCCTGGAGAGCTCGGGCCCGAAGAGTCGCTCAGTCTCGAGTGCCTGGACACTTACGATCAACGGTGGGCACGGGTGGGTCAGGTCTGGATTCGTTCAACCAAAGGCCTCGCCCGGGTGGCCCCGCCGGCCCTGTTCCCCTTGAGCTCCGACCCAACGGAGTTTGGCCTACAGGCCCCGGTGAGCTTGGGCAAAGCCCTCGTGTCGCTCCGAACTGTCCTATGGGAACTTCCCGGGCATTTGCCCGTGGAGGGCCAGATTGTCAAAGCCAGCCGTCGGTCGTGGTTGGCGCTTCGCAGCGACGACGTGGAACGCCTAGAGGTGCTCGAGAGCACGCTGCTCGCCGAGGGTATGGAATCCGTTCCGTCCCAAAGTGCCACTTGGGTGGTCTCCAAACGGGCACCGTTCCCCGCTCCTTGCGAGTGGCCCGTGCTCGAAAGTCCGCACGATGCGTCGCAAACGTTGGTCGACCGGATTCTCGACAGCTTCCAGCTGGCCCGCCACTACGAGCCAGGCGTCCTTCAAGACATCGATACCGAGTGCCTGCACCAGTACCGGGTGCACCTGCGCCGAGCCAGGTCGTGGTGCTCGCTTGGTCAACCTTGGGAGGGCCTGCCTGAGTGGACTCGCCTCAAGACGGTGTTGCGGCGGTTGCAGCAGGAAACCAACGACCTGAGGGACTTGGATGTGTTGGAGCTCGACCTGCCGACGCTGTGTTCGGCGCTTCCGTGGGACGAAGGGGTGCACCTCGAAGGCTGGCGGAAGTCTGTTGCGGCCTCCCGCCGGGCCGAACGGCTGAAGGTGCAACGCTGGCTGGAGTCGGCCGACTACGGCCACCTGTGTTCCGAGGTGGAACCCCTGTGCCAGGCACTTCTGAAGCTGGCACAACCGGTTTCGATGGGGCAGGTGACCGAGACGGCCTTTGGCAAAGCAGCTCGCAGGCTTCGCAAAGATCTCAAAGCTCTGGGCGATAACCCGCCCGACGAGGCGTTGCACGAGCTTCGCATCGTCAGCAAGCGGCTGCGCTACGTCTTGGATGGGCTGGGGGACTTGATTCCGCACGCGCGCATGCTCACCGAAGCCCTCAAGGGTGCGCAACAAGCCTTGGGGCAGTTTCAGGACCGGTCGGTGCTCCTTGACCGTCTCAAGGAACAACTGTCGACGGTTCGCGGCTCGAAGTCGCCCGTCGATGCCCTGTCGTTCGGTCTGCTGCTCGGAACTCTGTTGGCCGAGCATGGAGTTCTCAAGAAGAGAGCTGCGAAAGCGGCCTCCCGGTTGGGTTCGAAGGCCTTCCTTCAGGGCCTGGAGTACCGCCATGCGACGTGAGGTGGAACGAAAGTTCTTCTTTGACCCGGCTTTTTGGAGACTTCGTCCCCTTCAGACGACTTCGCTGGCGCAGGGGTACCTGGCCGACACCGGTGGGTGGGAAATCCGGCTGCGCAGGGCTGGCGAAGACCACCACTTTACCTTGAAGCAAGGCAGCGGGATCGACCGCGGGGAATGGGAAGTCCCCGTCACGGCCCAAGCGTTTGACGAGCTCTGGTCCAAGACGCAAGGGGCCCAACTGTCCAAGTTACGGCAGACCTTTAAGCTTAATGGGTTGGTCGCCGAAGTGGATAGGTATCCGGGTGTTCTGGAAGGGCTCGTAACGGTCGAGGTCGAGTTTCCAGACCGCGAGCAGGCAGCTCAATTTGTTCCGCCAGAGGCTTTTGGCCCGGAGCTCACCTACGACCCAAGGTTCAAAAACCGAGCCCTCGCCAAGGCGCTCACTGTTCCTTGCCGCTGGAACACAGATGGCAGCACGTGGTCGTACGGGGTGATCCCGTTCCAACAAACACCCAAAGGCGTGGAGTTGGTGATGGTTTCCACCCGCGACCGTCGTCGGTGGATTTTTCCCAAGGGGCAGCCGGAAGCGGGGAAGTTACCCGAGCAGGTGGCCACGGCGGAAGCCTTGGAAGAGGCGGGGTTACGCGGGCAAATCTGTGGCCACCCCGTCGTTCTCCCCTACCAGCGCGAGCAGGGAGCCACGAACCTGTTGCTGTTTCCGTTTCAGGTGACGCACATCGCCTCGAACTGGCAGGAGTCCACACAGCGGGAGCGCAAGGTGATTTCATTGGATCAGGCGTCGCTTTGGGGCGAGGTGGTGAGTACCGGCGCACAGATTATTTTGGATTCCCTGGGGGCGGTTGGCCCTCGAAAGAAGAATAAAGGAGACACACATGTCAAAACTCGATAAGGACTTGGACAGCGCCAAGGCGTGGATCAAAAAACAGGGGCCAGGTTCACCCGTGTCCACCGAGGCGGAACTGGCTCTGGGGGCCTGGGAAGCCAAGGCCCAGGCCGTTTCGGCAGCCAAGGCCACTCTTGATACGGCCAAGGACACCGCAGCGGCAGCTGCCAAGGTCGTGGTGAAGGCCGTAAAGCTAGCGAAAGAGAAAAAACGAGCCAAGGCCGCCAAGAGCAAGTCAGTGACTGCCGACTCACCGGCCAAACCTGTGGTCGCGAAATCGCCTTCGAAGAAGTCGGCCCCCAAGAAGGCCAGCGCCAAGAAAGCCGTTCCCGCCCCGACCGAACCCAAGCCGTGACCGTTTACGCCATCTACACCAGCAAGGGCGGTGCCGGCAAGACCACCAGCGCCGTGCACCTCGCTTGGACCTCTGCCCTGAGGGGAGTTTCGACGCTGCTGTGGGACCTGGACGCCCAAGGAGCGTCGTCGTACTTTTTGCGGCATGAAGGCGGCACCGAAGTGTCAGCCCGCAAACTGGTGGCAGGAAAGAAAGACTGGGCCGACGAAGTGCGCCCTACCGCCATCGGTGGGCTGTCGTTGATTCCCTGCGACCATTCGTTTCGGCACTGGGACACTTTGCTGCTGGAACAGTCCCGCGGAAAGAAGCTCCTCGCGGAATGGCTCAAGCCCCTGCGCGAGCAGTTCGGCGTCATTCTGCTGGACTGCCCGCCGGGGTTGACCCTGCTTTCGGAGGCGCTCTTCCGGGCCGCCGATGTACTGGTGGTCCCTGTGGTACCCTCTGCTTTGGGGTTCCGGACGTGGGAGCAGGTGCGCGGCTTTGTTGGCGACTTGGAAAAACAAGCTCCGCGGTTGGCGCCTTTCCTATCCATGGTGGACCGGCGCAAAGCGACGCACCGGGAACTGGAGTCCCAGCCGGGCGAAGGGTTCTTGCGCACTTCGGTGCCGTTGCTTGCCGATATCGAACGAACCCTGGATCAGACTCAAGCCCGCATGTGGCGACGCTCGGCTCAGGTTTCGCAGATCTATGGACGCCTGTGGGACGAGATCATCGCGGGGGGGTAAGGCCTGAGCCGGCAGTCATCTCACCGAAAGCCGACACGCTCCTCACGGAATCCTGACAGAAATCTGGTGAACTGACTGCAGGAGATTCCCATGAAACATGTTTCGCTTTCGCTTGCCTTGATGTTTGCCCTGGTCTTGACCCTCGGCGCCCAAACCAAGGCCGACCCGATTCCCTTCACCGATGCCAAGGAAGTTGACCTGCTACAACTTTTGCCGCCCCCTCCGGCCAACGACTCGGCCGTCACCAAAGCCGAGCTCAACGCGGTGTTCGCTGTCCAAAACGGCCGAACCAAAGCCCAATCGGACCGGGCCATCGCTGACGACGCCGAGGAAATCTGGAGGTTTGCCGACGTGGTGAACAACCCCGCCTTCGTCGCCGAGAAACTTCCGGTGTTTGCCGCCTTCTTTGACCGCGTGGTGGCCACCGAGCCTGCCGTCGTCGACCCGGCCAAGAATACCTGGAGCCGACCTCGCCCCTACATGGCCGACACGCGCATCAATCCCTTGCTGAAGAAGAAGACCTCGGGAGCCTACCCGTCCGGTCACACCACCATTGGCACGCTGATGAGCATTCTGCTGGCCGACATGCTCCCCGAGCTACGAGCCGCTATCGGCACACGGGCCGCCGAATACGCCGACAACCGCGTGGTCGCCGGCATGCACTACGCCAGCGACTTGGATGCGGGCAAGCGAGCCGCCACGGCCATCGCCGCCGTGCTTCAGACAAAGACAAGTTTTGACCGCGAGTTTCAGGCTGCTAAGTCGGAAGTGCGCGGCGTTTTGGGCTACAAGTAAGTTCAAGAGAGCATCTGCTGGTCGGCTGGGCCGAGGTTCACCAGGACCTCGGCACCGACGGCTGATGCGCCACAGCAAGAAGGAAGCAGAATGGGTCGCAAGACACGGTCAAAGGGACTATTGCTATCACTTCTCTTTTTGGTGAGCGGGTGTTCCGTGACGTATCCCAAGCCTGACGGGCCGTATGCCGTGGGCACGACGGTGATTGCCCTTGAAGACCGAGAACGCGCCGAAGTTTACGAGTCGACACCGGGCCACCGAAGCGTGGTGCTTCAGGTTTGGTATCCTGCCGAAGTCGCTTCAGGTAAGCGAGATCTCTACATCAATCGGCCGCTCGCCAACGCGCTGGAGAAGTGGATGGGCATTCCCGCGCTTCTGCTGGGCGACCCCCAACCCTCGTCCTCGTTCCTCGGAGCGCCGATTTTCACCGATCACGAGCGCTTTCCCGTCGTTCTTTTTAACCACGGCTACGGATCGTTCGCCTCCCAGAACTACACGCAAATGGAGGCACTGGCGAGCCACGGGTTCATCGCTATAGGCCTGAGCCACCCTTACACTTCGTTATTGACGCAGTATCCCGACGGCAGGAACCTGGAGCGCGCCGACAACGCCTACTGGAGGAGCCTGCCAGGGCTCGCGAAGAACCTCGACGCCGAGGGAATGCGCTTCAAGGCTTTCGTGGACCGGATCCGGGACTCCGGAACCGCCACACAAAAGCTTCGCGTCTTGCAGGACCTGACCCAGAGTGAGTTCTACCGGCTTCTGCATGGCGACTTTGACACCTGGGTGGCCGATTCACTGTTTGTGCTCCATCAACTTCCCGGGCTTAACGATTCGAACCCGCTGTTGGGCCACCGAATGGACCTTGAACGTGTGGGCATCTACGGCCACTCTTTTGGTGGTGCCGTCGCGGCCCAAGTGGCCTTGGAGGCCCCTTTTTTAGTTCGTGCCGGCCTCAACCTCGATGGTCCCCAGCTCCTTTACCACGCGGAAAGCACAACGAGTCTCGAGGTTCCGTTTGCGTTTGTTTACAGCACCGACACCCGGATCGGTAACATCACGTGCGACCAGAGCGGTCTCAACGACGGGTTCTTCCTCAGTGCCCTTGCACCCGTCTACCGATTAACAGTTCAAGGGGCCTCCCACGAGAACTTCTCGGACCTGACCTACATCGATGCCCTCAAGGGAAATCCCGTCTTAGGCTCAATCGACAACCGGGCGGTTGGCAAGCTGACTTCGCAGTTGATCGTCAACTATTTCGCCCACTATCTTCAAGATGGCCCCGAGGTGAACCTGCTGCAGCTGGATGGAAAGAAGAACAGATAGGGCGCAAAGGCTCAGGTCAGCGGCGTCCGTGACCACTCCACCCAGCCCGCCGGCGTCTCGTGATAGAGCGCAACGTGATCTAAGACCCAAGCAGCTGAAGGGATCTCGACTGCTTCGATCCCGCTTCTCAGTTCCGGCAGTTGGCCGGGTGTTATGTCGTTGTAAGCCAAAGAGATGTGCGGTTCAAACGTGGCCTGGGGACCCTTCTGCCAGGAAGTGAAGGCGAGCAGGTGTCGGTGCAACCGGAGCAGGCCCGCGGTGACGGGCACATGCCAGCCCACCATTCCTCGCAGTGGATCGCCGTAGGTGGTGAAGAACAGGCCATCGGTGGCGACCTCAGTCGGCGATGCGCGGGACGCATGCTCCAGAAAGTCATGGGCCACCACCGCGGCTTGGTCATCGGGGCACACCAAGCCCGTCCTCAGGGTGATGTGGGCTGGGTAGCGCAACGCTTCCCGGGCGGAGAAGCGTTCATTCCAAGGCCGCCGAAAGGCCTCCAGTTGGAGGCGAAGCTCGTCAGGGGGCAGGGTGATGATCACGAACCGCAGGTCCAGGCCTCCTTGAGCACAGCGTAGGCTCCGGTTCCGGTGGCCAGCACGTGGTCGCCGCCGGAGTCGGCTTGGGAATCGTAGTGACCGCCCGCTTCGAGTACAAGGTGCGCTCCGGCGGCAACATCCCAAGGTTGTAGGAAGCGTTGGGCATGCCCCACCAGCGATCCTTGGGCCACAAATGCGAGGTCGAGAGCGGCAGCGCCGTGGGATCGGGTCTTGCGGGCATTGGGACCAATGCGATCCATGAACCCGCGCATGAAGGTTTGGTCTTCCGCACGGGAACCCCGACTGTGTGACAGCAGACCTCGGCCCAGGCTTTCGCTCGACACCTGCAGCGGACGCGAACCACACCGGGCACCTCGACCCGAAACCGCATGGAACTCTTGACCGAGCAATGGAGCGGTGACCACCGAAGCCACCGGTTGTCCGTAGCGCCAAAGAGGATGCATGCTGGTTTCGGTGCGGTGGTAGCAGGCCACCGAGACGCAGAACCAAGGCAGTCGATGGTGGTAGTTCACGGTCCCGTCCAGCGGGTCGATAATCCACAGCCATTCGGCCGTCCCGTCATCGGCCGGTCCATCCTCTTCGAGAATGCCATCGTTCGGGTAAGCGCGATGCACAAGGGCGCTGATGATCCGTCCTGCCTCGGTATCGGCGGTCAGCGCCAAATCGTAAGGGCCCTTTTCAGTCACGACGTGGTCGTACCACAGGGCCTGTTTCAGGTAATCGGCGGCTCGACCAGCCGCGTCGCGGGCGACACTCAGGCGTCGTTCGGGTTCAGTCATGAACGAACCCGAGCCGTATCGCGCAACCTTGTGGCCCCCCACTCCAGCATCACGGCCGTTGCCAGGATTCCCCAGGTCAGAAGTCCCACCTCGTGTAGGTTGAAGTAGAACCCCGACGCCATGAACAGGTCGAACCCGACGCCACCGGCCCCCGCCGCCGCTCCCATGGCCACAGCCGTCGTGAAGTTGATCTCGAAGCGCAAGAAGGTCCACGAGGTGATGGCTGCCAACGACGACGGAATCACCGCTTGGGTAACGATGGATAACCAGCTGGCGCCCGTGGCCTTGAGCGCTTCCAAAGTGCCTTCGTCGAGTTCCTCGAACGACTCCGAAAACGCCTTGAGAAGGTAGCCGAAGGAGTGGAAGGTCATGCCGACCACGGCGGCTACGCTGCCTAGCCCGGCGCCCACGGCAAAGATGAGTACCCACAACACTGTCGGCACCGCTCTCACGAAGGCCACGAAGCCGCGCAGTAGCCAACTCAACCACGCGGGGCCCAAGTTTCGCGCGGCCAACAGCCCCAGCACCAGAGCGGGGATGGCACCTATCACCGTGGTGAGCAGACCGAGGGCCAACGTAAACAGCAGGCCCCAGCCCATTTCGGGCAAGGTGAAGTGGTCGGCCCCAGGGCTGAAGAACATAATGCCCAGGTCGTGGAACATTTTGGCCGTGGCCTGCCCTAGGTTGAGCCCCTTGAGGTCCAGAAGGAAGAACCCGCCGATAGTGACGCCGACGAGCACGGTGAGGGTTGCAGCCAAGGCAATCGAATCGGCTCCAAAGCGCCGCACACGGATGCGCCCGGTCACAGGATCACCTTGCGCAGGGCGTTCGACAGGGCTTCGAGCACCAGGACGACGACCACGATGCAGATGGTGACCAGCGCCGCCGAAGGGTAGTTCAGGCTCTTGTAGTACAAGTCAAAGCTGAAGCCGATGCCTGTGCCGGTGAGTAACCCCACGAGCGTGGCGCTGCGGATGTTAGTCTCGAGCATGAACAGCATCCAGCTGGTCAGAGAAGGGAGCAAAGTGGGCACAACCGCTTGAGCCACCACGGTACCCCATCCGGCCCCGGTGGCTCTCAGCCCTTCGACCGGCTCAGCGGCCGTTTCGTCGGTGATCTCAAGGAACGAGCGGGTCAGAAACCCCACCGACTCCAACAGCAGAGCCAGCAGGCCGGTCACAAAAGTCTGCCCGAAGGCCAGCAGAAAGATCATGGCCCATGCGACCACGGGAATGTTGCGCCCCAGTGAGCCGATGGCGCGTACCACTGGCGTGAACAGCGGGTGGGGGCGTGTCGTTCGTGACCCGAGAAGGGCCAGACCGAAGGCCAGCAACGCGGCCAGGACGGTGGCCATCACCGACACCACCACGGTTTCGCCCAGGCGGTTCAGGATGGACGGCAGGTTGTTCAAGGCTCGCTGATTGGGCACGAAGTTGGCGACCAGCCAGCCCAAGGCTCGGGGAAACGAGGCCAGCCCGTCGCCAAAGTCGAACTCCGTGATCAGGGCCGAGAGCCAGACCACGACGGCGAGCGTGACCAGCAGACCCCACAGCATGAGGTTGCGGTCGCGAAAAACCTGCTCCACCCGGCGGGTCATTCCTCGACACCCTCGACCAATAGGTCCTCGTGGTTCTGTCCGTAGATGGACGCAATGATCTTCTTTTTCAGATCCTTGGGGGCATCGTTGAACTCGACCTGCCCTGCGCGGATGCCCACGATGCGGTCGGCGTACTTCACGGCCACCTCCACCTGATGCAGGTTCACCACGATGGTGATGCCCTGCTCATCGCAGATGCGGCGCAATTCGTCCATGATGACCTTAGCCGAAGCCGGGTCGAGCGACGCGATGGGTTCGTCGCACAGAATCAGGTGCGGGTCTTGGATGAGGGCCCGGGCGATGCCCACCCGCTGCTTCTGACCACCGGAAAGGCGATCGCAACGCTGGTGGGCCTGGCCCTCGAGGCCCAGGTGCACCAGCAAGTCCATGGCGCGTTGTTTTTCCGACAGCGAATAGAGCCCCAAGAGCCCGGCCCAGGTTTTCTTGAAACCCAGGCGCCCATGGAGTACGTTTTCAATCACTGTCAAACGCGGCACCAGGTTGGAATGCTGGAAGATCATCCCCACACGGGTGCGCAGGCCGCGCAGGCCCTTTCCCCTCAGTGAAGTGACCTCAATGTTGTCGACGCGGATACGGCCGGTAGACGGCTCGACCAGTCGGTTGATGCACCGCAGCAGCGTCGACTTGCCGGCACCCGAACGGCCAATGATGGCGACAAACTCTCCCTTCTTGACCGTCAGGGACACCGAGTTCAGCGCAGGGACCCCCCGGTAGTCCTTCGAAAGTGCTTCGATTTCCAGAACGTTCACGGGAGGCCTCCTAGCGTCATTTAGTCCTTGAGCAACTCGCGGATCGGATCCCACCACGCGTTCGACGCCGCGATGAAGTGGTTCTTGCCGTTCTGCTTGTTCAACGCGGTACCCTTGGTTCCCTTGGGCAGAAAGATCATCGGGTTCTGGCTTGTCGAGTCGGCCAAGAAGGCATCTTGGAGGGCCTTAAGCTGAGAAGCGGTGAACATGTCGGTGTTGACAGCGATGGGCGCGTTGCGTACCTGAATGGCGGTCAGAACCGTGAACTGGGCTCCGGCGAGGGTGTCGAAGGGAGCTGCTGCACCCTGCTTGACCTTGTAAACCGCGCCGCTGGTGTTGACGGTGCCCGACACGAGCTCGAGGTAGCTGTCCACATCGATGTCGTCCACGGCACCCACATCGGCCTTGCCGGTGAGCACGTTGACCAACGAACCCTGGTGGCTCTGCCCAAACACCACGTTGCCGAAGAACTTGCCGGCACCGCCCTCAAGGAACAAGTCTTCGACCTTCTTGTCGCCAAACTTTTCCACTTTGTTGAAGGAGGTCTTGATGAGATTAGCGGGGAACACAAAGCCCGAAGTGGAACTGGTCGACACAAAGCTGAAGGTTTTGCCCTTGATGTTGTCGAGCACGAACTTGCCGTCCTTGAGGTACATGGAGGCGTTGTCCGACTTTACGACGATGCGGCTGAAGTAGTAGGCGTCGTCGAGCGTACCCGAGTCGCCGGAGGACACCACGAGGGGCTGAACCTTGGGGTTCTTGGCCTGGGCCTGCAGGAAGCCGACGGCCCCCGGGTAGGCGATGGCAGCGTTGCCAGTGGCCAGGGCTTCGATGGCGATCACGTAGTCGGTGGTCAACTTGTCAACGACGGGTCGGCCGGTGGCCTTCGACACCAAGTCGTCGATGGACTGGCGTGCGACTTTCCAGTCTTCGCCCGAATTGTTGGGGTACCAAACGGCCACGATGGGCTTATTGGCGACTTCTTGGCTTCCGTTGGCCCAAGCCGACAGGGCCAGGAGCGAGAACACGATGACAGCAATCTTCTTCATGTCAGAACTTCCTTTTTGAGAGGTTCCGGATCCAAGACCCGGATGCTGGCAGTTTGGGGAAGTGCGGTCAAGAATCCGTGAGCGAACGATGTGGGATGTTGTGTTTTTGGTTAGGGTTGTGTGAGCACGTCAGGCAAACTTTCCGGCGGCCATGGGGTACTCCCGGTCGCAGAGCGATCCCATGAACTCCAAGTCGTGGAAGATACCCAGCATGGTCACGCCCTCGGCCTTGAGCTGCTCCAACAGCACACGCACGCGCTCCTTGGAATGCTGGTCGAGGCTGGCAGTGGGTTCATCGAGCAGCAGCAACCGCGGCTTTTTGACCATGGCTCTGGCAATATTGAGGCGCAACTTTTCGCCACCCGAAAACGTGTTCACGTAACTGTCCCACAAGCTGGGGTCGATCTCGAAATGCCGCAACATGCGCTCGGCCTCATCGTGGGCTTCGTCGTTGCCGCCGCCCCGGTCGAGCACCGAGTTTTCCAGTACCTGCCTTGCCGAAGTGCGTGGAATCACACCCAGAAACTGGCTGATGTAGCCCAGTTCCCGCTGCCTCAGGGCCAACACCTGCCTGTCGCTGAGGTGGCCCAAATCCACGACTCCCCAGAGGTGCGAAAGGTAGGTCAGCGAGCCGGTTTGCGGTAGATAAGTGCGGTAAATGAGCCTGAGCACCGTCGACTTACCGCTGCCGCTGCGGCCGGTGATGCCCACGAACTCTCCTTGACCCACCGAAAACGTGACGTCGCGGCAACCTTCCAAGTCCTTGTTCAAGGCGTGCAGGTGGAAGCCCTTGGTCAGGTTTTCCACTTTCAGAACAGGGATGGCACTCAAAGCGGCGACCACTTTTCCAGGAAACGGGTGACATCGCCGCTAAAGTCTTCCAAGCGGTCCTTGAGCGTTTCGTGCGGCCAGTCCCACCATTGAAGCATTGCCAGGCGGTTCGAGATTTCGGGGTCGAAGCGCTCACGGAGCACCCGTGCCGGAACGCCGCCTACGATGGTGTAGGGCGCAACGTCTTTGGTGACCACCGCTCCGGAGCCGACGACAGCTCCATCGCCCACAGTCACGCCCGGCATGATGGTGGCCCCATGGCCGATCCAGGTGTCGTTGCCGATGTGCGTCAATTGCCGACGCCGCCACTCGAAAAACGCCTCGTCGTCGTGGTCGTCCATTTGATAGAGCCTCCGTCGGTAGGTGAAATGGTGGAGTGTTGGGCGGTCCATGGGGTGCATGGTCGGACCGATGCGCACCGCGGCCGCGATGTTGGCGAACTTGGCGATCACGCAGTTCTGAAAGATGCCGTAGGGCCCCGTGTAGCTGTAGTCGCCCAGCTCGACGTGTTCGAACACGCTGTGCTCCCCCAACTCGGTCCACACCCCCAAACGGGTCTCGATGAGCACGACGTCGTCGTGGACGGTCGGTTCGGGCGAAAGGGTGCCGCTCACCGCCGGTACCCCATCGTCAGCAGCTGCCGCCCGTCGACGATGGCGTTGGCCACGTGGGGGAAGCCATCGCCGAGTGTGCGTACCACCAGCACGTCGGCACGCTTGCCGACTTCCAGCGAGCCCAGTTCGTCACCCAGCCCAACCGCACGGGCCGGGTTAAGCGTGATCAGGCGGGTCATGTCGGCCAATGGCAGTCCGTTCTCGCGGTGCAGCTGAAACACGGCGTGCAGCATTGAGGCGGGGTAGTAGTCGCTGCACAGCACATCGACCGAGCCCTGCATAATCGCCTCGGCGGCCGAGAGGTTGCCGGAATGAGAACCGCCGAGCAGCACGTTGGGGGCCCCGGCGACGGTGTGCAGTCCCCGGCGTTTGGCCTCGGCCGCGACTTCCAACGTGATGGGGAACTCGCTAATGGTGGAGCCCAGCGCCTGCACCACGTCCAACTTCTCGACAGTGTCGTCGTCGTGGCTGGCAACAGCGATGCCGGCCTCACGCGCCAAAGTGGCGATTTCGCGCAGGGTTTCGAAGGGAACCTTGGCCCGATTCTGGCTGGTCTGGATGAGTTGGTCGGCCTCGCCTTCGCCCAGGTTGCGGTAGCCTTTCAAGATGAGTTTGTACAGCTCCAAGTCGCGGTACTGGCCTTGGCCAGGGCTGTGGTCCATGAAACTCAGCAGATGAACCTTGCCGTCGGTGATCAGGCCCTTGAGCTCGTCGATGCGCTCCACATTGTCGATTTCGAACCGGGCGTGGAACCGGTGGCGGATCAGATGATCACTGTGGTGGCTGCGGTGAATCAGGTCGATGAGCTTGCGGGAGTTTTCGGCCGAGCGAATGGGGTTGCTTCCGAAGTCGGTACTGCCATAAAAGCTCAGCGAGTGGAACATCGTTGTGATTCCATGGGTGAGCAGTTCGCGCTCGGCCTCTCGCAAGCTCAGCGAAAACCCCATGAGCGAGGTGGGCCGGGGAGCTGCCATGTGCTCGATGTAGTCGGCGTGGATGTCGATGAACCCGGGGAACACCCAGCTTCCGCTGGCATCGATGAGCTCGTCGCCTGCTTCGGCCTTGAGTTGGCGACCGATGGCGACGATAAGGCCGTCATGGATCCGCAGGTCGTACTGAACCAACAACGAGTGAGGACCGACCACGGTCCCATTTTGAATCACAATCGACATGTGTCACCTCACAACAGGGATTGCACCAGTTCTTGCGTATACGGGTGCTGGGGATCTTCCAGAATCTGGTCGGTCAACCCTTGCTCGACCACGCGTCCATCGAGCATCACGAGCGTCCGGTCGGCCAGCATACGGATGACGCCCAAGTCGTGACTGACCAACAACATACCGACCTGCAGTTCGCGCTTGAGGGCCCGGATCAGGTCGAGCACCTTGGCCTGAACCGACAGGTCGAGGCCGGTGGTGACTTCGTCGAGCAACAGCAAGGGTGGCCGGTTCGACAGCGCTTTGGCGATCTGCACCCGCTGTTGCATGCCGCCCGAAAACCGGCGTGGGGCTTCCTTCCAGCGCTGCAGGGGCAGGTTAACGTGGCCCAGCAACTCGCCGGCACGGGCTTCCATGGACGACACCGACCGTCCGCCGGCGGCAATGAGCTTCTCGGCGATGTTGGCCAGGGCCGAAAAGTCCATTTTCAGGCCGTCGGCGGGGTTCTGGTACACCATGCCGAGCACCGTATTGCGGATCTGTCGACGGCGCTGATCGCTGGCCTCGAGAACGTTTTCGCGCCCGCCACCCACGGCCGAAAGGTACACGGAGCCGCTGGTGGCCGCTTGGTCGAAGTACAGGCACTTCATCAGCGTCGACTTGCCGCTGCCGGACTCCCCCACCACGCCCACCACCTCGTTGGGGCGAACGTCCAAGCTCACGCCGTTGAGGGCGTGCACGGTGCCGCAGGTGGTGCAGTAGTTTTTGCGCAGGTCCGGTTCGGGGCTGAGGCAGCGCGCACAACCAGGACCGAAGCGGCGGGTCAGGTGGTCAACGGTCAGCAGAGGCAAGGGTTCGGTCATGCGGGGCCATCCGACGTGTGGTTGGTATTCAGCCGCTCCAGGCAGTAGCCGGTATCGTTGCACTGATAGACGGCCCCACCCTCTTGCGGAATCTCATCCAGAAAGACCCCCGTCGCACCGCACAAACGGCACGAATGCTCCCCGAACGATTCGACGCGTAACGGGCGGTCGTCGAAGGCCAGCGAAACGACCTTTGTGAACGGCGGAACCGCATAAATCTTCTTTTCGCGGCCGGCGCCCAGCAGAATGAGCGCCCTCGAATGGTCCAGTTTGGGGTTGTCGAACCGGGGAATCGGGCTGGGCGCCATGACGTAGCGCCCTCCCACCAAGACAGGGTGATCGCTACCGGTCGTGTAGGCCCCGTACCGCTGCAACTCTTCGAACAGCATGAGCCAAGCTCCCGTATAGTCCGCCTCGGCATGGAGCCGCTTGGTGGCCAGTTCCGAAGGTTCAATGGCGCGCAAGGGCTCGGGAATCGGCACCTGCAGCACCAGAATCTGGTCTTCCCGCAGAGGCAACTCAGGGATACGGTGGCGGCTCTGAATGAGCGTCGCCTCGGCGGTTCGGTCGGTGGTGGCCACCCCCGTCGTGGAACCCACCAGCTTCTTGATGCTCACGGCGTTGACCGATTCGTCAGCTCCTTGGTCGATGACCTTCAGCGTGTCGTCGCGGCCGATGAGCGAAAGCGTGACTTGCAGCCCACCCGTGCCCCATCCCCGCGCGATGGGCATCTCGCGGCTGGCAAACGGGGTCTGGTAGCCGGGAATGCACACACTCTTGAGGATGGCTCTCCGGATTTCACGCTTAGAGCCTTCGTCAAAGAAGGCGTAGTTGTACAGACTCTTCATGGCTTCCTCGAGGCGCGCACGCTTTCGAGTTTGGACTGAAAGGTGACGT
>Ga0209084_1001774_pt1 | contig 17567 bp, 12 predicted proteins | sample C_130820_MF_Meta_FD_187309 | JGI IMG/M metagenome (GOLD analysis project Ga0209084, IMG submission 187309) | Freshwater microbial communities from Lake Croche, Canada to study carbon cycling - C_130820_MF_MetaG (SPAdes) (version 2) | ecosystem: Environmental > Aquatic > Freshwater > Lake... | reverse complement strand
AGTTGGTCGGCGCAGCCCTTAAGTCGGGTGACTTGGAGACCGGCGTTGGCAAGGTTTTGAGTCTGTACCGCCCCTTGCAAGCCGCCGGCGTTCGGGTGGTGCTGGCCAGCGTGGGCGAGGGCGGTGCGCGCGAGGTGCGCAGTGCCGTGGTTGCCGCGCTGGGCGTGGCCAAATCGGCCAATTTAAAGCGCCTGTGTGTCTGTTTTGCCGCCCCAGCGCAAGAGGCTGCCGTGCGCGCTGCCGTCCTTGCGGTGGCCGATGCCACGTACACCTACACCTTTAGCAAGTCCAAACCCCAACCCCGCACGGTGCAACGCGTCCTGATCGGCGCGCGCAACGCGGCGGAGACCAAAACCACGTTTGACCGCGCCGTGGCCATCGTCAGCGGCGTTGAGTTGGCCAAGGAATGGGCCAATCGACCCGCCAATTTGGCCACGCCCAAGCATTTGGGAAGCGCTGCCCAAGACCTGGCCAAGCATCCCAAAATCGAGTGCACCGTACTAGGCCCCAAAGAGGTTGCCAAGATGGGCATGGGCTCGTTTATGGCGGTAGCGCAAGGCTCAGAAGAACCGCTGCGCTTTATCGTGTTGCGCTATAACGGCGCGGCCAAAACCAAAGCGCCCACCGTTTTGGTGGGCAAGGGCATCACTTTTGACAGCGGCGGCATCTCCATCAAGCCCGCGCCTGATATGGATGAAATGAAATTTGACATGTCTGGCGCGGCCAGCGTGCTGGGTACTTTCAAGACGCTGGCGCTGCTCAAGCCAGCCATCAACGTGGTGGGCCTGATCGCTGCGTGCGAGAACCTGATCAATGGCAAAGCCGTCAAGCCTGGTGACGTGGTGACCAGCATGAGCGGCCAGACCATCGAAATTCTCAATACCGATGCCGAAGGCCGGCTGATTTTGTGCGACGCGCTCACCTATGCCGAGCGTTTCAAGCCTACAGCTGTGGTGGACATTGCCACCCTGACGGGCGCGTGCGTCATCGCTCTGGGCGCGGTGCGCAGTGGCATGTTTGCATCCCAAGACACCTTGGCCCAGTCTCTGAGCGAAGCTGGCGACCGTTCGCAAGACCTGTGCTGGCGCATGCCCCTGGACGAGGAGTACGCCGAAGGCCTGAAAACCAATTTCGCCGACGTCGCCAACGTCGCCGGACGCGCGGCCGGCTCGGTGACAGCGGCCAAGTTTTTGCAACGCTTTGCAGACAAATACCCCTGGGCGCACCTGGACATCGCCGGCAGCGCTTGGAAAAGCGGAGCGCAAAAAGGCGCAACCGGTCGGCCCGTGGGCTTGCTGGTGGAGTTCTTGCTGGCCCAAGCCCACGGCAAGTGACGCAGGTTGCCTTTCATATCGGCATTGACGACCGGGTGGGCTACGCCTGCCGCTTGCTGCGCAAAGTACTCGCTTCGGGTGCGCAGGCGTTGGTGATTGGCGACAGTGCGGTGCTCGCAGGCGTGGGTCGCGCCCTGTGGGAGGCCGAACCCAGCAGTTTTGTGCCCCACGCGCGTGCCGACGCTGCCCCCAGCGTGCGCGATCGCAGCCCCGTGCTGCTGGCCGAGCAGGTGCCTGCCGACTGCGCGCAGGAGGCCGTCTTGATCAACTTGGGCGACGCAGTGCCTACAGACCCTTATGCCCGTGCGCGGCTGATCGAACTGGTGTCCGCCGACGAGAATGATTTGCGTCTGGCCCGCCAGCGCTGGAAGCACTACAGCGAGCGCGGTTTTTCACTGACAAACCACGACGCGCGAAAGCGCTGAGCGCGGACCCCCACAATCTCAGGGTAAACTTGCGGGTTCTGGAGAGGTGGATGAGCGGTTTAAGTCACACGCCTGGAAAGCGTGCGAGGGGTAAAACCCTCCGCGGGTTCGAATCCCGCCTTCTCCGCCAGAATAAGAGCCCAAGCGAATTTATTTGCTTGGGCTTTTTGCTGCCACCTGCGGCACAACCTTGCTGATAATTGCAGCAATTTCAGTCGACATCCACGTCTTCACACGCCAACGCTTCTTTTCGCTTTTTATGGACTCTATGCGTTCCCCGACGTCCTCATTGATTTGCCGCAGTCTGTTATTGACTTTGCTTGCTGCCCTCACGGCCTGTGGCGCACTTAACTTACCTTTGCCGCCCGCGCAAGTGCCCGCTTTGGCGCCATCCGCGTGGCAAGCGCCCCTGCCGCACCAAGGCGGGGTGGTTCAGTTGTCGCAGTGGTGGCAACGGCAGGGCGATCCACTGCTGCTTGGCCTGATAGAGGCTGCGCAAAAAGCCAGCCCGACCGTCTCGCAAGCGTTGTCGCGCATTGCGGGGGCGCGGGCCACACAGGCCCAGGCCAATGCCGCGCTGTTGCCGGGCCTGAGCGCCCAGGCCAGCGCAGCGCGAGGCCTGTCGCAGCCCGGCATGCCTAGCACCGCCACGCTGCAAGGTGGCTTGATGGCCTCTTGGGAGCTTGATGTAGTCGGCGCCAACCGCGCCGTCAGCGAAGCGGCCAACGCCCAAGTGCAAAGCACGCAAGCCCAATGGCACGACGCGCGCGTCAGCGTGGCCGCCGAGGTGGCTCATCTGTACTTCAACTTGCGCACCTGCCACCAATTGCAAAACCTGGCGCGCCAAGATGCCGATTCGCAACAAGAAACCGCGCGCCTGAGCGGTCTGAGCGCTGACGCTGGCTTCATCAGCGCCACGCAGGCAGGGCTGGCGCGTGCGGCAGCGGCCGATAGCCGGGCGCGCCTATCGAGTCAGTCGGCCCAGTGCGACGCACACATCAAAGCCTTGGTGAGCCTTAGCGCCTTGCCCGAAGAAGATTTGCGTCGGCAACTGGCCGCGTCTGCCACCACAGCAGCTATCGCGCCTCCGGCCGTGGCGCTGGTGCCGGCAAGTACCGTGGCGCAACGCCCCGACGTCTACAGCGCCGAGCGCAGCGTGCAGGTCGCCGCTGCTGCTGTTGGCAACGCTATGGCACAAGGTCTGCCCCGGCTAAGCCTCAATGGCTCTATTGGTGCCATGCGTGTGAGCAGCGGCGCTCTGGACCAAGACGGGAGTACCTGGTCTTTCGGGCCACTGGCCCTGAGCCTGCCGCTGTACGACGCCGGCCAGCGTGAGGCGGCCCTGAGCGCATCCCAGGCGGCTTACCAAAGTGCGGTTCTGGTCTATCAAGCTACCGTGCGACAGGCCGTGCGCGAGGTGGAAGAGGCGCTGGTCCAGCTGCAAAGCCTGCAGGATCGCGAAAAAGACGCGGACCTGGTGCAGCAAAGTTATGCCGCCGCTCTGGCTGCCACCCAAACCCGCCAGCAACAGGGTCTGTCCAGCGGTTTGGATCTGCAGGAGGCGCGCCGCGCCGCTTGGGCTAGCCAAACGTCGCTGGTGTCTCTGCAGTTGCAACGCAAGCTTGCCTGGGTGGCACTTTACCGCGCTTTGGGTGGCGGCTTTGAGCCGGCCCCGCCCTAATTGCCCGCTGTATTCACTTTCCGCCCATTGTTTCCTCACCTTGTTATGACGCGCGAACCGACCATGAACCGCTTTTCAGCCCGCCCCTTCTGCCGTCGCCTTTTTGCGACGAGCCTTTGTGCCTTTGGTTTGCTGGCAATGTCCAGCCATGCCGCTGAAGCACCCAAACCGGCCGCCAAAGCGGCGCTCACGGTTGCACTGGTGCAAGCCAAGCGCAGCACCGCGCCTATCAAGGTGGCGGCCAATGGTGGCGTCGCCGCCTGGCAAGAGGCCAGGGTGGGCGCGGAGTCCAACGGCTTGCGCATTACTGAACTCCATGCCGCCGTGGGCGACACCGTACAAAAAGGGCAGCTTTTGGCCACTTTTGCCGCTGAAAGCATCCAAGCGGATGTGGCCTTGGCACGCGCTGCGCTTGCCGAAGCCCAGGCCACGGCAAGCGATGCCGCCGCCAATGCCGAGCGCGCCCGCGCGGTGCAGGGCAGCGGCGCCCTGAGCGCCCAGCAAGTGAACCAATACCTGACGCAAGAGCAGGTAGCCAGGGCGCGCGTGGACTCGGCCAAGGCGCAGCTCGACGCGCAAGTGCTGCGCCTCAAACACACCCAGGTGCTGGCACCCGACAACGGCATTATTTCCGCCCGCAGCGCCACCCTGGGCGCGGTCGCCGGTGCGGGCAGCGAATTGTTCAAACTGATTCGCCACGGGCGCCTGGAGTGGCGCGCAGAAGTGACCGCGGCAGAGATGGGCCGCATCAGCGCGGGCATGCACGTGCTGCTGACGGCCCCGGGCGGCGTCCAGCGCCAGGGCCGGGTGCGCGTGGTCGCGCCCACCGTCGACCCAGAAACCCGCAATGGCCTGGTCTTTGTCGACGTGCTTGGCCCGGTGGGCACCAGCGCGGTGGGCGCGTTCAAGCCCGGCATGTACGTACGCGGTGAGTTCGAGATGGGCAACTCCAGCGCACTGACGGTGCCGCAAACCGCCGTGGTGGTGCGCGATGGCTTTAGCTATACCTACCGCGCAGGGCCGGACAACCGTGTGAACCAGATCAAAGTGCAAACGGGGCGTGTGCTAGGCGACGCTATCGAGATTTTGGCGGGCATCAAAGCCGAGGACAAAATCGTGGCCAGTGGTGGCAGTTTTCTGAGCGACGGTGATCTGGTCAAAGTCGTTGACAGCGCCAAACCCGGCGCGACGGCTGCGCCCGCATCGGCAGCATCCAAGTAAGGAGCAGGGCGATGAACGTTTCGACCTGGTCCATCAAAAACCCGATCCCGGCGGTGATGCTCTTTGTGATGCTCACCTTTGCCGGGCTGCTGGCCTTTAAGGCCATGAAAGTGCAGCAATTCCCCGACCTGGAATTGCCCACGGTGGTGGTGTCGGCCTCGCTGCCGGGCGCTGCGCCCGCGCAGCTGGAAACCGAGGTGGCGCGCAAGATCGAAAACGCGATTGCGCCCTTGCAAGGTCTGAAAAATATTTACACCAAGGTGCAGGACGGCGGCGTCACCATCACGGCCGAATTCCGCTTGGAAAAAGCCACCCAGGAGGCGGTGGACGATGTGCGCTCGGCGGTACAAGGCGTGCGCTCCGACCTCCCGGCCGATGTGCGCGATCCGGTCATCAGCAAGATGAATCTGTCGGGCGCACCGATTTTGGCCTTCACCGTACGCGCAGCCAGCATGGACGACGAGGCGCTGAGCTGGTTTGTGGACAACACGGTCGCGCGCCGCTTGCTGGGCGTCAAAGGCGTGGGCTCGGTCAGCCGCGTGGGCGGCGTGACCCGCCAAATCGAGGTGGCCTTGGACCCGCTCAAATTGCAAGGCCTGGGCGTCACAGCTGCGGAGATTTCACGTCAGCTGCGCCAGGTGCAAACCGAAAGCGCGGGCGGGCGGGCCGATTTGGCCGGCAGCGAGCAGCCCATGCGCACGGTGGCCACGGTAGCGAGTGCATCGGCCTTGGCTGATCTGGAGTTATCGCTCGGCAAAGGGCAGCGCTTGCGGCTAAGCGATGTGGCGCAGGTCAAGGACTCGGTTGCCGAGCCGCGCGCATTGGCGCTGCTCAACGGCGTGCCCGTGGTGGGCTTTGAGGTCACACGCAGCAAGGGCGCCAGCGAAATCGAGGTGGGCGCGGCCGTGCAGGCGGCGCTCCAAGAGCTCAAAGCGCAGCACCCGGACCTGCAACTAACCCAGGCCTTCGACTTTGTGCAGCCGGTGGCCGAAGAGTTTGAATCCTCCATGACCATGCTGTACGAAGGCGCCCTGCTGGCGGTGATCGTGGTGTGGCTGTTTTTGGGCAATTGGCGCTCCACACTGGTCTCTGCGGTGGCGCTGCCGCTGTCGGCGATACCGGCATTTATCGGTATGGCCTTTTTGGGTTTTTCGATCAACACCGTGACCTTGTTGGCCTTGTCCTTGGTGATTGGTGTTTTGGTGGACGATGCCATCGTGGAAGTGGAGAACATCGAGCGCCACCTCAACATGGGCAAAACACCGTACCAAGCGGCCATGGAAGCGGCCGACGAGATCGGCTTGGCGGTCATCGCCACCACGTTTACGCTGATTGCGGTGTTCTTGCCCACGGCCTTTATGTCGGGCATACCGGGCAAGTTTTTTAAGCAGTTTGGCTGGACGGCTGCGCTGGCGGTGTTTGCCTCTTTGGTGGTGGCGCGTGTGCTCACGCCCATGATGGCCGCCCACATCATGCAGCGCAGTCCCAAAGCGCATACCGAGCCGTTTTGGATGGCCAGCTACCTGCGCGCCAGCCGCTGGGCGCTGGCGCACCGTTGGATCACCATGGCGGCGGCGGCGGCTTTTTTTGTGGGCTCCATCATGCTCATCCCCTTGTTGCCTACCGGCTTTATCCCGCCCGACGACAACTCGCAAACCCAAATCTACCTGGAGCTGCCACCGGGCTCCACGCTGGCCCAAACCCGGGACGCGGCCGAGGCGGCGCGCCATCTGCTCGGACAAGTGGAGCACATCCAAAGCGTGTACACAACCGTTGGCGGCGGGGCGGCCGGTTCTGATCCGTTTGCCTCGTCGGGCGCGTCCGAGGTGCGAAAAGCCACGCTCACGGTGCTTCTGAGCGAGCGCGGCAAACGCCCACGCAAGCAGATCATCGAAAACCATATCAGAACGGCCATGTCCGAGTTACCGGGCGTGCGCAGCAAAGTCGGGCTCGGCGGTTCGGGCGAAAAGTACCAACTGGTGCTCACGGGCGAAGAGCCGCAGGCCCTGGCCACTGCTGCTGCGGCAGTGGAGCGCGATTTACGCACCATCCCGGGCCTGGGCAGCATCACCTCCAGTGCCAGCCTGATTCGCTCGGAGATCGCGGTGCGCCCCGATTTCATGCGCGCTGCCGAACTGGGCGTGACCAGCGCTGCCATCGGCGAGACTTTGCGCATCGCCACAGTGGGCGACTATGACAACAACGTGGCCAAGCTCAACCTCAGCCAGCGCCAGGTGCCCATTGTCGTTAAGCTCCAAGACAGCGCTCGCCAAGACCTGGACTTGCTTGGCCGGCTCTCGGTGCCTGGCGCGCGCGGCCCGGTCATGCTCAGCCAGGTGGCCACCATGGAAACCACCGGCGGCCCGGCGGTCATTGATCGCCTCAACCGCAGCCGCAACATCACGTTCGAGGTGGAGCTCTCGGGCGCACCTTTGGGCGACGTGGCCGCCGCCGTGGACAAACTGCCCAGCGTGAAGAACCTGCCCGCCGGCGTCAAACAGCTCACGCTGGGCGATGCCGAGGTCATGGCCGAACTGTTTGACAGCTTTGCCCTGGCCATGCTGACGGGCGTGCTGTGTATCTATATCGTGCTGGTCTTGCTATTCAAAGACTTTTTGCATCCGTTCACCATTTTGGCGGCCCTGCCATTGTCTTTGGGGGGCGCGTTCGTCGGCTTGCTCATAGCGGATAAGAGCTTTTCCATGCCCTCTTTGATCGGCCTGATTATGTTGATGGGTATTGCCACCAAAAACTCGATTTTGCTGGTGGAGTACGCCATCTTGGCACGCCGCGGGCATGACGGTAGCGACGGGCAGTCGGTGCGCGCGCCCATGAACCGCTTTGACGCGCTGATAGACGCTTGCCACAAACGCGCGCGCCCCATTGTGATGACCACCATCGCCATGGGTGCCGGCATGGTGCCCTTGGCCGGAGGCTGGGGCGCGGCCGATGGCAGCTTTCGAAGCCCGATGGCCGTGGCGGTGATCGGCGGCCTGATGACCTCCACCGTCCTGAGCTTGCTGGTGATTCCATCGGTTTTCACCGTGATGGATGACCTTGAGCAGTGGATGGGCCGGCTCAAAGCCCGTGTTTTCGGCGCCAAGGGCGCTTAGGCTGCGTCCTTAGCCTGGAGCGGCGCTTATTTGCCCGCCTGCACCATCTTCATCGCCGAGGCGATAAGTGCTGAGACCTCGCCCATGGAGCTGGGCACGATCAAGGTGGTGGTCGCGTCGCCCGCCACGCGGCTGTAGGCCTCGACCGCTTTTTCGGCTACTTTGAGCTGCACGGCCATGTCGCCGCCGGGCTGCTGGATAGCCGCTGCGATGCGCTCGATGGCCTGCGCCGTCGCGTTGGCCACGGCGGTAATCGAGGCTGCTTCGCCTTCGGCTTTGTTGATCACGGCTTGTTTTTCTCCCTCCGAACGGGCGATAAAGGCCTCGCGCTCGCCGGTGGCGATATTGATTTGCTCCTGGCGGCGCCCTTCGGATGCGGCGATCAAGGCGCGCTTGCCCCGCTCGGCGGTAATTTGGGCCTGCATGGCGTGCAAAATTTCTTTGGGTGGCGTGAGGTCCTTGATTTCGTAGCGCAGCACTTTGACGCCCCAATTCAGCGCCGCCTCGTCGATAGCGGCAACCACCTGGGCGTTGATGATGTCGCGCTCCTCGAAGGTCTTGTCCAGCTCCAACTTGCCGATTACCGAGCGCAGCGAGGTCTGGGCTAGCTGCGAAATCGCCACTAGGTAGTTCGACGACCCATAGCTGGCGCGCATGGCGTCGGTCACCTGGAAATACAGGATGCCGTCCACCTGCAGCTGCGTGTTGTCCCGGGTAATGCAGACCTGGCTGGCGATGTCCAGCGGGATTTCCTTAAGGACATGGCGGTAGGCCACGCGGTCAATAAAAGGCACCAGAAAATTCAACCCTGGCGTGAGCGTGCCCTGGTACTTTCCCAAGCGCTCGATGACCCAGGCATGCTGCTGTGGCACGACCTTGATGGACTGGGTGATAAAAATCACCGCGATAAGCAAAACAACGACTGCGATTTCCATAATTTTCTCCCTTAGGTTTTTTCAAGCACCAGGCGGCTGCCCAGCATTTCCACTACACGGTGTTCGCCCGGCTCGGGCAGAGCGCCGGGGCGTAACAGGGCGCTCCATTGCGCCCCGCGGTAGTGCACCAGCGCTCTACCGTCGCTTTGCCAGGCACTGACCTGGACTAAGCCGCCGATATCCAAATTCACGTTGGGGTTGGACTGCGCCTCGGGTTCGGCGCCTTGGCGCAGCTTCCAGCGCCGCCACAGCACGACCGATGCCCCGCCGACCACCGCTGCGACTACGACTTGTGCCGTCAACGCAGCGCCCAGATGGGCCGCCAAGGCGGCCGCAGCCATGCCCAGGGCCAGCATCAGCAGGTAAAAACTGCCTACCGCCAGCTCGGCGGCGACCGTCAAACCCGCCAAAACCCACCAAAAAGTCGTCTGTTCCATGGCAATTTCTCCCCGTAAGCCCTACCCAAGGCTCCATTGTCGGCCTGGCGTGGCCAAAAGCAACCGACTTGACGCAATAAATCCTTACACTTGCGCCTCTTTTTGTTTTTTGGCCTGCGCCGGAGCCCTGTAATGAAGTTTCGCTTTCCCATCATCATCATCGATGAAGACTTTCGCTCGGAGAACACCTCGGGCCTGGGCATTCGGGCCCTGGCCCAAGCTATAGAAACCGAAGGCTTTGAGGTCCTGGGTGTGACCAGCTACGGTGACCTGAGCCAGTTCGCCCAGCAGCAAAGTCGGGCTAGCGCGTTTATTCTCTCGATCGACGATGAAGAATTCACCCCCGGCCCGGACCTGGACCCTGCGGTGCTGAACCTGCGCAATTTCATCGAAGAAGTGCGCCGCAAAAACCTGGATGTGCCGATTTACGTCTACGGCGAGACCAAGACTAGCCGCCATATTCCCAATGACATCTTGCGCGAGCTGCACGGCTTTATCCATATGTTTGAGGACACGCCCGAGTTCGTGGCGCGCCACATCATCCGCGAAGCCAAGAGCTACCTGGAAGGCGTACAGCCACCGTTTTTCAAAGCCTTGCTGGACTATGCCGAGGACGGCTCTTATTCCTGGCACTGCCCTGGCCACTCGGGTGGCGTGGCTTTCCTAAAGAGCCCGGTGGGCCAAATGTTCCACCAGTTTTTTGGCGAGAACATGTTGCGTGCCGACGTGTGCAATGCGGTCGAGGAACTCGGCCAGTTGCTGGACCACACCGGCCCAGTGGCCGCGTCCGAGCGCAATGCGGCGCGTATCTTTAACGCCGACCACTGCTTTTTCGTGACCAATGGCACCAGCACCAGCAACAAAATGGTCTGGCACCACACGGTGGCGCCCAATGACATCGTGGTAGTGGACCGCAATTGCCACAAGTCCATTTTGCACGCCATCATTATGACGGGCGCGATTCCGGTCTTTCTCAAGCCCACGCGCAACCATTTCGGCATCATCGGCCCGATTGCCAAAGAGGAGTTCGAACCCGCCACCATTCGCGCAAAGATCAAGGCCAACCCGCTGGTGAAAGAACACCTCGGTGATGTGAATGTCAACACCATCAAGCCGCGCGTGCTGACGCTCACCCAGTCCACCTACGACGGTGTGTTGTACAACACCGAGACAGTGAAGAAGCTGCTCGACGGTTATGTGGAAAACATCCACTTTGATGAAGCCTGGCTGCCGCACGCTGCCTTCCACCCGTTTTACGGCAGCTACCACGCCATGGGCAAAAAGCGCAAGCGTCCCAAAGAGGCCATGGTGTATTCCACCCAATCGATCCACAAACTGCTAGCCGGTATCAGCCAGGCCAGCCATGTGCTGGTGCAAGACTCGCAAACCGTCAAGCTGGACAAGCATTTGTTCAACGAGGCCTACCTGATGCACACCAGCACCAGCCCGCAGTACAGCATCATCGCCAGCTGCGACGTGGCCGCAGCCATGATGGAGCCGCCCGGCGGTACCGCGCTGGTGGAAGAAAGTATTTTGGAAGCGCTGGATTTCCGCCGCGCCATGCGCAAAGTGGATGATGAATACGGCCAGGACTGGTGGTTCAAAGTCTGGGGACCCGATCAAATCGTAGAGGAGGGCATTGGTCGTGCAGACAAATGGATATTGAAGGGCGAAGCTGCCAAAGCCAAAGCTGGCGTGAACTGGCACGGCTTTGGCAAGATGGCAACAGACTTCAATATGCTGGATCCAATCAAGGCCACCATCGTGACCCCGGGCCTCGATTTGAGCGGCAAGTTTGCCAAGCAAGGCATTCCAGCAAGCATAGTGACTAAATTCCTTGCTGAGCATGGCGTGGTGGTCGAGAAAACTGGCCTTTACAGCTTTTTCATCATGTTCACGATCGGCATTACCAAGGGCCGCTGGAACAGCATGCTGACCGCGCTGCAGCAGTTTAAGGATGATTACGCCAAGAACCAACCCATGTGGCGAGTCCTTCCCGAGTTCGTCCAAAAATACCCACGCTACGAAAAGATGGGCCTGGCCGACCTGTGTCAGCATGTGCACGCGCTCTATGCCAAGTACGACATCGCCCGCCTGACCACCGAGATGTACCTGAGTGACCTAACTCCAGCCATGAAGCCCAGCGACGCCTACGCCCACATCGCGCTGCGCAAAACCGAGCGCGTGGAGATTGACCACTTGCAGGGACGCATTACGGTCGGTTTGGTCACCCCTTACCCACCGGGTATTCCGCTACTGATTCCGGGCGAAGTTTTTAACAAAAAAATCGTGGACTACCTGAAATTCGCCCGCGAATTCAATGCGCTGTGCCCTGGTTTTGAGACCGACATCCACGGACTGGTGGAGGAAGAGGGCGAAGACGGCAAGACGCGCTATTACGCCGACTGCGTGCGCAACTAACACCTCTTGCGTGGCCGATCTGATGGTTTATTCGGTGAGCACGCCCATGGTCTTGTTGTAGCCGCCGTCTACAAACGTGACTTCGGCGGTCACGCCCGCAGCCAAGTCACTGAGAAGGAAGGCGGCCATATTGCCAACGTCGTCGATGGTGACATTGCGCCGAATGGGCGAGGCGTCGGCCACCATTTTGAGCAGCTTGCCAAAGTCTTTGATGCCACTGGCCGCCAGTGTCTTGATCGGTCCGGCGCTGATGCCGTTCACCCGGATGCCTTTGGGCCCCACGGCCTCAGCGAGGTAGCGCACCGAGGCTTCCAGCGACGCTTTGGCCAGACCCATGGTGTTGTAGTTGGGAATGATGCGGTCGGCGCCCAGGTAGCTCAAGGTCAGCAGCGCCGCGCCGGGGCGCAGATGGGGCAAAGCGGCTTTGGCCAAAGCGGGGAAACTGTAGGCGCTGATGTCATGCGCAATGCGAAATGCCTCGCGGCTGATGCCTTCCAAAAAATTGCCGGCAATCGCCTCGCGCGGGGCAAAGCCGATGGCATGCACAAAACCATCAAACTGCGGCCAATGCACCGAGAGGTCGGCAAACAACTTGTCGATCTGGGCGTCATCACCTACATCACAATCAAAGACCAGGCGGGAGTTGAACTCGGCAGCAAACTCGGTAATCCGGTCCTTAAAGCGCTCGCCCACATAGCTAAAGGCCAATTCGGCGCCTTGGGCGTGGCAGGCTTTGGCGATACCGTAGGCGATGGAACGGTTGGACAGGACTCCGGTGATGAGTAGTTTTTTGCCAGTTAAAAAGCCCATGTCTTTACACGCCCTGAGTTGAGTGGGTTAATCGAAAAACCAATTGTCGCATGCGGGTTTAGCGCATCCACAGGTAGACGCCTAAAACGACCGCGACCGCCAGAATACCCACCAAGGTACCCCGACTAGAGCCGCCGTCAGTTGGCTCCGGCGTGCTGGGCGCAGCGACGTCAGGGGCAGCAAGGGCATAGGCCTGGGGGTAACGGGCCTGCATAGCCAGGTCAAAGCGCTTAAAGAAGTCTTCGGCCATGGACTTGGCCACACCGTCAATCAGCCTTTGGCCCATTTGCGCCACTTTGCCGCCCACCGATGCGTGGACTTCATAACTGAGCGTATTGCCGCTGCCATGGGGAGTAAGCAAGACCTTGGCGTTGCCTTTGCCAAAACCGGCCGGTCCACCCTGGCCTTCAAAGCTGATGGTGTAGCTGTGCGGCGGGTTGACATCCGAGAGCGTGATCTTGCCGGTGAACTTGGCCGCCACCGGCCCGATTTTCAGCGCCATACCGATAGAAAAAGCATCAGGCCCATGGGCCTCGACCTTGTCACAGCCGTGGATGCATTGCTTGAGCACCTCAGGATCGTTGAGTGCGTCCCAGGCTTGTTGTTGGGTGATGGCCAGTTCGCGGCTGCCTTGCATTTCCATTTTGAATCCTTGTGTTAATCGTCTGTTTTCTGGCCAATGCGCACAGTTCGTGCGTTATTCATTGCCTCATTAATCGGGCCAGACTGCTGGCCAGGTCTTCAAGTTTGGTAAGGTTATGGATGGCCACCATGCCGTGGGCCGCCTGGCTCAGCGCCTGGGCGCCTTGGGCCAGGGGTGCATAGCCGTCAAAGCGCAGCAAGGGGTTGAGCCACAAAATACGCCGGGTGTGCAGCTTAAGCCAGTCTAATTCCTTGGACAGCAGTTGCGGCTCACCCGTATCGAGGCCGTCGGTAATCACCAAAACCATCGTCCTACGCCCCACCAAAGTGCGCGCATGGTGCGTTCGCAAGCTTTCCAGAGCCTGACCGAGCTGGGTGCCGCCGGCGAAATCTTCGATCAACACATTCGAGTGGCTCAACATCGCATCGGTATCGGCCAGTTTGAAAGCGACGCTCAGGTCGGTGAGCTGCGTGCCAAAGGCAAACACCGCGCGCCGAGGGTGTTTGTGCGTGGCGGCGTGCAAAAAAGCCAAAAGCAGGCGGGCATAGCGCTCCATAGAGCCAGACACGTCAACCAAGATGAGCAATGGCAAAGGTTGCTGGCGCCGCTGGCGCTTGGGCAAATGCAGGGTTTCGCCCCCCAGGCGCACGGCGGCGCGCATCACGCCGGACCAATGCAGGCGCGCGCCACGCGTTCCCGGCTGCAGGCGGCGACTGGCATGCTGGGGCAACGGCAGTGGGATGTCGCGGGCCAGGCGCTCGACCAGGCGGTACTCGCTGGCGGACATGGCGTTGAAATCGGCGTGGCGCAGGCGGTGCACGTCGCTGGCGGTCATGGCAGCATCAAAGTCGAGCTTTTGGTCCTGTGCCGAGGGCTTGGCCTGTGGTCCGCGGATTTTGGGTGGCGACAAGGCCTCACGTACGCGCGGTCGGCGTTTGCTGGGTTCAGCCTTGCCTTCTGCGCTGGGAAGCATTTGCGACAGCAGTTTATGCGCCATATTGGGGTCGCGGAAAAATGCCTCATAAAGCTCCCGAAACACCATTCGGTCCTGCTCACGACTGACCAGCACGGCCTCCAGGGCAGCGCTGAGGTCGTGGCGATTAGACAAACCCACCTCAAGGGCCGCTTGCGCACTCAGCCCTATGCGGGCGCTGTCCAGCTGCACGCCAGCGCGGCGCAAGGTGCGCCCGAAGGCGGCCAGATTGCCCGCCAGCTTGCCGGTGCGCGAATCACCCAGGGTCATGAGGCTTCTTCAGGCGGGGTCAGGACGGCTTGGGCCAGCGTGTGGGTGAGGGCGGCTACATCTTCACGCTGCTTGAACATAATGCCGGCGGTATCGCTCATGACCTCCGGGTCCAGGTCCAGCGTGTCCAGGGCGACCAGGGCTTTGGCCCATTCCACGCTTTCGGCGATGCCCGGTGCGCGCTGGAAGGCATTGGAGAAAGGCTGGCCGCGCAGACGGTTGACCACGTCAGCCACCTGGCTGGCCAAATGGGCCGAGGCGCCGGGCACCTGCGCGCTGATGATTTCCAACTCGCGGTCCCGGTCGGGGTAATCCAGCCAGTGGTAAAGGCAGCGGCGCTTGACCGCGTCATTGAGCTCGCGGGTACGGTTGCTGGTGAGAATAGTGACCGGCTTGAAGGCAGCGCTGACGGTGCCGATTTCGGGAATACTGACTTGGTATTCGCCCAGGTATTCCAGCAAAAAGGCCTCAAAAGGTTCGTCGGCGCGGTCGACCTCATCGATGAGTAGTACTGCGCCGGGCGCGGGCGCCTGCAGCGCCTGTAACAGCGGACGACGGATGAGGTAGCGGTCTTGGTAGACCTCGCGCTCCACCCGGTCTACCGCCTGCAAGGCGCCATTGGACGATTCACTGTGGGCCTGCGCGGCGCGCATGTGCAGAAGTTGCGCGGCGTAGTTCCACTCGTAGAGGGCTTCTCGCTGCTCCAGACCGTCGTAGCACTGCAGGCGCAGCAACTGGCGCTGCATGGCTTTGGCCAGGGCCTTGGCCAACTCCGTCTTGCCCACGCCCGGCTCGCCCTCCAAGAGCAAGGGCCGCTCCAGTTTGAGCGCCAAAAAAACCGCTGTAGCGAGGCGTCGGTCGGCAAAATAGCCGCACTGACGCAGAGCGTCAATCAGGGCGTCGATGGTGGGGAAGAGGTTCATGGCGTGCATCAATAAAAATGGCCCCGCGTTTTTAGCACGGGGCCCTGTGCATCACGGCCCGTAAGCCGCTAGCCGGTCAGGCCAGGCAGTGTGCCACAGCCCGCTGCGTGAGCACGCTGATCAGGTTGGCCCGGTACGCCGCGCTGGCATGGATATCGGCATTCAGCCCATCGGCGTCTACATGCACCGCAGCAGCAGAGGCCACCGTAAAGCTCTTGTTGAGCGCGTCTTCCAGGCCCTTGTGGCGGAAAACACCTTGGGATGCGCCCGTAACAGCCACACGCACGCCATGGTCCGTCTGGGCCAGAAACACGCCCACTAAAGCAAAACGTGACGCGGCCTGCACAAACTTCATGTAGCAAGCGGTTTTGGGCTGCGGAAAGCTGACCGCAGTGATCAGTTCGCCCGGCTCCAAGGCGGTGGTAAACATACCCAGGAAGAAGTCATCTGCTTCAATGCGCCGTTTGTCGGTGTGGACCGTCGCGCCCAGACCGAGTACGGCGCTGGGATAGCAGGCCGAGGGGTCGTTATTGGCCAACGAGCCGCCCAAGGTGCCCATGGCACGCACTTGGCGGTCGCCAATATGCGAGGCCAGATCGGCCAGTGCCGGGATCATGGACTTGACCGTGTTGCTATTGGCCACGTCCATATGCCGAGTCATAGCGCCGATCACCACGGAGTTGCCGCTCGGCTCAATGCCGGCCAGTTCTTTAACGCCCCCCAGATCGGCGATGTGGCCGGGCTGGGAGAGGCGCATTTTCATAGCGGGCAGCAAGGTTTGGCCGCCTGCGAGCACCTGCGCGCCAGATGCGGCCGAATGGAGAGCCTCGGCCAATGATGTGGGCCGGTCGAGTGTGAATGCGTACATGTGTGAACTCCTTTGCTGCTTAGGCTTTGGCCGCCTGGATGGCTTCCCAGACGCGGTGGGGCGTGGCGGGCATGTCAAATTCCTTGACGCCCAGTCCGTGCAGCGCGTCGAGTACCGCGTTGATGACGGCCGGTGGCGAACCGATAGCACCGGCCTCGCCGCATCCCTTGGTGCCCAGGGGGTTGTGGGTGCAAGGAGTACAGATATTACCGATCTTGAACTCCGGGAAGTCATCGGCGCGCGGCATGGCGTAGTCCATGAAGGAGCCAGTGAGCAACTGTCCAGTTTCGCGGTCGTACACGCAGTTTTCCATCAACGCCTGCCCAATACCCTGCACCAGTCCGCCGTGCACCTGGCCTTCGACGATCATCGGGTTGATGATGGTGCCGAAGTCGTCCACTGCGGTGAATTTCTCCACGCGGGTAACGCCTGTAGCCGGGTCAATTTCCACTTCGCAAATATAGGTGCCTGCGGGGAATGTGAAGTTGGTCGGGTCGTAGAACGCGGTTTCGTTCAGGCCCGGCTCGAGCTTGTCCAGCGGGTAGTTGTGCGGCACATAGGCGGTGAGCGCCACTTGGCCGAAGGTGACCTTTTTGTCGGTGCCCTTGACGGTGAACTCGCCGTTGGCGAACTCGACGTCGGCATCGCTGGACTCCATCAAGTGGGCCGCGATCTTCTTGGCCTTGGTCTCGATTTTGTCCAGCGCCTTCATGATGGCAGCGCCGCCCACCGAGATGGAACGCGAACCGTAGGTGCCCATGCCAAAAGGCACGCGACCCGTATCGCCGTGCACCACATCGACCGCTTCGACTGCAACACCCAAACGGGCTGCGACGACTTGGGCAAACGTGGTTTCATGGCCTTGGCCGTGGCTGTGCGAGCCGGTGAAAACCGTGACGCTGCCGGTCGGGTGCACGCGGATTTCGCCGCACTCAAACAAGCCGGCGCGGGCGCCCAAGGCACCGGCGATATTGCTAGGCGCAATGCCGCAGGCTTCGATGTAGCTGGAGTAGCCGATGCCGCGCAACAGGCCTTTGGCTGCGCTAGCCGCTTTGCGTCCGGGGAAGCCGGCTACGTCCGCCATATCCTGCGCTTTGGTCATACAACCGAGGTAGTCGCCGGTGTCATATTGCAAAGCTACTGGCGTTTGGTAGGGCCAGCTGTTGATGAAATTGCGCTTGCGGATTTCGTCTTGCGACAAATCCATCTCCCAGCCGCAGCGGCTGACCAGGCGTTCGAGCAGGTAGGTGGCCTCGGGGCGGCCTGCGCCACGGTAGGCATCGACCGGCGCGGTATTGGTAAACCACGAATCGACTTCCACATAAATTTGCGGGCAGGTGTATTGGCCGGCCAGCAGCGTGGCGTACAAAATCGTTGGCACGGCGGTGGAGAAGGTGGACAGGTAAGCACCCAAGTTGGCATGGGTGTGTACCCGCATGCCCAGGAACTTGCCATCTTTGTCCATGGCCATTTCGGCGTGGCTGACGTGGTCACGGCCATGCGCGTCGGTCAG
>Ga0209084_1001771_pt1 | contig 17577 bp, 20 predicted proteins | sample C_130820_MF_Meta_FD_187309 | JGI IMG/M metagenome (GOLD analysis project Ga0209084, IMG submission 187309) | Freshwater microbial communities from Lake Croche, Canada to study carbon cycling - C_130820_MF_MetaG (SPAdes) (version 2) | ecosystem: Environmental > Aquatic > Freshwater > Lake... | reverse complement strand
AGATTGAATACCTAAAAGGTGCTTGTGTCTGAATTTAACAGCTTCTTTTTGTATAGCCATTAAAAGCAACTCTATACTTGCAAACCATAAAGCTTGCAAGCATTAAATCAAAATCACTTATTTTGTTTGATTTTATAATAATCAAGGAAACCCTGCAAAATAAAAGCAGCAGAATTTTCATCTAGCTTTTTTTGCTTCTTTGTTACGTTAATTGATAATTCAGACATACCTTTATAAGCACCCTCACTAGAGAGTCTTTCATCCCAAAGCGTCACTGGAATAGACAATTGCTCAGTTAAGCTTTTAGAAAAATCTTTAGCAGATTGCGCTCTTGGACCAATAGAACCATCCATATTAATTGGATTACCAACGACGATTGCCTCGACATTGTTTTCTTTAATTATATTTTTAATCTCAATTAAAAAATGTTTAAGCTGAGTAAATTCAATTGTAGTTAAGGGTGTAGCGATATTATGATTTTCGTCTGAAATAGCGATGCCTATATTTTTTTTCCCATGATCAATCCCAATTAATCTGGATTGTTTATTTATTATTTCTGCAAATTTATCGTTCTCTAATAGGTTGTAAGTTTTCATTAAAATGTTAATTTAGCCACATTTACCATTAAGTCTAATGTCAATTAACAAAGATACTATTAAAAAAATATCAAAGTTAGCAAGGATCTCAGTGACGAACGATGAAACTGATAGACTTGAAAAAGATTTAAATTCTATTTTAAAATTTGTCGAGCAATTAAAAGAACTTAATACTGACAATGTAGAGCCAATTTCATCAGTATCTGATCAGGACCTTACAATGAATAAAGATGAGGTTAAAAAGATTAATGCAAAAGACGATATTTTAAAAAATGCTCCTGAGAAAAATTCTAATTACTATGTTGTTCCAAAGGTTATAGAATAATCATGTCCGATCTTACAAAATTAACATTAGTTGAGAGCGTAAAGTATATTAAGGAAAAAAAATGCAGCGCCACTGAACTTGTAAATGCTTATGTTAAAAGAATAGAAAAATCAGATAAATTAAATTGTTTTAATACTAAAGATTTAGAAAATGCAGTTAATAAGGCTAAAAAAATAGACACTAATAAAAAATTAGACAAAACTTTAGTTGGAGCGCCTATTGCTGTTAAAGATTTATTTTGCACAAAAGGAGTTAAAACCACAGCCTCGAGTAAAATTTTATCAAATTTTACACCAACTTATGAATCTACTGTTACAGAAAAACTTTGGAATGAAGATGCAATTTTAATTGGAAAATTAAACTCAGATGAATTTGCAATGGGTTCATCAAATGAAACAAGTAGCTTTGGAAATGTTTTAAATCCTTATCGTTTAAATAATGAAAATCTTGTTCCAGGAGGATCCTCAGGTGGATGCGCTAGCGCAGTCGCTGCAGATTTAACAAGCGCTACCGTTGGAACAGATACAGGCGGAAGTATTCGTCAGCCAGCGGCATTTACAGGCATTGTAGGTTTAAAGCCTACTTATGGACGTTGTTCTAGATGGGGAATAGTTGCTTTTGCATCATCTTTAGATCAAGCGGGTCCTATGACAAAAGACGTAAAAGACGCAGCATTAATTCTAGATGTTATTTCAGGCTATGACGAGAAAGATTCAACATCTGCAAACAAACCCAAAAGTTCATTTTTAAATTCCATTAAAAATAATGTTAAAGGTTTAAAGGTTGGAGTTCCCAAAGAATATCGCGTTGATGATATGCCAAAGGAAGTAGATGATTTATGGCAAGAAGGAATTAAAATTTTAAAAGATAACGGAGCTATTATTAAAGATATTTCTTTACCTCACACTAAGTATGCTCTTCCAGCTTACTATATTATTGCACCAGCTGAAGCCTCATCCAATTTGGCCAGATATGATGGGGTAAGATATGGATTTAGAGCTGAAGGAAAAGACTTAACAGAGATGTATGAGAATACGAGATCAAAAGGATTTGGCGCTGAAGTAAAAAAAAGAATTATGATCGGAACCTACGTTTTATCATCGGGTTATTATGATGCTTATTATTTAAAAGCCCAAAAGGTAAGAAACTTAATTAAAATGGATTTTGATAATGCTTATAAAGATGTTGATGTCATCCTAACACCAACAACACCAACGGCAGCCTTTAGATTTGGCGAAAAGACAGATGATCCTATCGCCATGTATTTAAACGATATCTTCACAGTGACTGCAAATTTAGCAGGTCTTCCTGCAATATCTTTGCCTATTAGATGTAATAAAGACGGTTTGCCTTTAGCTTTACAATTAATTGGAAAATCTTTTGACGAACAAACATTATTAAACACTGCTTATTCAATTGAACAGCAAGTTAATTTTAAATCTCAAGTAAAAGACTGGTGGATGTGATGAGCGATAAAGAATTTAATTATTATATTTCTGGAGATACGGGCAAATGGGAAGTTGTGATTGGTCTTGAGGTTCATGCTCAAGTAAGTTCTAATGCTAAATTATTTTCATCTTCTGCAACTCAATTTGGAGCAGATCCGAATTCACAAGTAAGCTTAATTGATGCTGCAATGCCAGGTATGTTACCCGTTATTAATAAATTTTGCGTTGAGCAAGCAGTTAGAACAGGACTTGGTTTAAAAGCTAAAATTAATTTAACTTCAGTATTTGATAGAAAAAATTACTTCTATGCTGATTTACCCCAAGGTTATCAAATCTCTCAGTATAAATATCCAATTGTAGGTGAAGGAGAAGTTGTTCTTGATATGCCTTATGGCACAAAAAAAATTGGAATTGAAAGACTTCATCTAGAGCAGGATGCTGGCAAAAGTTTACATGATCAAGATCCAACAAAAACATTTATCGATCTAAATAGATCGGGTGTCGCGTTAATGGAGATTGTAAGCAAACCTGATTTAAGGTCTCCAGAAGAAGTTGCTGAATATATTAAAAAGTTAAGATCTATTATGCGTTATTTAGGAACTTGCGATGGCAATATGGAAGAAGGTTCTTTAAGAGCAGATGTTAACGTATCGGTAAGAAAAGTTGGCAGCAAAGATTTTGGAACTCGTTGTGAGATTAAAAACGTTAACTCAATAAAATTTATGCAACAGGCCATTCAATATGAAGCGAAAAGACAAGTTGAATTATTAGAAGAAGGGAAAAAGATCGATCAAGAAACGAGACTATTTGATACTAAAAAGAATGAAACTCGTCAGATGCGTAGCAAAGAAGATGCTCACGATTATAGATATTTCCCAGATCCAGATCTTCCACCATTAAAATTTAGCCAATCTTTTGTAGATATAATTAAACAAAAATTACCAGAGTTACCGGATGATAAAAAAGAGCGTTTAATGAACAATTACAAACTTTCAAGTTATGAGGCAGGGGTTCTTATTTCTGACAAAGATACATCTGATTATTTCGAAGATATTGCAAAAACTTCTGATGTAAAACTAGCAATCAATTGGGTAATCGGTGATTTATTTGCGGCTTTAAATAAACTTGGAAAGTCTATTAAGGAAACTCCGATTTCATCAAAAAATTTAGCAAAATTAATTGATCTAATAAAAAATAACACAATCTCCGGTAGGATAGCAAAAGAAGTTTTTGAATTAATGCTTAAAGATAATAGAGATCCGAAAGTAATTGTTGAAGAAAAAGGACTTGTGCAAGAAAGCAATGTCGGCGAGTTAGAGAAAATCATTGAAAAAGTATTAAAAGATAATGCTGATAAGGTTGCAGAATACAAATCTGGAAAAGATAAATTATTTGGCTTCTTTGTAGGATCTGTAATTAAAGAATCTAAAGGAAAAGCCAATCCAGCTTTAGTTAACGATCTTTTAAAGAAAAAACTTTCTTAACGTGTTTAAGGATATTGAAAATTCCGCTGAATTACAGCAGTACCTCTTCAAGTTTGGTGTGAATGAACACCCTTTGCAAACAGAAATTAGAGAATATACAGAAAAGAATCTTGGCAATGCTGCAACAATGCAAATTAGTCCAGACCAAGGTGCCTTTCTTCAATTTATCATAAAGAGTTCGAATATTCAGAATTGTTTAGAGATTGGAACTTTCACAGGCTATAGCGCATTAACCATGGCACTCGCTCTTCCAGAGAATGGTTCTATCATTAGTTTAGATATTGATAAAAAAAATACTGACATTGCAAAAAAATATTGGAACAAGCATAGCGTTGGAAAAAAAATTGATTTTATTTTAGCACCAGCACTAGAAACTATGGATGAGTTTGTTAATCTAGATAAAACATTTGATTTAATTTTTATCGATGCAGATAAAAAAAATTATAAAAATTACTTTTTAAGATCACTCGAGCTTACAGAAAAAGACGGTATTATTATTATTGATAATACTCTTTGGAAGGGCAAAGTTGCTGACAAATCCGCAAATGACGATAAGACAAATTCAATTAAAGAATTCAACACGTTTATTAGAGATTTTAAGGGTACTGAGAACATGATATTACCCATAGCTGACGGTATGACTATCTGCAGAAAGTTATAAAATGTTAAAATTAATTAGTTTTTATAAATTTGTTAAAATCAAAAGTCCGGTTGATTATAAATTTACTTTTAAGAAATTTCTTATTGATAACAAATTAAAAGGTAGCATTATTTTTTCCTTAGAAGGCATTAATGGCAGTATCGTTGGAAAGCTGAGTAATATTGATTTATTAGTTGAGTTTTTAAAACAAATATTTTCATTTAAAGAATTTGATACGATTAACGATTGTGAAGTTGATTTTATTCCATTTAAAAGAGCCAAAATTAAAATTAAAAATGAAGTCGTTCCTTTGAACGAATTATTTAATGACGATAAATATAAGTTTCAAAATAGAGTTGATCCAAAAGATTGGAACAAGCTCATTTTATCAAATGATGTAACCGTTGTTGATGTTAGAAAATCATTTGAGAGTGACATTGGTACATTTGAAAAAGCAATTAATCCTAAGGTAAATGATTTTAGAAAGTTTCCAGAATATTTTGAGAAACTTTCCGGTGATAAAGATAAAAAAATTGCCATGTTTTGCACTGGTGGAATTCGATGCGAAAAAGCAGCAAGTTATTTATTTAAAAGAGGTTTTAAAAATGTTTATCAATTAAAAGGTGGAATTTTAAATTATTTAAATAATGTTCCTGAAAAAAAATCTTTATGGAATGGAGAATGCTTTGTTTTTGATGAAAGAGTTACTGTTGTGCATAATTCTAAAACAGGAAATTATTTAATGTGTGCAGGTTGTAGATCACCAATGCTAAAAAAAGATATTCAATCACCAAAATATGAAAAAGATGTTAGTTGTCCAAAATGTCATGATAAATTAACTGAAAAACAAAAATTTAGATTTAGAATGCGCGCCTCTCAAAAAATGAATAGCAAATCTAAGTCAGGATCATTGCAAAGAGCTTCAGTATGATTAAGCAAGTTCCAAATGTTAAATTTATTACGCGTCCTGAAAAAGAATTTGTGACGGTCACATCTGATGCAATTTTTGGTAATAAAAATATAGTTTTGTTTGGATTACCTGGCGCTTTTACTCCAACATGTAACGATTATCATCTTCCAGGTTATGAATTAAATTACGATGAATTAAAAAAGTTAGGCGTAGATGAGGTTTATTGTTTAAGCGTTAACGATCCCTTTGTAATGAAAGCTTGGGCAAAAAGTTTAGATCTAAAAAAAGTAAAAATGTTACCAGATGCAAATTTAGAATTTACAAAGGCAATGGATATGATTGTAGATAGATCAGCAACAGGAATGGGACAGCGTTCAAAACGATACTCGATGTATGTTAAAAATAAAGTAATCGATAAAATATTTATCGAACAAGATGGCAAGTTTGACGTAAGTGATTCAAACACTATGCTTAGTTATTTAAAATCCCAAAAATAAATGAAAAAAGGTTTTCGACCTCTTACGCGAACTGCCAACCCAGAACCAACAAATAAAAATTCTGATTCTTGGATTATTTGGGCAGCTTGGGCAGATCGAATAACCTTTGAAGACATTAAGGAGCAAACTGGAAAGTCAGAATCAGATGTTATAAAAATAATGAGAAAAAATCTTAAACAAAGCTCTTTTAAATTATGGAGAAAGAGAACTCATAATCAAACCACTAAACATAGAAAAAAATTTGAGAACTCCAGAAAGCAACTAAATCAAAGAATTAATTTTTCTGATAATGATTAAAATAGCTAGATTTTAGTTGAATAAATACAATTCTAGTTTAGATAGACACTCTTCATGGCGACAGATATTAAAAAAATTCGTAACATTGCAATTATCGCACACGTCGATCACGGCAAGACAACACTCTTAGATAAATTACTGCGAGATTCTGGAACATTAAAAGCATCAGAAATGGCTGAAGAGCGAATAATGGATTCTAATGAAATTGAAAAAGAAAGAGGTATTACAATTCTTGCAAAAAATACTTCATTAACTTGGAATGGTTACCAAATAAATATTATCGATACCCCTGGCCACGCTGATTTTGGTGGTGAAGTGGAGCGTGGTCTTTCTATGGTGGATTCAGTTTTGCTTCTCGTAGATGCGGTAGACGGTCCAATGCCACAAACAAGATTTGTGACATCAAAGGCTCTAAAACTTGGACTGCGTCCAATCGTAGTAATAAATAAAGTAGATAGAGATGGAGCAAGACCTGATTGGGCATTAGATCAAACTTTTGATTTATTTGACAAATTAGGAGCAACTTCTGAACAATTAGATTTTCCAATTGTTTACACTTCTGCAATTCAAGGCTGGGCAGCAAAAGAACCTAAAAAAGCTGAACACAATATGAGTGTTTTATTTCAATGCATCGTTGATAATGTGCCTCATCCAAATGTAGATATTGAAGGACCTTTTAGAATGCAAGTAAGCTCACTTGATTATTCAAGTTACGTTGGTGTTATTGGTATTGGCAGAATTCAAAGGGGCACTATCAAAGTAAATGATAATGTTTCAATAATTAATAAAGAAGGAAAAATTAAAAACGGAAAGATTTTACAAATTTTAGGATTTTTAGGTTTAGCAAGAGTTGAAAAACAAGAAGCATCAGCTGGAGAAATTATAATGTTTTCTGGAATTGATGGAGTTAAAATATCTGATACAGTTTGTGATCCAAAAAAAGTAGAAGCGTTACCACCCCTTGTTGTTGACGAGCCTACAATTAGTATGACTTTTCAAGTCAACACATCTCCATTTGCAGGCAAAGAAGGAAAATATGTTACTACAAGAAATATTAAAGATAGATTAGACAAAGAACTTATTCATAACGTTGCACTACGAGTTTCTGAAACTGAAAGTCCAGACAAATATAGAGTTTCTGGAAGAGGAGAATTGCATTTATCAATTTTAATCGAGAACATGAGAAGAGAAGGTTATGAACTTGCAATTTCTAGACCAGAAGTAATTATTAAAAAAGTAGATGGACAAGACCAAGAACCTTTTGAAGCCTTAACCGTTGATATTGAAGAGCAAAATCAAGGCAAAATTATGGAAAAACTTGGTGAGAGAAAAGGGGACTTAAAAAATATGGTCTCTGATGGCAGAGGCAGAGTTCGATTAGATTATATTATTCCAACGCGTGGCTTAATTGGTTTTCGTTCTGATTTTTTATCAACTACTTCAGGAACAGGATTAATGTATCACTCCTTCGATCATTATGGTCCTAAAATTAACCAAGCGTTAGGAGAAAGAAATAATGGTGTTCTAATAGCAAAAGACCAAGGAAAAGCAGTTACTTATGGGATATTTCATCTTCAAGAACGTGGACGTTTCTTTATATCACACGGAGATGAGATTTATGGAGGACAGGTAATTGGAATACATAATAGAGACAACGATTTAATAGTGAACCCACTAATTGGAAAAAAAGTATCAAACGTAAGATCAGTTACTGCAGATGAAGCTTTAGTTATTGTTCCACCTATAAAAACAACTTTAGAATATTCACTTCAATTTATTAATGACGATGAACTTGTTGAAGTTACACCAAAGTCTATTCGGATAAGAAAAAAATTCTTACTTGAACATGAACGTAAAAGAGCGCAAAAATCTTAAAGTTAGATGAAGATATATCACATCGATTCAAGTGCTAGAAAATCAGAGTCAGTTTCAAAAGCTCTTGCGAAATTATTAGTAGAAAAACTTAAGAAATCTGGCGATACAGTTAAATATAGAGATGTATCAACAGGACTCCCTTTTATATCTGGTATTAAAGGAGCTGGCTTTATTATTGCAGAAAACGAAAGAACCGAAGCAGATAAAAAACTTTTTAAAATATCAGATGAGTTAATTAAAGAATTTAAAGAATGTGATACTCTAGTGATTTCAGCTCCCATTTATAACTTTGGAGTTCCAGCATCTCTAAAGGCTTGGCTTGATCTTGTTGCAAGAAATGGAGAGACTTTCCAGTATACAGATAAAGGACCCGTTGGAATTACTACAAATATTAAAAAAGCTTATTTATTAATTGTTTCAGGGGGTGTTCCGGTAAATAGTCCAATTGATTTTTGCACTCCTTGGTTAAAACAAGCTCTTAGTTTCTTAGGAGTTAAAAATATAGAAACTATTGCGGCAGATTCATTAAATAAAGATCCTCAAAAGGTTGAAAAAATAAAAGAACATATTAATTCATTATAAGAAATAATGATTTCAGTTATCAAACATAAAGATCTTGGCGGAGCCGACCATGGTTGGTTAATAGCAAAACATCATTTTAGTTTTGCATCTTATTACGATCCCAAAAGAATGGGATTTGGAACTATTCGAGTTATTAATGACGACATTATAAAAGCTAAAAAAGGATTTGACCCTCATCAACATAACGACATGGAAATTATCACCTATGTTCGATCAGGCGCAATTACTCATTCGGATAATCATGGAAATGAAGGAAGAACTGAAGCTGGAGATATTCAAGTTATGAGCGCAGGCTCTGGAATTATTCATTCCGAATATAATTTAGAAGATAAAGAAACTACCCTTTATCAAATTTGGATTATACCAAATAAAGCAAATGTTAAACCTCGATGGGAAACTAAACAATTTCCAAAACAACCAGTTAAAAATAAACTTAATCTTTTAGTTTCTGGATTTGGAAAAAATTATAAAGAAGACACACTGGGTATTTATCAAGATGCTTATTTGTATGGCGGAAAAATAAATAAAGGCGATGAAATTAATTACGACACTAAACATCAGGCATATTTATTATGCTCATATGGAAATATTAGTTTAGATGATAAAATATTAGAAAAAGGTGATGCCGCTGAAATTTCAGGTTTAAAAGAATTTAAAATTAAAGCTAATCAAGATTCTGAAGTTTTGGTAATAGATACTGCTAAGTAAGAATTACTAAAATATTAAGCAACTTTAAGAAATACAACTCCAAGAATTATTAAAGATACGCCAAGCCATCTTAAAAGAATTGATGGATCGTTAAAGAATAGAACTCCAACAATAAAAGTTCCAGCAGCACCGATTCCGGTCCATACAGCATAGGCCGTTCCAAGTGGTAATGATTTTGCCGCTTCTTGTAAAAATCCAAAGCTTAAAATAACACAAACATAAAATGCAATTGACCAAGGAATGTTCTTGTGACCATCCATCAACTTCATAGATGTAGTAAATCCTATCTCAAGAAAACCCGCTAAAAAAAGATAAATCCAATGAATTGTATTCACTTGAATTTTAAACTTTGATTAAGCTGCTTTTTTCTTTGCCTGTGCTTTTGGTAATTTTCCGCCGGACGCTACGCACTCATCCATTGTTTTATATGGAGTAAAATCTTTTACTTTTTTGTAAGATTTTGATTCTGCGCTGTAGCAAATTCCAGACTTAGATGATTTTTTAATATCTGCAGTCTGAGCAAATGCTAAGTTTTGGCTAAACAGCATTACTGTAAGCATTAATATAAGTTTTTTCATAATTGTGGTTATTAGTCATATTCAAACAATTATTCAACTTTTTTCATCATAGTTAAACTTGTAATATAAAATGAATGGCTTAAATATTTGCCATTATGTAAGGAGAGGTGGCCGAGAGGCTGAAGGCGGCGGTTTGCTAAACCGTTATACGATTGAAAAGTCGTATCGGGGGTTCGAATCCCCCTCTCTCCGCCAAATTTTATGAAGAACGACATAAGCATCAATGAAATAATTTCAAAATCATTTTCTTATATTTTTCTGGATTTTAAAAAAATATTTAAGGAAAGTTTTTTTACTGTATTTTTATTAACTTTAATCTTTAACGCACTCTATTTTTTGACTTTAGAAAATATAGCAACCAAATTTACTTTTTTTATTTTTTTTACTTTAATGGGCTTAATCGTAAGCACCATCGCGTATAAAGTTCATAGAAGTATTTTACTTAATCAAAAAATTAAAAATCCTTTGTTGAAAATTTTTGATTTAGTAAACATTAAATACTTATTTTACAGTTCTTTAATTTCTACTTTTGCTTTAAGTCCTGTGTTGCTGAAAATTTATTTAGATAAAAATAATATTCCTACCTTTTTTGGAATTGATACTAAATATCTATTGTTAGCATTGTTATTTACAGTTTTTTTATCTTTTAAAGTTATTATAAATTTACCTCAAATATCCTTAAATAATTCAATTAATATAATTAGTGAAAAAAGATCAAATACGGTTGCAGCAAAATTATTTTTGATATTTATAATTATTACTTTGGCTTTTTTACTTCCAACTTATATTATTCTCTCTGTTCAAATATATTTTTTAGAAAATTCACAAGAATTCTATAAATTCTTAAAACCCTTTTTTGATTTTGTATCTTTTTTTATTTCCTACTTAAATTATGCAGTGGTATTTGCAGCTTTATCTTATTCTTATAAAGAAATTAAAAATTAACGAAATAATATGTGATCTATTTTGTTTATTGCACTAGATGGGTTGTTTAGATACTCATAAACATTAATATTTTCACTGACTCTCTGAACATAATTTCTTGTCTCTTGAAATGGTATAAGCTCAATAAAATCTATAGGATCTATTTGTTTTTTTCTGGGATCACCATATTTTTTAAGCCATTTTTCGACGCGATGCGGTCCCGCATTATAAGCAGCGAACGCTAAGTAATGAGAACCAAAATCATTTTCAAGGTTAGAAATAAAATAAGAGCCAAGTGCCAGATTGTAATCTTTATCTCTGGTCAATTTTTCTCTAGAAAAATCAACACTAGTAACTTTGCTTAAGAGACGTGCAGTCGCGGGCATAATTTGCATTAATCCTTTAGCGCCAACTTTACTATTTGCTGAAGTATCAAATTCACTTTCTTGCCTTATTAAAGACAATATAACTGAACTATCTAAAATTTTTTGATTTTTAATTTGTTTTGGAACTTCAATTCTAGGATAACTAATTTCTAGTAAGCTTAAATTTTTATAAGATGCGCTTTTTGCTATTTGTATAGCAAAATCTAGTCTTTCAATTTCTTGCGCCAATACTCCTGCCATAGAAATTTCCTCTGCCGTTCTATTTTGCTCTATATCGCCAAGATGTTTTAAAATATCTTTTGCGTATCTAGTTCTATTTAGTTCTTTTAAAATAATAACTGATTTTGCCATTGGGTTATTTTTCTTAAATTCTTCGTATCTACCGTCATTAAATCTAAAATTATTATTTATTGAAAAATTTCTATCTCCCAACTCTCTATGCGAAAGCTGACCATAAAAAGTTGTTCCATATTGAGAACCCGTTCTAAACCAAGTGTTAGCTTGTGAGGACTGCCCTAATTTTTTGTAAGTTCTTCCAAGCCAGTAAGCTGCTCTTGCTTTAGAGACGGGATAGGAGACAGCGGTATTCATTTTTAAGAAATGATTAATTGCAACATCTTGTTGATTAAGAAAACTACTAGCGAGCCAACCAAGATGCCATTCAATTTCAGCATAATCATAGCCCTCACTTAACCTATGATCTTTTAAAATATCATAAGCTAACTTATATTCCTTATCTTGAATCTTATCTCTAGCAACAGATATACGCTCTTTTGCAAGATATTGATTTCTCATCAAAGAGTCTGAAGCGCTTTGATTTATCATCGATAGAGCTTCTGAGAATTTAGCTTTTTTTCTTCTCCATTTTATTCTGTCATAACTTAGTCCAGGATCATCTTTTAAAGATTGAGGAATTTGAGCAATTAGATTATCAGCAGATCCTCTAGTAAAAAGTGCTGCTCTTGCATTATATAATTTTTGATAATCAGGATTTAGGTAATTGATAGTATCTTTTAAGTCTTTATATTTAGCTTCATACGCAAAATAATCTGCCCTTAAAATATAGTCAGAATGAGTTAAGAATTTTTTAAATATTTTAGAAAAATATTTTAAATCATTTTTACTTAATTCAGCATCACGGAATCCGTCTTTTACTAAAGTTCGTGCTTTATCAGATTGGTTATTTTCTAGGTATGCTTCGGCTAATCTTAGTCTGCCAAATCCGCTTAAAGGAGGATTGTTAGTAAAATATTCAATTATGGAAGAAGGTGAATTATTATCAAAATTAATTTTGTGTTCTGCTAAATATTTAAGTCTGTTAATTCTTGGCCAGTCTTTATGATTTTTTATAAATATTGAATATTCATTAAAACTAGCACCACTTTGTGGCTCAATTAAATACATCCAGTTAACAAGAGTATATATTGTCTTATCTTGTATTTTTTGAGCGTCTGACATAGCTAGCCTCCATTGTTTTTTGTCTACATAATCAAATGCTACTTTTGCTATCTCAAAGTCTCTTTCGCTTAAAGTTTTAGTCTCAAGAGGACCTTTTGGTTCTGGAGTCCACGTTTTAAAGTCGCGTGGCTTCATTTTAGGAGTAATTTCTTTATTAGTCTCAGTTCTTGCTTCAGTTTCTTTTTTTACGGCTGGTGTCTCTTTTTTAGGTAAATCTTTTTTTTTAATTTCTTTCGTATCTTTAGTTTTTGTTTGTTCTGTTTTGTTTTCTACATATTTTTTATTTTGTACTTCTCTTTTTACTTCTTGTTTTTCAACTGTACTATCTTCTGTAATTTCTTCTTCTTTAGGCTTTACAATTATTTGTTCTTTTTTCTTTCCTTTTACAAGATCTTGTAAGAATTTTGATGCTTTGGATTTGTCAGTGTAGGCGGCAATATCAATAAATTTTTGTGGCTTTAATTTAGGGGGTATATTTTTTGCATGAGCAAAAAATGTAGTATTCAGCAAGATGAATAGATTAACAATTATAACAAATTTAAATTTCATTTAATTTTATTATTTAAAAAATAGTGTATTATAAAAACGCATTTTTATAGATATTTATACGATGTTTAAAGGATCATTTACCGCTCTAATTACTCCATTTAAGAACAAGCAATTAGACAGAAACGCGTTTGTTAGATTAATTAATCACCAGATTGAAAATGGTACTAACGGAATAGTACCAGGCGGAACAACTGGTGAATCTCCGACTCTAAGTCATGCTGAACATAGAGAAATAATTAAAATTGCCGTAAGAGTATCTAAGGGAAAAATTCCCGTTATGGCTGGCACAGGTTCAAATTCAACAGAAGAGGCAATTCATCTTACTAAGTTTGCTGAAAAAGCTGGAGCCCAAGCGGCTTTAGTTGTTACTCCTTATTATAATAAACCAACTCAAGAAGGGCTTTATCAGCATTACAAAGCTATAAATAATAACTGTGGGATACCGATTTTTATTTATAATATTCCAGGGCGTTCGGTTATTGACATGAGCGTAGATACCATGGCTCGTTTGTTTGAACTCAAGAACATTGCAGGCGTTAAAGATGCAACAGGAGACTTAAACAGAGTTGTTCAGCAAAGAAAAAAAATGGGAAAAGATTTTATTCAGTTTACAGGAGAAGACTCAAATGCATTTGAGTTTAAATTAAGAGGAGGGGTAGGGTGCATTTCTGTTACAGCAAACGTTGCTCCTAGACTTTGTTCAGAAATGCAAACTTTGTTAGATTACAAAACCGACAAACTTATTCTTCAAAGAGCTAAAGAAATTAATAAAATTTTACAACCATTACATAATTTAATGTTTATCGAGACAAATCCAGCGCCAGTTAAATATGCAGTGAGTTTATTGAAATTATGTAAACAAGATTTGCGCCTGCCAATGGTAGCAATTACTAAAAAAAATCAATTAAGAATTAAATCGCTATTAAAAAAACTTTCGTTAATTTAATTAATGAAAAAGGATGATGGCAATTATCAGGTAGTTGCAAATAATAGAAAAGCTAGTTTCAATTATTTTCTTTTAGAATTAATAGAAGCAGGCATAGTTTTACTGGGTTCAGAGGTTAAATCTTTACGTTTAGGTAAAGGAAATATAGCGGAATCTTATGCTATCGATTCAGGTGGTGAATTATTTTTACAAAATTCTTATATTCCGGAATATAGTCAGTCTTCTTATAATAATCACGATCCAAGAAGACTTAGAAAATTATTATTAAGTAAAAAACAAATAAATAAAATCTTAGGAAAAATTAATCAAGATGGTTTAACCGTCGTTCCTGTAAAAATGTATTTTAATCACAAGGGTATTGCAAAAGTACAAATTGCAGTGGCTAAAGGAAAAAAACAGTTTGATAAAAGACATAGTAAAAAAACCAAAGATTGGGAAAGAGAAAAATCAAGAGTATTTAGAAACGGTTAATTATGATTTTTCTTTCTCTTGGATCAAATCTACCCTCTAAGTTTGGAAACAGTAAAGAGACTTTATTAAAATGTTATGACTTTTTTAATAATGCTGACATTCAAATATTAGAAAAATCTAGCTTGTATGAAAGCGTTGCGGTTCCAAATAAATTTGATCCTAAATTCATCAATAGCGTTATCTCTATAAAAACTAATTTTTCGGCTGAGCAGTTAATGCAATATATTCTTGAAGTAGAAAAAAAATTTGAAAGAAAACGCGAACGCCTAAATGCCCCAAGAACATGCGATATTGATATTGTTGATTTTAATGGAGAAATTATAAATATTTCTAATAATAAAATTTCACTTCAAATTCCACATCCAAGACTGGAACAGAGAAGCTTTGTTTTGTATCCAATTAGTGAGATTGCTAAAAATTGGAAAAGTCCATTGTCTGGAAAAAGAATTGATCAATTAATTGAAGATTTAGACTTGGAAACTAAGAAGAGTATTACAATCATATAAAATTTTGATATATTTTTGTTCATGCTAAATCAGCAAGAACTTTTAGACAAAGTAAAAATTTATAATAACTACATAGATGAAAATGTTGTAAAAAAAGCTTACAATTTTGCATTTGATGCGCATAAAAATCAAAAAAGATATTCAGGAGACCCTTATATTACACATCCAATCGCAGTTGCTGCCATTTTATGCGATTTAAAAGTAGATACAGCAACTATTACCACAGCTTTGCTGCACGACACTATTGAAGACACAGAAGCAACTTATAACGAGGTAAATAAATTATTTGGTAAAGAAATAGCAGATCTTGTTGAAGGTGTTACAAAAATTTCAAGATTAGAAGATAAATCAAAAGAATATTCTGTTGCTGAAAATTTTAGAAAATTAATTTTAGCTACATCAAAAGATATTAGAGTTTTGTTAGTTAAGCTTGCCGACAGACTTCATAATATGAGAACTATAAATAATATTTCTGATCCAAATAAAAGATTAAGAATCGCTAAAGAGACAATGGAAATTTATTCACCATTAGCTGAAAGAATGGGGATGCATAATTTTCGTGATGAACTGGAAGATCTAGCTTTTAATGTTTTAAATCCAGAAGCTAGAAAATTAATTACAGATCGTTTAGCTCTTAACAAAGAAAGTCTGGGTATAACTTTTGCTGATATTTCAAAGAAGATTATAAAATTATTAGAAGAAAAAAATATAAAAGCTAAAGTTACAGGTAGAGAAAAAACACCATTTTCTATTTGGAGAAAAATTCAGAATAAAAGAATTTCTTTAGAGCAGATCACAGATATCGTTGGTTTTAGAGTTATTCTTGATAACGTTGATCTTTGTTACAGAGCATTAGGAGTTTTTCATACGGAGTGGTCAATGGTACCTGGAAGGTTTAAAGATTATATTTCTGTTCCTAAATCTAATCACTATAAGTCGATTCATACTTCGGTTATTGGTCCCAAAAGACAAAAGATAGAAATACAAATAAGAACTAATGAAATGCATGAGTTTGCTGAAAGAGGCATCGCATCACATTGGAATTACAAAGCTAATGAAAAAATTAGTGAGAATACTATTAAAGATTATAACTGGCTAAAAGATTTGGTTGAAATGTTAGAGAGTGGTGAAAACCCAGAACATGATTTTGAATATACAAAGCTTCAGTTATTTCAAGATCAAGTTTTTTGTTTTACACCAAAAGGAGCTCTTATCCGTTTACCAGCGAATGCCACTCCTATCGATTTTGCATATGCTGTTCACACAGAAATCGGTGATAAATGCATTGGTTGTGAAATTAATGGAAAAGAATCTCCTCTGCAAAGCATACTTAGTAACGGTGATGAAGTTAAAATTATAACATCTGCAAAACCTTCTCCATCTATGTATTGGTCCACAATTGCAAAGACAGGAAAAGCTAGAGCTGCTGTTAGAAGATACTGGAGTTTGAGACAGCCAGATAAAAGAGATAGATCTTACGACACTAGTTTGTGGGTTCTCTTAAGTCATAAAGCAGGAACTTTAGGAGAAGTTTGTACAATGATAGGAAAGCATAAGTGCAACATCTCTAATGTTGAATTAGTTGATAAAAAAGATGATTTTATAAGTTTTATATTTGATTTAGAGATTAAAAATTTAAAAGAATTTACTAATTTGATTTCAGAAATTAAACAGCAAGGAATAAATTTTAAAATTATTAGAAATAGAAAACCAAATGTTGTCGGAAAAGAAAACTAAAAAAATTTTCGTAAAAACAAAAGCTTTATTACAGGGGCATTTTATTTTATCTTCTGGTTTGAGAAGTGCGCAGTATTTGCAATGTGCTAAATTATTGATGCATCCAAAACAATCAGAATTAATTTGTAAGTCACTTGCTAAAAAAATTAAAAAAATTTTTAAAAAAATCGATTTAGTAGTTGCGCCTGCTATGGGCGGAATTATTGTAGGCTACGAAGTTGCAAGACATTTAAAAGTACCTTCAATTTTTACCGAAAGAGTTTCGGGTGAATTTCAATTAAGACGAGGTTTTGAAATAAAACCTGGTGCAAAAGTTTTGATTGTTGAGGATGTTATAACCACTGGAAAATCGAGTATGGAGTGTGCCGAGGTTATAAAAAAACATAAAGGTAAAGTAGTGGGATTTGCCTGCATTGTAGATAGATCAAACAATCAAAGCGTGATTAAATTAAAAATTGCATCACAAATTACATTCAACATCCCAACTTATCGAGAAGATCAATTACCAGATAAATTAAAATCAATTCCAGCAATAAAACCAGGCAGCAGAAATCTAGTTTAATGAAAAGAAAAATTAGATTAGGTTTTAATATTGATCATGTAGCAACCGTAAGAAATGCAAGAGGTGACGATTACCCATCACCGGTAAGAGAAGCAATT
>Ga0209084_1001767_pt1 | contig 17625 bp, 29 predicted proteins | sample C_130820_MF_Meta_FD_187309 | JGI IMG/M metagenome (GOLD analysis project Ga0209084, IMG submission 187309) | Freshwater microbial communities from Lake Croche, Canada to study carbon cycling - C_130820_MF_MetaG (SPAdes) (version 2) | ecosystem: Environmental > Aquatic > Freshwater > Lake... | reverse complement strand
GCAGCATTAGGATCGCTTACCGGAATGACATTCACGTTGTCGTAGTCGCTACGCTTAGCCATGCGACTACCTTCGGTAGGCTCGTAGTCATAGTCCTCAGGCGTATACGCCGCAATGATATTCTTAAGCAGCCCCAACTCCTGTTTCATGGAGTAGTGGACACGGGCCTGCACCGCACTCATCACTTTAAGTGTGCGCTCCAAAATTGCCAGTGTTGTACCGACGGGGGAGTTAGCCGACATGTCGCTAATCTGCAAGTCCGCCGTGTTAGCAAACCTACGCCCCTCATCCACAATCTGACCAAGCAAAGCCATTAGTACTTGACTTGGCTCCTTGTACGGAAGCGGCAACAAGTTATCTTTAATGCTACCACTTGGCACGTCTACATCCCGCCATTCCCCGGGGGAGATCGGTGTATCGTCACCCTTTACACGTAACCCACGAGCTTTAAAGCCCCCGGGCAAGTTGCTTAAAGTACCAGCATCGACAAGCTGACGAATAAGAGAAGTGCCTGACTTAGCAAAAGCCCCCACCAAATGGATAAGCCCGAAGCAATAAAAGCCAAACCCGGGAACGTATCCATAGTGGACAAAGTGCTGACGTTTCTGGTATGTATCATCGTCTTCCTCCCAATTGCGACGAACCGCTAAGATGTTGTTAGACCCCTTCTCAATAGTGACGATGTAGGGCAGTTTAATGCCCGTCTTGCGTCCTTTCTTATCTTTATGCTCGTACCCCTTAAGGTCGAGGTCTACGTTCATCTCAAGCAGTTTAAAGCGGTTATCCGTAGTAGCCCGGAAGCCCATCTTCTCCGCAATCTTTTTCTCAACCTCGTCAAGCACGTTGTTAGGCTCACCAAGGTCAATATCACGGTAGAAACCCGCAATCTGTAGGCGACGTAGCTCGTTCTCAGTCTTGCGCATCACGTGCGTTATACGCTCAGCAGCTTCCAAATTACTTGCGCCGTATGGAACCACAAGGTCTTCGGCTGGCACAAATATAGACACTTGCCGGTCTAGGTGTGGGTCAAAGTACACTTTCTTAAACGCATTGCCAGCCAGACCCAAGCCCCATAGCATGCGCTCATGCTCAGGCCGGTACTCCTTCATCACGTCCGTCAACTGGTAGTTCATGTCATCTGCCACACGAGTAGCAGCGGCTTTCTTATCCGGGGTCTCCTTGCCAATGATCTGGGTCTTGACCGGCCCGGCGGCTGGGAACGTCGCCATCATGGTTTCTGCTTGGAACTTAACCAAGGCTTCTGACAAGAGTGGGTGGTACACCCCGCATGCGCCTTCCCATGGTTCTGTGCGCTCTTCAATCTTCATGCCTAGAAGTTCTAGGCCGTCCACATAAGTCTGCATCCAGTCCTTGCGGCTGGATATGTCATCATCAAAATCACTAGTTAGTTCTTCCGCCAACGACTGCAACTCGCCCTCGTCTATATATTCAGCAAGGTTAGCCGCAAAATCTTCATCCGACCCTTCTCCCGGCTCAATGCCGATCTCCATGTCGCCTACCCCAATAGTTACAGACTCTGGGTCTTCAATCTCAATCTCTATGGGGGGAGAGGCCGCGTCCATAGCAGCCAGAGCGTCTAGCCCTTGCGGAGCGGCGTACAGCGATTTATCAATAGCCATGATCTATCCTTAGTAATATGGTACTTTTCTACGAAACTGTTTAGGTTCATCCTCTTCATCAGTACCCAATCTGATAAAGCCGCCACGGCGGTAGCGCATCAACGCTTGGCTCATGGAGTCTACCAAGTCATCGTGCTCCCCAGATGGGAAACTTGCAACTTCCTCGACTAGCTCCTCCGCCCAGTTGGTATTAGGCACCCAGACGTGGCCAGACGCAAACAGATCAGACACTGCATTTAGACGGGCAATCTTGTCATTACCCTTGCTAGGAGAGAATTCTTGCACAGGTATGCCCATTGCGCGAAGCTCAAATATGAGAGGTGACCCAGCCGCCTTAGCTTCAACCACCAAAGTATCCGGGTTCCACTCTTTAAACTCTAAAAACGCCCGCTGTTTTAGCTCTGGGAACTCCATACGTTTTTTAAACGCATTCAGCAAGATAATATTAGCCCGATCTTTGCCGGTATCGTCGGCTTGGTAGAAAACTCCCCACGTAGTACACGCAGAATAGTCGGCCCGCTCCGTTTTTAGGAAGGCGGTATCCCAAGATTGGATAACAAATTCGCAAAATGGGGGGTCATCATGATCCCAAATCCTCCACCACTCCCTTTTTATGATGGCAGACACATCCGAAGTGGGCTGCTGCATGTACTGGGCCTGCCATTTGGCGTTTGGAAGCTCTGTACGCAACGCCTCAAGCTCTTTTAGCGACCAAAACTCAGGCCATAAGGGTTTACCCGAAGGTAAAATAGCTGGAAATTCAATAACTTCCCATTCTTCGCCCGATCTTTGGGCAGCGGCCTTTAAAACTTGGCCCGTCAAGTCCTTTTTTGACCACCTTGTCATCACCACAACGATAGCGCCACCCGGTTGCAGCCGTTGCCGTGGCCCTGACGTGTACCACTCGTAGGTTTTATCGTAAATTTCCGGGTTTACTTCAGAAAGTGCGGCCTCTTGCTCGGAGTGAGGGTCATCAATGATGAGCAAATCAGCGCCCTTACCAGTAACGGCGCCGCCAACACCAATAGCAAAGTACTCTCCAGCGTAATTAGTAGCCCACCGACCAGCAGCTTTCGAGTCAACCTGTAGGGCAACAGCCGGAAATATGTCTTTGTACGCATCCGAGTCCACCAAGTTACGCACTTTTCGCCCAAACCCCACAGCTAACTCCGCTGTGTGTGATGTTTGGATAATCTTCTTATCAGGAAACATCCCAAGGAACCAACTAGGCAGGAGGTAAGAGGCAAACTCAGATTTTGTGTGCCGTGGGGGCATATTGATGATAAGTCGTTTGACCTTTCCCTCGGCTACCCGTTGAAACGCAGCGGCCATCTTCTCGTGGTGCCGCCCATGGATGAAGTTAGGCCATACGTATTTAACATACGTCATGAAGTCGGTGCGTGCTTGGGTATACGTAATACTCTTACGGGCCTCCGCAATAAGCTGACCTACCTTTTGCTGCACTGCAACAGGCATGGTTGGCAGCTTCTTCTCGACCTCAAGTAGTAGGCTCTGATCCACCGTTTAATCCTAGTTCTTCGTCCAAGTCCATATCCCCAATGCTCGGGGTACTGGTTGGTTTCTTGGGGGTTACATCTACTACGCCCCCGCCGTACAACTCCAAGGTCTTGCGCAGTTCCGTTTCAATATCAGTAACGGTGCGGTGGGTCACAGTGACATCCACACGATCAGCAAATAGACCTACGCTGGACATTTTGCCCAGATTCTCTAGGGCACGCATGCGCTGTTTGGGATCCGGGTCTGTGGACTCCATTATTAACTTGTTAGTCACGTAGTTGCGCAGCTTTCTTGCGGCATCTAGTACCTCGTGATCCCACTCAGACAATATGGCTTCAAGATTAATTAAAGCACCGGGTGTAACAACCTTGGGCAGCGGCATCTTCTGCCCCGCCATGATTTGGTGGGACTGATACTTGTCCTCGTCCGTAATGTCTACGGATGCACCGCGCCCCATTAGCTCTTGTACGGTTTGGAAATAGGCGTGCGCTTTATCCCGAAAGCCTTCTATCTCTTCCGGGGTCGGGTCAAACGGGAATGGTATTCCCAATTCGGGTGTAGCAACGATTGGCATGGGGCGGTTTGTAGCTCCTTTGATTTGCAGTGTACATCATTTTCAAAATTTTGCAAATATTGGGGTGGGGGTAGGCAATTTGAAAAGGTACCGGGGGGTCTTTTGTGTAAATTAGTTTATAGGATACTGGAAAAGTTGAGTTGAAAAGTTTGAGATCTAACGTGCAAATCAATAAGCAAGGGCAGGGCAGGAGTCCCAAAGCTCAATTTGGGGGGTGGGGGTGCGCTTAGCCAGCCGGATCTATTAACACCTGTTAACACGTCCAAGAAAATAATGCTTTGAGAATTTCAAACTATGCGCTATATTAGAACTGTACCGATTTGGTACTAACTAACTAACTAACTAACTGAAAGCGATATATGACAAACACAAACACACAAACACAAACCACTGACTACAGTGCGACAGTAGAAGCATGCACGAACGCAGTGCGTAAAGATATTGACACTGTTAATAAATGGCAAACTGCGGGGCAAAAAGTACGTGCGTTCTTTGGCACTGAATCGGCACTAACTGAAATTAAGGCCCAATTCATTGCGGATGCTATTTTGCCCGCGATTGACAAACGGCATGCGAAAGCATTGGGCACTGAATTAGTCCGCAAGAATTCCAAAGAATTTCAAGCGTATACCCTCGCAGAACGTGACACATGGGAATACGTCAACCAAGCCAAGAAAGACGCCCGGGCAACATGTGACACGTACTTTTCACGTATCGTGAAATATGCTTTCCCCAAGGACAAGGCAGAGTCGGACAATGTACCGACAAGTCTGAAAACGAAAATCCAAGAGCAAATCGCCGACCTAGTGAAAAAATGCGAGAAGGCCGAAGGCGCGGATTTCGACCTAGTGGCGACATTGGCAGCATTGAACAACGTGTTAACAGTTGTTAATAAGTAAGACGCATCCAACCCAACCGGCCCGCTTCGGCGGGCTTTTTCTTCGCCCTGTTTTTTGTGATAGTTCCCCGATGATGATGGTGATGATGCAGCGGTTGGTGTTGATGATGCACTATATTGCATGGGGAAGGGTTTGTTCCGCTTGTTCCGCAATGTTCCAGTGCAACGGAACACGCTAAGTCGTTGATTTATAAGGCTTTTTCACTACTTTTATATGATTTGTTCCATGTTCCAATATATATATAAGACTACGCCGTTCTTTGAAGTGGTTAACAGTGTTAATAAGCTGTCTTTTCCAGTTCGAGGGCGACTTCGGCGAGGTCGTTATTTCACTGGAACATGGAACATCTTGCCATCGAAGCGCCTAACTATATGATTTATATACACTTTTCCGCGTCACATCTCGCTGGAACATTGTGGAACACGTGGAACAAAATGCTTGACATCCTCTTGTTTTTGTTCTATAGTTCTGTTGTTCTCAACAAAAAGGAGTATTTATGAAGTCTAGAATTGAAATTCACGGAACGATAGCACATCAGAACATTTCGGTTGATGGTGTTACGCGCACATTGAAGGAGTGGTCGGTGTTCTATGGAATCCCTTATGCAACAGTTCGCATGCGTTGGAAACGTGGGCATCGTGACCCTCACTTGCTATTTTTCGTGCCGTTTTACAAAGCGGCTTCCATTGACGATACGGATTAACAGGAGTTAATAACATGAGTTCTTTTCAACACTACTGCGTCAAGTGTGGTGACGACGTTCCCCGTGCACGGTGGGCGCTTGGCATCAAGTTGTGCCTCGATTGTGGGGAACGTGCTGCCAAATTACGTAAGCACACCGTTGTGCCCATGCACAAGTCCAACTACGTGCTAATCACAGACATGTCCCTGTTGGTGGGCATAAACAGCAAACAAGTTAACAGGAGTTAATATGAGCAAATCCGGATCTCTGTTGCAAGACGCCATCATGGAACTAGAGCAGTACGCCCTTGAACATTACGAGCAGGGCGGGCATTGGGTCTGCGAAGGTTTTGACCTGATCGACTACATGGATGTGCTTGAGCACTGTCGAGGCAACGTGCCCGAGGCCAAGGCACAGGTTAAGAAGTATTGGGAAACCATACGTGAGCGGGAGCGTGAGAGTGCTTGGGGTGGCGAATGGTAGTTGACCGCAAAACAGGCCGCGAAGTCAGGGCCGGTGACACCATCGTGCGTAAAGACTACAAAGGGTTCAAGCATCAGTATGAGTTGCTTGAGTTCCTACCTAATGGAGGTGCGTGGGTGCGCAAGCTGACTCAAGGCGATAGGTGGGTTTATTTGAGTATGTCACTGAAGGCACTGCAACTGGATGAAGTGCTGCTGTGATGTGCGGTGGAGAGTAGATTAACAGGAGTTAATAAATGAAGCGTGATATTTTTGAGTTTCGTTCCGACATGACCCGTACTGACGTGGCGTGGCGGGTATTGTTGTTGGTAGTTATCCTCGGCACGGTGCTGATGGACTTATTTGTATGGAGGGCATGACATGAGCAGGAATTATGAATGGTACAAGGCTTGGTGGGAGCGCACTGCGCCGATCAGGGGTCGGGCCGTTGATGTGCGTCCGTTGGGCAAGCGCAGCCGTGATTGGGAAACTATCACGCGCAAAAGTTTGGCGGATGGTCAGTTCGCGTTTTGCGCCAAGCTGTACGAGACTGAGTGTGTGGAGTACCGCCCCAATGGGGACATTGTGCTGCGTACAGGGAAATGGTTCACGCCAACCACAGCCGAGTTCATCCACACGCACAGTCCGTTCGCGTGCTACAAGAAGTACAACAAGTTGTGGATACGCATCGGATTAACAGATGTTAATAAGAAAGTGGAGTACCCGCTAGGCGGTGAGTTGGTGCTGCGTTGTGTGGACGAGAGTACGAATCGGTACGAGCCAGTAAATGCACCCGTCATCAAGCAACGTGTTGTGGATAGGGATAAAGCTAAAGCTGCCCGGACCCCGCTTCAACCGCTGCTGGCCTTCGCCAAGGCGTTCTTGAGCATGTCCGATGGGTGGATTATGCACAGCACCATGTTGGAGTTCTTTGAGAAATCCCATTATGGGAGCTACGCTTATGGGAGCTACGCAATAGAAGGCGTTGGCTCTTCAACCAAGATGCACAACGCGATGACTGAGGCTACGACAGATGATTACTTACGTATTTTGTGCATGCTATCGACAAAAATCCCAACCGTGAACCGCAGGGTTGCAGAAAGAGAACCGGACACGCCGCATTCTCTGCGTATGCGTGACGCATGGTACGACAGGCAATTTAGTTTTGAGATGATTAAAGAGAAAGTTTATTCCATTGTGGATGAGTGCGAAGATATATACAAGGAGATAGAAGTAGAACCAAGCGATAAGGCAATTACTAATGTAATTATTTAGAAAGAAAATCAACGCATCAAATTTATTTTGAAACTCTTGACATGTGTGTAAAGTTATGTTACAATATGTCTAATAGTTGGAAAGTATCTAACTATTTTATTAACCGTGTTAACTTTTAGGAGAAAGCCATGAGCGTAATTAATTTTGGTCATTCAGTATCCCTCAGCGAATTTGCAGCGGGCATCGACGTGGTGGGCGAGAACGTGACGATCATCGGGCAGGGTGAGCCGGGTATCGGCAAGTCAGCGATGCTAAAACAAATCCAGATCCGCAAGCCCGGGTACGAGACTGCTTATATCGACTGCACCCTGCTTGACTTGGGTGATTTTGCCCTGCCCTACACAGAGATGCACACAAACGAGTTAACTGGAGTTAATAAGAAGGTCACCAAGTTTGCGCCCAATGCTCGGTTCAAGATGCACGGTAGCAAGCCTGTCATCATCATGTTGGACGAGATAGGCAAGGCAATGAAGGCGGTGAAGAATGTGCTGCTGACTCTCATGCTGGAGCATAGGATTGGTGATGACTACCTACCGGCCGGAAGCATTGTGTTTGGTACTACAAACTTGTTGTCGGATGGTGTTGGGGACATGCTCGAGGCTCACGCACGTAATCGCGTCTCGTTGGTAACCGTGCGTAAGCCCGAGGCACTTGAGTGGATAGATTGGGCGTTGAGTAACGGCATCGCGCCTGAGATCATCGCATGGGTTAAGCAGTTCCCGCATGCCTTGGCAAGCTACACCGACGCAAGTCAGAAGGATAACCCCTATATCTTCAACCCGACGCGGGCTGGTATGGGTGCGGTGGTTACACCAAGAAGTTTGGAGAAGGCTAGTCACATAGCCAAGCGCCGCGCTGAGTTGGGGGACGCGCTAACTATCTCGCTGTTGACAGGCACTATTGGTGAGAGTGCAAGCCGGGACATGCAAGCGTTCTTCACGGTGGTGGACAAGCTGCCTACATGGGATGCCATCCTGAACAACCCGGCGGGGGCGAAGCTGCCAGACGACACGGTGGCCCGTTGCATCTTGGTGTTCAGTGCGATAACACGTGTGGAGAAGGAGACGCTGGCTAAGTGGATGGTGTACTTGCAGCGCATGGACAAGGAGTGGCAAGCATTGTTCTGCACAAGCGTGATGAAGTCCGAGTCTAAGCAAGCGTTCTGCATCATGAACAAGGAGTTCAAAGAGTGGGCGTTGGCTAATCAGTGGTTGTTTTAATTAACAGGAGTTAATAAATGAGTAACTTAAATTTAACAGCGGAGCAGCGGTTGCAGAAGTCGCACGTTGCGTTGATGAAAGACCCGAAGTATTGTTTGTATTCGGGCATCTTCATGATCGGCAATACACAGGTGGACGAGACAACATCTACCGCATGTACCGATGGGCGCAACACGTGGTACGGGCGCAAGTTCGTCAACACGTTATCTGATTCCAAGTTGCGTGGTGTGGTGCTGCATGAGAACTTGCACAAGGCGTTCCGTCATGTGTCTATGTGGAAGCATCTGTTCAAGGAGAACGCGCAGCTTGCCAACATGGCGTGTGACTATGTGATTAACCTAATGATTCACGACAGCGCAGTAGGGAGGGACTTTGTGAAGCTACCTGATGGCACGTTGCTGGATAGCAAGTATCGGGGCATGGATGCGGGCACCGTGTATCGCATGTTGAAGAAAGAATGTGAGAGTGGCAAGGTACACATCAAGACTGTGGGTGACCAAGTAGGTAAGGATGTGCCAGTAGTTGAAGCGGGCAATGGCTTGGATGAACATGATTGGGAAAGCCTTGAGGGTATGACCAATGAAGAGAAGGAGGCACTAGCCAAGGACATTGACCAAGCACTACGTCAGGGCGCGATTCTCGCGGGGAAGATGAGTGGGGACATACCCCGAGAAGTTACCGATGCGTTGCACTCAAAGGTCGATTGGCGTGAGGCACTGCGCGAGTTCGTTACATCGTTTTGCGCGGATAAGGATGAGAGCACATGGCGCCGTCCGTCACGTAGGTGGATTGGGGAAGATGTTTACATGCCATCCGTTATCGGTGAGTCGGTGGGCCGTGTCGTGGTAGGTATCGACATGTCAGGTTCGATTGGGCCGCAGGAGATCGGGCAGTTCTTGGGCGAGTTGCGCAAGATATGTGAGACGGTCAAGCCCGAGGGTATCGACCTGTTGTATTGGGATACACGTGTGTGCCAGCATGAGAAGTACGAGCGAGATCAACTGGATAACTTGTTGTCTAGTACCAAGCCGAGGGGTGGTGGAGGCACTGACCCACAGTGCATCGTGGACTACGTTAGGAATAAGAAGATCAAGGCGGAGTGCGCGATCATTCTGACCGATGGGTATGTAAGTTCGTGGGGTGAGGGTTGGTCATGTCCTACGCTGTGGGGCATTACAACGGACGCCGTTGCCACCATCGGCAAAACAGTCCATGTCAATTAATTAACAAGTGTTAATAACTTAGGAGAAAGCAATGATACAGAACAGCGCAATGCTAGTGGACTTGAACATCAGCGTATGGACAGGTCGCAAGATGGACAAAACGGTGTCCGATGAGATTGATGCAAGCAAGCATACCAAGGCGAGGGCCGGGAACTATCACAAAAAGCTCTTGGCGGGAACGGCGCGGCTTGATGACTTGCAGAAACTTGTTGGGATGATACGTGTGTGGCACTACGAGCAAACTCTGCCATGGTCGGACGGTGGGTCACGCCTATTGCCCATGAAGAATTTCTTCGACTACAAGGCTACGTTATCCGACTACGAGCATCAGTTTGAAGATGCGGTGAAAGACTTCCTTGTAGAGTACGACACGCTGGTAACTGCTGCGGCGTTTCAATTGGGCGACTTATTCAACAAGGATGACTATCCCGATGCCATCAAGCTAATGAGTAAGTTCCGCATGCGTTATGTGTTCCTGCCAGTGCCCGAGGCTGGTGACTTCCGCATAGATGTGAACGAGGCAAGCAAGACCGAATTGCAAGAGCAGTACGCCAAGTTCTACACCGATAAGCTGAACGACGCCATGCAAGATGCGTGGGACAGGCTGCATGATTGTTTACGCAAGATGAGTGACAAGCTGGCAGGTGATGAGAAGCAAATCTTCCGCGATTCACTTGTGCATAACGCAAGCGACATGTGTGAATTGCTAACTAAGTTGAACGTGACCAACGACCCCAAGTTAGAGGATGCACGTAAAAAGCTGGAGAGTGCGTTGGTAGGTGTGTCCGCAACTGATCTGCGTAAGGACGATGCGTTGCGCTTGGACACCAAAGCAAAAGTAGATGCCATCCTCGGCATGTTTTGATTAACAACTGTTAATAAGGAGAAATTGTATGTTGAATATTGGTAACGTCGATGGTATGTCCGAGGCAATGAAGAAGATGCTTGCGGAGTTCCGGAGGGTGCAAGTAAGCCGCTTCCCGATAGATGTTGTATGTACTGGTTTGGCGCTGCATTTTATAGATAGCCGGTTCCCCACGAATAAATTTAACTACCGTAATGTATCCGCATCCTTGCGTGAGGAGAGAGATGAGGAGCACAACATAACTTATACGATAACAAGTCGGCTAATAACTAATGAAAAGTTTCGCCCCGATAAGGTAGAGCACCATAGTCGTACAACAAACGACCCCAAGAAGATGTTTAAGTTCATGCGGGACTACATCAAGCCGCTGTCAGCGTTGGAGATAGCAAAGCGAAGCATGGACGAGGTTAAAGAGCAGTTTTCTACTTGGAAGCAAGATATGAGGTACAAGGTACAAAGCGATATCAATGTAAGTACTACTGATCTGCTTGAAGAAGTTAGGCGGCTCAGAGATATTGGGGTGAAACCGCAGACTGCGCGGTTTGAGAAACTGTACTCCCAAGATTTGGACGCCTACGAGCACTATGAGAAACAAGTTAAGCATAAGAAGTTTAGGCAGGCGCATGTGTACGTACAGCCCGATGAGTCCGTTCAGGTCACCATGGTGGATGACGACGCAAAGGCCAGCACTGAGGTATACGAGTCCCTTTCAGAGTGCCCTGAGTGGTTGCAGCAAGGCATCACGATGCTGCGTATGTTGGACGACAAGCAACGCAACAAAGGAATCGTTGGTCTTGGCACCAAGTGGGGCGATAGTGATTTTTGGGTGGATGCTCCTGAGCAATAGAATAAATCAATTAGCACTAAGCATTTAAGTATGTAAGAATGTTATAAATTCTATGGCAGTTACAAAAGATAAAGATTACGTGTGCTTGATTGTCATGTGTGACGACGGAGACTGGCATCACATGGACTTGTTGGACAACCAAGAGTTGAGCATAACCACACTACTCAATAAGGAGTGTGAGTTACCGGGGTTTATGAAAGAGCGCATTGCTCTGATGTGCTTATGTACTGCTGGAAACAAAGGAGGTGTTTATGGAAGACGGATAAGCGAGGGTAGGTTAGCCGTGTATCTCACATACCGTGAGTACACAAATCTTAGACAGATAGCAGACAAACAACTTAAACGGAGAAATTCATGAAACAAACCATAGGTCAAAAAATTATCGCCGCCCTTAAAAACGGCCCCCTGCCACAGAAAAAGATATCCGAGGCAATTGGTTTGCCTAACAAACGTACAGGCGCACCTTTGTGGGTTCTTAAGAACAAGGGGATTATCAACCGCTCAGATTATGGGGTGTACGAGTTAGCAGATGTTAATACACCAGCCAGCGCGTCGGTTATTGCAACGATTAGTTCGGCGGTTAGCGCCACACCTAAACAAAGCACCGTTGAACGGCGCAAACAACGTGAACTAAATGACTTGACAACACGTCATCGTGAACTGCAACAGGCTATGGAGGAGCGAGGTCAACAGCTTCAGGATGCCTTAGCTATCATCCGATACTTGGAAGATAAGTTTATCAAAACCGTCCGCATGGTGCGCTGATGGCAACTCCCGAAGCCAAGGTCAAAGCCAAGGTAAAAGCCGCGCTAGATAAGTATGGGGTGTATTACTTCATGCCAGCTACGCACGGCTACGGTTCCTCTGGTGTGCCCGACATAATTGTTTGCATGCAGGGGCGGTTCATCGGTATCGAATGTAAGGCCAAAGGCAACAAACCAACGGCACTGCAAATGAGGAACTTAGTCGCTATCGCTACTAGTGGTATAGCAATTATTGTTGATGAGACAGGCATCGGGGCGTTCCAAAGTCTTATTGATCTTTGGGCGCAAGCGTCTATACCAAATGGTGGTCAGTTATTCACGATCTTCAACAATGCTGAAGCCACCACGGTCTAGGCCGACTGATGGAACTACTGCGCGATTGACTCGGATACTGAAGGGCAAGTATGCGGTGTCTGTAAAAGATATTGCACGGCTGCTGCGTATCAGTGAGCGTCACGCATGGAGGTTCATCAGTCGGCTAGAAGCCCAAGGCGTTATCGAACTGCGTTATCGCCAGCGGTACAACTACTACTCTGTTAGGAGAGATAAATGAAACTAAAACAATTAGGGGATGCCCTTACCCTTGCTTGGAATGAGTTCGGGCTAGATGGCATCGACATACTTATGCTGCATGAGGTAGTGACTGCGCAGGGGGCAGGGGGTGAGGTAACTATCATGAATATGATTAACAACTTCAGCTTTTCGTCCCCAGCAACCGCTCATAAAAAAATTAAAAGGCTATGTGATAAACACCTGTTAATAAAAGTTGGCGACACAGTTAACCTACGACTGAAACGATTAGAGAAAGGAGCACGGTATGACGAATTCATTGAGCGCCTCAAGTCCAATTGAGGAAAACGTTTTTACCACAGGGGTTGACGCGCTTATTGATCGCATGCGCACACATCCTGAGGAGTTCTTTGAGACCACACAACCAAAAGAGGGCGGGCGTTGGCGGTTCATGTTCAAGGACTACTTCCGTGATGCTATGACTGAAGCAGAAAAAGGGCGGCTGCACGAGGCTATGAAGCGAATTAGGCGCATGGAGTTTGACACTTTGGTAGTCAAGGAGTTGATGCGTGACCACGAAGTTGAGACAGAACCATCTGCGTTTGGTGCAGTGCCATCTAAGAAAACAAAACCATGAACATCATTACAGTAGATTTTGAAACGTACTACGCCAAGGACTTTGGATTCAAAACTCATACGACTGAGGAGTATGTACGTGGCGATCAGTTTGAAGTGATCGGCGTTGGCGTTGCATTGAACGATGATCCTGCTGTGTGGTTCAGCGGCACGGACAAAGAAGTTGCTGAGTTCCTTGGTAGATATGACTGGGCCAGTTCTTTTGTGCTGGCACACAACACTATGTTTGACGGTGCTATCTTATCTTGGCGGTATGGCGTCAAACCTAAGGGTTGGTTTGATACCCTGTGTATGGCGCGGGCGCTTCATGGGGTGGAGGCGGGCGGCAGTCTGCAAGCACTCGCTGAACGATACAAGATTGGCGTCAAAGGCACGGAGGTCGTGAACGCCCTTGGTTTGCGGCGTGGGGATTTCTCTGAGGAGCAGTTGGCGAAGTATGGCGAGTATTGCCGCAATGACGTACTACTGTGCAAAAAGTTGTTCGACATCCTCATGCAGGTGTTCCCAACCAAAGAGCTAAAGGTTATAGACATAACCCTGCGTATGTTCGTTGAACCCCATCTAGTTCTAAACCTCCCGATGCTGGAATCTCATCTTGAGACGGTGAAAGAGCGTAAGGCCAAGCTACTTCTTGCGGCTGATGCGGATAAAGATTCGTTGATGAGTAACGACAAGTTTGCTGAATTATTGAAGTTGCTAAAGGTTGAGCCGCCAACCAAGATAAGTATGCGCACAGGCAACACGGCGTGGGCGTTTGCCAAGACGGATGAGGGGTTCAAGGCGCTGTTAGAGCATCCTGATTTGCGGGTGCAAGCACTGGTGTCGGCAAGGTTGGGGAACAAAACGACACTTGAGGAAACTCGTACACAACGCTTTATAGATATAGCGTTACGTGGCACGCTGCCAGTACCCATAAAGTATTACGCAGCGCACACAGGTAGGTGGGGTGGGGATGACAAGATTAATTTGCAGAACCTGCCTAGCCGTGGGCAGAACGCGAACAAGTTGAAGTTATCTATCGAAGCACCTGAAGGCTACGTGGTGATTGACTGCGACTCATCACAGATTGAGGCCCGCACAGTTGCGTGGCTGGCTGGGCAAACTGATTTAACGGAAGCATTTGACAATGGCGAAGACGTATACAAAATCATGGCTAGTTCGATCTACGGCAAGGAGGTTGACCAAATCACGAAGGACGAAAGATTTGTCGGAAAAACCACTATCCTTGGCGCAGGTTACGGCATGGGGGCCGAAAAGTTTCAAGCCCAACTTACGGCAGTTGCTGTGGACGTTTCACTTGAAGAGTGTAAACGGGTCATATCGGTATATCGCTCCACATATAGCCGCATCCCTACGCTATGGAGAGATGGGCAAAGATGCCTTGAAGGAATCATTACGCAGAATGCATCAACTTTTGGTGTACAGGAGGCAGTCACGTTTGATGCTACCGAAAGTGGATTCCTATTACCAAGCGGCCTCTGGCAAAAGTATGAAGGTTTGACCAAGACCTTTGATGCTGAAGGCAAAGATCAGTACCATTACAAGACCCGCAAAGGCGATGTCAAGTTGTACGGTGGCAAGGTAGTTGAGAACATCTGCCAAGCTGTTGCACGATGCGTGATTGCCGAGCAGATGTTGAAGATTGCCAAGCGATACAAGGTTGTGCTTACTGTGCACGATGCGGTTGCATGTATTGCTCTTGAATCTGAAGCGAAGGAGGCGCAAAAGTACGTCGAGGAATGTATGCGTTGGCGTCCATCATGGGCCAGCACCCTGCCACTTAACTGCGAGTCGGGCATGGGGAAAAGTTACGGCGAATGTTGATCTAATTAATAACAAAGGAGAAAGCAAATGAAATTTATTGAATGGCTTAAAAGCTACTGGCGTACACCAACACCACTAGAGATGGTTGCAAAGGAACTGTCCGATGCACACTTAGAAAAACTTCAGGCAGAGACCGCTGTGGAGTACGCACAGAGCGTAGTCAACTACAACAAGGCGCGGATACTGCGGTTGAATTCACGTATGGAGAACTACACAATATGAGTGACACCGAAATTGTCAACAAAAAAGCAACTGACTTGCAGATCAAGCAAGCGATTGCGAAAAGGAAGTTGCGACCCGAAGCAGTGTGGCTTGCCAAATCATTTGAGGAAGCCGAGGCCAATACCAACCTGTTCATCAAAGCACAGATACTTGTTGGCGCTAAAGATCGCAACAGAGACCTGACAAGAGCCTTTTACAGGGCAACCAACTCACGGGGGAATCGGACATGACAACAAACACAGGAAGCCCAGCGTTTCCAACCAACAACTACGCAGCGATTGCGCCAGTGTCCACGGGCTACAGCGAGGGCATGACCTTGCGCGATTACTTTGCCGCGAAGGCGATGCAGGGAATATTGGCCCATGGCTACACTCGGCATATTAGAGTCGAGGATTTGTACGCTTGTGACGCTTACGTTATAGCAGACGCTATGCTGAAAACGAGGGAATTGGCTATGCTGAAAGCGAGGGAACAGAAATGACAACACAACCAGAAGCCCTGCGGATAGCCGAAAGATTGGAGCGCTATGACGCAACCCGTAGCGGGTATGCCCAACATTGCCACAAAGCTGCCGCCGAACTGCGCCGACTCCATGAGGTAAACACTGAACTGCTGGCGGCGTTGAAAGAAATGCTTGATGGTGAAAATAAATCATTTCGGGAACTGTGTGAACAAGCCCGCGCAGCAATAGCTAAAGCAGAAGGAGAAGCCAAATGAAAGACGATGAAGTGGAAAACCTCTTTGCCTACGGCTGGTTAGATGCCGCTATATCTATTGCCATTGCGCTGTTGGCGTTGGTGGCGCTGTTTTTCTTTGCGAGGTATTTGACATGAAACTACCTAAACCTGTGACTGTTGCCATTGTCTTTGCAACAGGGGAAGAGATACCGGGCTACACCGTCGAGCAGATGATGGCATGGGGCAAAGCAAACGCAGAGGCCGAGCGAGAGGCTTGCGCTAAGTTAATTGAAGACAAAGCATGGCGCTTAAAAAAGCTGGCTGTAGATACAAGTAGCAGTAGCACCAACACAAAAGCAATACAGGCCAGCAACGATGCCGACGCTATCCGTGCAAGGGGAAACACATGACTGACAGAGAACTACTAGAACTTGCGGCGAAGGCTGCGAGGATTGAAGAGGCAAAGATGCGGATTGACTTTAACCAGTGGAACCCGCTTGAAGACGATGGCGATGCGTTGCGGCTGGCGGTGAAGTTGAAACTCTGGACTCACTCTGGCATGGGGGCTTTTCTTGACGACCCTGATCCCTACGCAGCAACTCGCCGCGCCATCACCCGCGCAGCAGCAGAAATTGGAAGGAGTATGAAATGACAGGATTTGAATCAAAGCGCCAGATGGCGCAGGCCAAGCTGAACGATGACGACGACACGCTGACGATTGTCTACCAGAGCGGTTTTGCCGATGGCAAGCGATCAGCACAGCGCAAGCCGCTAGATGATTGGGATATTGATGCGATACGCCATAACATTGGGGTTGACATTGACTCCTTGTGGGCACGTAAGTTTGCCCGTGCCGTTGAAGCCGCCCACGGCATTAAGGAGGGGACATGACTGACCTAAGACAAGCCGCGCAAGCAGTGGTAGACCGTTGGGACTCGTTCTCTTGGAGTTGGAGCGAGAAAACCCCGACTGCTAATTTGATAGCAGCCCTACGCAAAGCACTGGAGCAGCCAGAGCAAGCCGAGCCGTGCATAGGAAAAGACCCGCGATGCCCTTGTCAAGATGGTGATGCGTGTCATTACAAAGACTGTGGAATTACGAAGGCACGGCCACTAGCACAGCCAGAGCAGGAGCCGGTGGCAATTCGGATGCCCAAAGTGGGCGAAAAAGTGATTTGTCTGGAGGACGAAAGTCTTGGGAAAGTTGTGTCGCTTACTGCTGGTGGGTCGCCAGACATTACCTTTGACGACGGGTCGCGGGGAACATATCTGCTGAGCGAGTTTGCGGAATTGTTTGGCTATGTCGCCCCACCCGCAGCAGAGCCAGAGCAGGAGCCTACCTGCCCCAAGTGTAAAGCGGGAGTTTTGTACGAATGCGTGGCTTGCAGCAGCAACAACTATCCACCTAAACCACAGCCACCTCCCGAATGGGAGGCCATCAAGAACATCATTGCTGAGTACGGGTTACAGGCAATTGATTTTGTTGCTGAGTGGAAAGCAGCACAGCGCACATGGGTAGGGCTGACGGAGGAGGATATTCGTAAACTTTATGGAAAAGATTTGAATTACCGCGATGGCAACTATGTGAGATATGCAAAGCGCGTTGAAGCTGAATTAAAGGAGCGCAATGGATACTGAATACACAGAAAAAACTTACGGCGTAGACCGCTTTCTTCTTGAAGGTTGGTTTTCCATTGAAGAAATTGAGAAGCTGCTTGTGGAAATGAAGGGGAGGGCAATCACACCATCCCTGCCAGTGCAGCGCCCGTGGGTAGGGCTGGATGAGGAC
>Ga0209084_1001764_pt1 | contig 17640 bp, 21 predicted proteins | sample C_130820_MF_Meta_FD_187309 | JGI IMG/M metagenome (GOLD analysis project Ga0209084, IMG submission 187309) | Freshwater microbial communities from Lake Croche, Canada to study carbon cycling - C_130820_MF_MetaG (SPAdes) (version 2) | ecosystem: Environmental > Aquatic > Freshwater > Lake... | reverse complement strand
AGAGAATCATTATCTTTGCGTTTAGACAATCTATTAATAGCAATTACTAAAGGGAATTATTCCGATAGTACTTACCAATTAATGGAATCCGAAATAAAGAGAATACAGGAATCTTTATTGACAATCACTCAACCCGCAGCAGCAGTCGAGCCGAAATCAACAGAAGAAACTGATATTGTCAAAGCAATTAAACAATTTAATCAATTATTCAAAAAGTAAAAATGGAAAATTTAGACTTAATTAAAGAAATGGCTGAAAATGTGAAGGGATTCGCAGGTCAAATCGAAGATGTAAAATCATCTGTAAGCGTCGTTAAAGACGAAATGCAAAAGCAAATCGACGTAGCTTTCGCACAAAAGAAAACTGCTGCTTCTAAAGAAGTAAAATTCTTTGATGAATTAGTAGTAGAGAAAATGGAAGGTAGAATGGACGAATTAGAATCAACTTTAAAAAAAGGTGGTAAATTCCGTATCGAAATGCCTGAAGCAAAAACAATGACTATCGCAGGTAACGTAACAGGAAATCCTGTGACTACTTATGCTTTACGTCCAGCTTTGCAACCAGCTCAATTAGTTAACTTCCGTGATTTAGTACCAACTGTAAGAAGCGAAAGCGGTCTTTACACTTTCTACAAAGAAAACACAGGAGAAACTAACAACATTGCTTCTCAAACTGAAGGTGCTGCTAAAGGTCAAAATGACTACAACTTGACTGAAACTAAGATTGTAAACTCTTACATCGCAGGTTTCTCTCGTTTCTCTAAGCAAATGATGAAATCTTTACCTTTCTTGTCTCAATCTTTGCCAAGAATGTTACAAAGAGATTTTTTCAAAGCAGAGAATGCTTCTTTCTTCGGTACTGTTAGTGGTGCTGCAACTGGTAATACTACAATGGTTCAAACTGTTGACTTAAAGCAATTAGTTGAATTAATCGCAAACCAAAAAGCTGCAAACTTTAACCCTTCTTACATTTTAGTATCTCCTGCTCAACAATCAAAAATCTTGATTGACACAATCAACGCAGGTTACTATGTAGGTTCAGGTAGTGTACAAATCGGAACTGGTGGTGACATCACAATTTGGGGTGTACCTGTTATTTCTGCTACTTGGGTTACCAACGATAAAGCATTAGTTATTGATGCTGATTACATCGAGAGAGTAGAGGTAGAAGGAATTGCAATCGAATTCTCTTATGAGGATAGCGACAACTTCCAAAAGAACTTAGTAACTGCTCGTATCGAGTGTTATGAGGCAATCAACTTAATGTTGCCAGGTTCTGCTATCTATGCTACATTGAATGCATAATTCTAATGGTTAGATAAATAAATTACCCTCTACTTAAAACGTAGGGGGTTTTTTATTATAATTAATGTAAATTTGTAAAAAAGAGATTATGTCTTTCTATAATTATTTGATTGATTTTACCCTTACTAATGTAGGAACTCCAACAGAACCAGTAACACTTGCCGAAGCTAAAAACTATTGTCGTGTAACTACATCAGCAGATGATGCTTTAATTACCGACTTAATTACCGAAGCAAGAGAAGCTATTGAAAAGGCAACAGGACTTTGCATAGTTCAAAAGACAGTTAAGATATGGTTTAATAACCCAGCTAGTAATTTTAGCATTCCTTATGGACCAATAGACCCAACAACTTTTAAACTTTATGATAATGTTAATAATACAGAAATTTTAGCTATTAATTATCGTTTAGTCGGTGGGCAATATCCTAGCCTTAATTTTCCTATTTGGAATCAATTGAGGGCAGAATATACAAGTGGGTTTATAACCCTCCCTAAAGAGCTTAAAATAGCCATTTTGGACCAAATAGACTTTGACTACGAAAATAGAGGAGCAGATATAGAAAGATACGACCAATCAGGGGTATGTCAAAAGGCTTGGAGAACTTGTCAAAGATATACTAGAACTAGCCCAATATTATAATATGCAAATAGGTCAAAAAAAAGGCAGAAATGTTAATTCCTCTACGATGACTAGAAGGGCAGATTTATATGCTCCTACTATTACAAGTGATGGCGAAGGTGGTTATAATACTGCTTTTACTTTACAAGAAACTGTATGGGGAGATTTTAGACCTGCTCATAGTATTAGAACATTACTAGAAGATGAAAAGACTTTTTATCAAGATGCTAAACTTTATATTCGTTATGGAACAACTATAACAGAAGAATATCAAGTATTTGTAGAGGGTAAAACATATACAATTCAATCAATAAATGATGTTGATAATCAGCATCGTTTTTTAGAAATTAATTTTTATGGTTAATGTAGAAGCTGGATTTGGTATTAATAATCTTAATGGTCTTGGAGAAAAGATACAAAGAGCATTAATAGGTGCTTTACAAGAAGCAGCATTAAACATAGAAACTGCAGCTAAAATTGATTGTCCTGTACATATGGGTGTTTTAAGAAATTCTATACATATTGAATCTGTTAGACAAGAAGATTATTATGGTTATAAAATAGGTTCTTATTTGCCTTATGCTCCTTATGTAGAATTTGGAACAGGTACATTGGTATCTGTGCCATCTGATTATAAAGAATTTGCTTTACAATTTAAAGGTCAAAAGGAAGTTGCAGGTATGAATGCTCAACCATATTTATTACCTAATTTTGAGATGCAAGTAGAAAATTTTAAAAATAATATAGAAAAAACATTAAAAGATGTATAATCCTAATATTGACATAAAAAAATGGTTTTATACTAATTTAGTATCAGCAACAGGACTAGGTGTTTATGATGGAATTGCTCCTGTAACTGCAGGAAATGAGTACCTTATTTTAACCGATAGAACATCAAGTCAAGTACAAGGCAAAAACGGATATACAAATACATTAGTGTTTATGATAGACATTGTTACAAAAAATGCTAACTTTGGCTTTAAACGTGCTGAAACAATTAGCAATTTGATTTTAAGTGCTATAAATTCGGATACAACAATAACACTACCAACAGGATGGAAAGCATCTAGTTTAAGTGTTGGAGGTATTAGAAATTTATCGGCTTTAAATCCACTTGACAATGTATTCAGAACATTAATAACATATAATTTAACAATAACTCAAAATTAAAATAAAATGGCAGAATCTAAAGTATCAGCTAGAAGTTACTTACTATTTGCAGACGAATCCAATACTGGAACCTACAAAGTAGTAGCTTGTTTAACTTCAAACGCTATTACATCAAGTAATAACGTAATCGATGCATCTTCTAAATGTGGAGATGACTACGAACCAGGACCAAACTTTAAGCAAACAATTAAAGCAGAAGGATTTGCAATTGACCAAACAGGAGCAGAAAGTAAGGATTCTTACGATATGCTTTACTCTTTGCACGTTGCTAAAACTAAGTTTGCTATCAAAATGGGACCATCTAGCCCATCGGCTGGTAATGTAACTTATGGTGGTACTGCTACGGATTTAGTGTTTATTTCTAATTGGGACTTAACTGCTCCTGATAAAGAAGATGTGAAGTTTACTGCAACTTTTGAAGTAGTAAATCCTCCATTATCACAAGCTAGAGTAACATCATAAAAACCTAAAAACTATGTTTGAATTAAGACTGAACAACAACACAATCCATTTAAAGTGGGGGACTTGGGCTATGCGTGAGTTTTGCATAGAATACAATATTACTTTAGAAAAGTATTTTGAGATTCTTGCTACTTCACAAAAGGACATTAGCGTAATTATTAAACTTTTTTATATTGGTTACAAATCAGGTTGTATCAGTAAAAAAGAAGAAATAATTTATAAAGAAGAAGATGTCTGTGAATGGATAGATGAAATAGGTTCTATTTTTAAAGTTGATGGTCAATTGGTAGATTATTTTAAATATATCTTATCAAATACTAATATTAATGTTAGTACGACAAAAGAAACTGAGAAAAAAAAAGCCTCAAAAAGTTAACTTGGGATGATATTCTAGTTAAGGCTGCAGAATGTGGAATAAAACCAAGTGAATTTTGGGAAATGACTTGGAAAGATTATAGTATAATAGTTTTGGGAACAGAACGCAAAGAAGTAAATGATTGGGCGAGGACAAGAAACCTCGCCTATATTATATACTTAACAAATACTTCTGAAAAGCATCCTAAATCCTTAAAATCATTTTGGCATATTCCACAAATAGATGATATTGATGAGCCTGAAGAAGAACAATATTTATCAAGTGACCAACTTTTACGAACTTTGGAGTTGTACGGAATAAATTAAAATAAATGGCAAATCAAATAGCTGAATTTTTTGCACGGATATTTCTTAAAAATGAAATATCTCCAGAGTTAGATAAGATTATTGATGAATTATTATCATTAAATAAAACTATTGAAAATTCAAAACATCCTGAATTACTTGTACAAGAAAAGGCTAGAGTAGATGAATTAACACAATCATTTATACAAAATGGTGGTCAAGCCAAAGAATTATCACAAATTTTAACATATCAAGGAGCAGAAGGTGCAAGTCGGTTTAATAAGGAAGTAGAGAACCTTACCAATAGTTCATATAATAATTTTCGTGCCATAGGTCAAATGGATAGAGTTACTCGTGAATTTGCTTCAGGAGGATTAAATCAAGGTTTGAATGGGTTAACAATGTTTGGTAATTCATTAACTCGTTTAGCGGTTCAAGAAGGCGGGTTTAAAAATGCTCTAACAGGATTAGTTCAAGCATTTACTGGACCTGCTGGTATTGTATTAGCGGTATCTGCAGCAATAGGTTTTTTTGAAGAATGGCAAAAAACGCAAAAAAAAGCTGAAACTGCAACACAAAAACACGCTAAAGAAATTGAAAAAGAAAAGCAGGATATTGACCAACTTTATGAATCAACTGCAAAAGAAGCAACTCAAGTAACTTCTTTAATTGCAGTTTTAAGTAATGAAACAGAAACTAGAAATAGGAAAACAAAAGCATTAGATGAATTAAAGAAAATAAATCCTGAAATATTTAAGGGTTTAAAATTAGAAGAAGGAGTTGTTATTGGTTTAAATACTGCTTATGAAAATTATATAACAAATTTAAGTTCTGTTATTGCTTTAAAAATTAAGCAAAAAGAAATTGAAGATGTTACTGAAAAAATATTAAAAGCTCAAGGGGTAACTACAACTCAAGCTGAAAAAGATATTAAAGCTACTGGTAAGACTTTAAAAGATTCTTTAGATTTAAAGAAAACAGATTATCAATTAAGAAAAGAATCTACTGAAGCTACAATAAAAGAAAATAAAGAAAATATAATATTAAATGGTTTATTAGAAGAACGTAAAAAATTATTTAATTCTTTAAGAGAATTATCTCCACAAGTTAAAATAACTGGAGAAGGAGATGTATCTAAAGAAAAAACTAAACCAACTGATAAATCTAATTTAGGAGTTTTAAAAGCATATCAAGATTTTTATAAAGAAGATATTTATATTTATAAAGATTATGCAGATGCTATAACTAAAGAAGAAGAAAAACTTGCAATAAATAAAGCAAAAAAAGAAAAAGCTAGTGTTGATGAGATTTTAAGAATACATCAAAAAGCAAAAATAGATTTAGAAACTAATCAAAAAGTTTTAGGGCAAGAAATTGCAAAAATGCTTGATAAAGATGCTAAGGAACAACAAAAACAACAAAAAATAGATGATAAAGAATCATTAAAAGACCAAGAATATTTTGCCGAGCAACGAATAAAAAATATAGAAGGGCAATTAGATGTAGAATTAAAATTACATAAAAAAAATAGTGATTTACAAAGACAAGATTATCAAAAAGCTATGGCACAACTTGCCGTATTGGCAATGACATCTTTTAATCCTACAATTGCTCAAAAATTTATAGAAGCATTAAATAATTTAAGTTATAAAGAAGCAGGGCTTGAATCTCAAACATCACAACTTGCTAAATTAATTTCTAAAGATTTAACTGGTGCATTAGTTGGTATGTATGATGCTGTGCAGCATAATGAACCCCCATTACAAGCATTGGGTGATTATTTTGCTAAATTGGCTGAACAAATTGCAGCAGCAGCAGTTGAAGCAGCTATATTTGCTGCTATAATGGTAGCATTAGACCCAACAGGAGTAACTACATTTTTAGGAGGTGGGGCAAAAGGCGGTGGATTCCTTTCAATGTTTAAAAGTTTGATAGGTTTGCATGCTGATGGTGGTATAACAACTGGGCCATCATTGGGGGTAATTGGGGAAGCTGGTCCTGAAGCAATTATGCCATTAAGTAAATTAGGTAATGTTATAAATAATTCTTTTGATGCAGGTACAATGAAGAGCAATGATAATAGCAATAATGGTCAATTTGTTTTGAGAGGTAGCGATTTAGTTTTAGCTTTACAAAGGTCAAATGTTTCATTAAATCTTAGAAGAGGTGCATAATGTCATATACAAATCCACTATATAAAATAACTGCGGCAAGTAAATCAAATAAAATTATATATGTTTATTTGACAGATAACTCAAGTTATACTGGAAGTCCTATTGAATATCTTTCAACTAATTTATCCTTACAATATTTGCCTCAAAGTGATGATACTTTTGAACCTATTATTGCAAGTCAATTAAATCTTACAATAGATGTAACAGATAATCAAGAAAATATGCCTGACTTTACATCTTTAGATGATAGAAAATATTTAGTACAAGTTTATATTGGGTCAACAATTTATTGGACAGGATGGTCAATGAGTGATAGTGTAACAATAAGCTATACAACAGGAAGAAAAGAAGTATCATTTAATGCAATTGATGGTCTTGGAATGTTGAATAAAATATTATACCCAATTTCAACAAGTTTTTATCTTACAGGATTAGATACTTGTACAGATTATATTTTAAATTCTTTACAACAAATACAATTCCCAACTGGTTTAAATATAATTAATGGTATAAGTTATTTTGCAGATGGGATGTTAAATAGAACTGACGGAAGTGAACATACTCCTTTTAGCCAAACATTTATAAGATTAACTACATTTTTAGATGATGCTAGTGTTATAACAAATTGTTTAGATGTATTAAAACAAATATTAAGTTCTTTTGGTGCTAAAATATATCAAGCAGAAAATAAATGGTTTATTGTTACTCCAACTCAATTTGCTCAATCTTCTTATTATTATACAGAAACATTAAGTGATGGAACTTTAGTTGGTAGTGGTACAAGAACATCAACAAAACAAATACAAGCATTTACAGGTAATACAAGTGGATTATATTTTGTGGACAATAGTCAAAATAAAATATTAAAAAAAGGTTATAATAAAATAAAATATATAAAAGATATAAATTATCCATCTAATTTTATATCAAATGCAAATTTAAAAATATTTACAGGGGATACAGCTTTTGCTTGGACTACTTATGCAACAAGTGGTTCTGATTATGTTAAATTAAAAAATTATACAAATGCACCAAATAACTCTTGGGTTATAAGTGGTTATACAAATTCTGCAGGTATTATTCCATTAAATATTCCTGCAGTTAAATTTAATGATACTATTTCTTTATCTATAGATTTTACTAATATAGTCCCAAATTCAACTTTAACTAAAATTTGTTATGTAAAAATAACTTTAATAAGTGGCGGAATAAATTATTACTTAAATCATAATTCAGGTTGGACTACAATAGGAACAGATTATTATTATGTAAAATATGATGGCGGAGTATATCCTGCTGCCGCTCCTTCTTTAACAAAAACAGAAACAATAAATTTACCTCCAGCACCAATTGCAGGTCCATTATCAATAACTGTATATAATGATACCACTTGTATATCTTGGTGTGAAATATCAAATATGCAATTAAATGTTACTCAATTATTTAAACAAGTAACAACAGAATCATATATTAATAATATAGATGAATATGTTTATGCACCAAATATTTCATTAGGTTATAATTATTCGATAAGTGGAAAATATTATTATAGAGGTTTTTTATCTGATAGTTCAGGTAATATTTTAACCAATTGGTATAGAATGGAATACCCTAGTGATTATTATAATTCTTTATGTGAATTAATTATTAAACAATATTCAAATATATTAGAAAATAATATTATAAATATTGATAGTAGTATTTATGGGGTAGATAATAGTACAAGAACTTTAAGTATGGGTTGGATGTTAACTTCAACAGATACAGATACAGTTAATTCGGTTTCATCTAATAAATATTTAATTGGAAATTCTACTTTTAATTTAGTATCAAATGAAATACAGGCAACTTTATTAGATATAAATGATACAAATATTTCTACAACTTTAATAACAACTTATATAAATACTAATCCTGCTAGAGTTTTTGGAAGACAAAGGTCAGCAGGTCAAACAACAAGTATTGGTGCTATGGCTGCACCATTAACTTCTAATTTATTATGGCAAAATGGTCAATATTTCTATACAGATAGTAATGTTTCTTTAGCTTTTAATGGTGGTAATTTATATTATAAAGTTCAATCTGAAGATGTGGTTAGTACTCAAATATGGCATATTGACCCTGCTGGTAAAATTATAGGATTTGGTCCACGTTAAAATAAGTAAATTTGCAATATGAATAATGTAACTGGTAAGAATATAATGTTGTACTATCACAATCCGATTACTAATACGGATATTCCTTTTGCGTGTTCAACAAATTGTACTTTTAGTGTTCAAGTAGGGCAAAAAGAGGTTACAAGTCAAAGTTCGGCTTGGTATAAAGAATACAAAAATGATATTGCTTCGTGGACTATTTCTTGCGATGGGTTAATAACTTTAGAAAACTATGGTTATTTATATCTTTTAAATCTTCAGCAATCTAGGGCATCAATACAAGTTAAATTTGTGGTAGACAATGGTTCTTTGGGATTAGTTATAATTTCAGGTACTTGTAATTTAACAAGTTTACAAATAAATGGTCCTTGGAAAGATATAGCTACTTACGCAGTTAGTTTACAAGGCACGGGTGCTTATGGAACAACAGGTACATCGGTAACTCCAGGTGGAACTGTGATAGTTGCAGGTGGTGTAGTTTCAGATAAACAATATACGGCAGCAGGTGGCGAAACAACAATAACTTGGACGGATATGATAGGCAAGACTTGTCTTTATGTTTCAAGAGGCGGAGTAGATGTAAGGGATATATTAAGTTCAACTCCTTCGGGGGAGCAAGTGCAATGGAACTCTACAACAGGAGTGCTTACATTTGCAAGGGCTTTGGAATCAGATGAATTTATTCGTGGACTTTTACAATAATTAATATGAGCAATCAATTACAAATAACAGGTGGTGCAAAAGTAAGAAGTTTAGAAGGTGTTATAACAGGCACTAGCGGTGTACTTAGTTCAGTTCCTTATGGTGGTGCGAATGGTGTTGCTACATTGGATTCAGCAGGTAAAATACCTGTATCTCAATTACCTAATAGCGTAATGGAGTATAAAGGAACTTGGAATGTGGCTACTAATACTCCTTATTTAGTAAATGGTACTGGTAATGCAGGGGATGTTTATATGGTAACTGGTGCGGCAGTAGGAGGTACTAATCACGATTTTGGTTCAGGTAATATTCTTTTTTACAATGGCGACCAAGCAATATATGATGGTTCAGCGTGGCAAAGAGCAAGTGGTTCAAGTGGTACAGTTACTTCAGTAGCTGTTACCCCAGGTTCTGGTGTATCTGCTTTAAGTATTAGCGGTTCTCCAATAACTACTTCAGGTACAATAACAATAGATTTTGCAGGTACTAATAGCCAATATGTAACAGGTAGTGGGGGGTTAACTACATTTCCTAGTTTGACTGGTTTTGTACCTTATACTGGTGCTACAAATGATTTAAACTTAGGTACTCATAATTTATTTGCTAATAACTTATTTGATGGATTTACTAATGTAGCAGCTTCAGGAAGTCAAATAGTTTTAACGATTGCTTCAACTCCTTCTTATACTATAACAGGTTCAGGAGGACAAACAATTAAATTGCCAGATGCAACAACTTTGCCTAATGGTGCGATATTTTCTTTTAACAATAACCAAAGTAGTGGTGCAATAACTATAAACAATAACTCTAATACTTTAGTAGTTTCAGTTCCTTCAGGTGGATTTGCAGAAGTAGTTTTATTAGATAATTCTATTGCAGCAGGTTCTTGGGATAGGCATTTTAAAGCACCTTCAAATGTAAGTTGGTCAACTAATACTTTAGATTATGCAGGTTCAATAACAAGTGCTACTTGGAATGGAAATGTAGTGGCAATAAATAGAGGTGGCACAGGTTCATCAACTCAAAACTTTGTTGATTTAACTACAACTCAAACAATAGGAGGAGCAAAGACATTTACTTCTGCTTTGACTGCAAGTAGTTTAATAAAATCAGGCGGTACTTCTAGTCAGTTTTTAAAGGCTGACGGAAGCGTTGATTCTAGTTCTTATATTACTTTAACTTCTTTAAGTTTTGCTGCTGGTTCAGGTGCATATAATAACACAACAGGGGTAATAACGATACCTACTAATAATAATCAAATAACAAACGGAGCAAACTATATTACTTTAGGTTCTTTGAGTGCAGGCACAGGAATAAGTTATAGCAATACAACAGGTGTTATAACATCAACAATAACTCAATATACAAATGCTTTAGCTATTGCTGCACCTTTAACTGGGTATGTAAGCGGAGCAGGGGTAATAAGTGCAACAGATTCTATATTAAGTGCAATACAAAAACTTAATGGAAATATTGGTGCGTTAACAACAGGTGTTTCTAGTGTATTTGGTAGAACAGGTGCTGTTGTAGCAACTGAAGGAGATTATTCTTTGACTTTACTTTCAGATGTAACAATAACAACTCCTGCAAGTGGGCAAGTATTAAGATATAATGGTACAACTTGGGTTAACTCTACAGAAAGTTATGTAGGTACGGTTACTTCAGTAGCAGCTTTAACATTAGGTACAACAGGAACAGATTTAAGTTCAAGCGTAGCAAATGGGACTACAACTCCAGTAATAACTTTAAATGTTCCTACGGCAAGTGCAACAAATAGAGGTGCATTAAGTTCAGCAGATTGGTCAACATTTAACGGCAAAGAAAGTGTTTTAACATTTTCTAGTCCTTTAGTAAGAACTACAAATACAATATCTATTCCTGTTGCAACAACTTCAGTAAATGGATATTTAAGTTCTACCGATTGGACAACTTTTAACAATAAATTAAGCACATCAACGGCTGCTTCAACTTATGTTCCATATACAGGAGCAACTGCAAATGCAAATTTAGGAATATATCAAATTATTTCTAATGGTGGAGATTTTAGAGCACAAGGTTCTAATAATCCAATTGGTCTTGTATTAAGTTCAGATTATACAATAGCATCTAATCCAAAAACTATTTATACTTCTTATGGTCAGTCAGCAATATTAGGTGGACACGAATTTAGAAGTGTTAATGGAAGTGGTACAGGTTCAATTACATCATTTTATTTAGACCCAACTGGAGAAGCTAGATTTTATTATCTTTTGTATGGAACAAGTGCAAATTTTTCAAGTACTGTTGTTGGAAATTCATTTCAAACTAATACAACAGGCTATTATTCACAATTTGATTATTCAGGTGGCACAAGAGTTATTCAAAATACACCTTCTACTGAAACATCTGATAGTATGACATTTGTCATTAATGGTGGTTCGACAAGTACAACAGGAAATGCTTTTATATTTAAAACACAAACAGGCAATACAACACCTGCAGCAGTTTTAACAATTGCAAAGTCAGGTGCTGCTACATTTACTCAAAATATTACTTTAAGTAATGGTTCTTTGACTATTAGTAGAACAGATGGTAATGCACAATTATATTTTCGTAATAATGGTGTAGGAGATTGGGATTTAGGTACACAAGTTGGAGATGCAACTCAAAATTTTGCTCTTTATAATAGAGGTACTTCAACACAAGCATTTTATATAAATAAAAGTAATAACGGGGCTTTTTTTTATGGAACAATATCAGCATCAAATTTAAGTGGTACAAACACAGGAGACCAAACATTAGCAGGTTTAGGTGGCGTACCATATACAGGAGCAACAACAGATGTTAATTTAGGTAGTCGTGCATTATTAGCAGGTAATATATTGGCTAGTGGGTCTCTTTCTGCTAGTCTTTCAAGTGCAACAGGCGGAGTTTTAAATATAACTAATACAGGTGCAGGAAGGATTGCTGATTTTCAAAATTCAGGAGCATTAGTTGCTTATATAACTAATGCAGGAAGCATTTATGGTTCTTCATTTGTAAAAAGTGGTGGAAGCTCTAGTCAGTTCTTAAAAGCTGATGGTAGTGTAGATTCTACAACTTATTTATCTTCAACAACTACAGTTTTTTCATCAAATATTTATATACAAAGTTCATCTAACCCAACTCAATTATTGGTTAAGGGTACTAATACTGAATTTTGGGTAGATTCTCAATATGGTGGTGGTACTGCAAGAGCATTTATAAATAGAAATACTACGAGCAATCAAGCAACATTAATGTTTACTACAGGAGTTGCAATAACTAATGGAACTGCTTGGGCAGGTTCAGTTGATTGGTCTATGGGTATGACAAATGATGCTACCAATAATTTTTATATAGGATATGGAGATATTTATAGTGCAGGTAATAGAAAATTAACCATAGCCTCAACAGGAGCAGCTACATTCTCTAGTACTATTGGTGCGGGTGGAACAATAACAATACCAAGCAATGCAAATGGAACAAGTGGTTATAAAATAAATTATACAAGTGCTGATGCTGCATCAAGAAGTTGGATAATAGGAAATGATAATACAGCCTATGGTGATTTTTATATTGGGCAATCAACAACTCAATCTGGTTCTAGTTATAGTACTAAATTATATATTAGTGCATCAGGTAATGTAGGTATAGGAACAAGTAGTCCTTCATCAAGACTTAGTGTTCAATGGGATAAATCAACTGCATTTTCAGGGTTAGGTATTTATGATTCACAAGCATATAACGTATCTAATCACGGAGGAACTGTAACATTTGGTGGCACATATAATTCAGGAGGTAGTATTACAGAATGGTCAGCTATTGGTGGAATGAAATCAAATACAACTGATGGTGATTATTCAGGTGATTTAACATTCTACACAAGACCTAACGGTAGTGGGATGACCGAAAGAATGCGTATTACAAGTGGGGGTAATGTAGGTATAGGAGTTGCACCTAGTAGTAGAAGACTTAGTGTTGAAAGTTCAACTACTCCTTTCTTTTTACATAATACCACCAACTCAAGTGGTTCTTATTTAAATATTTGGCAATTAGGTGGTAGTAGTACAGATAATACTTCAAGTTATTATATCTATTGTGATACTGATTATGTTGGTGTAAGAATGGTTGTTTATGGTAATGGTAATCTTGCTAATGTAAATAATAGCTATGGTGCATATTCTGATATTAAATTAAAAGAAAATATTACAAATGCAACACCTAAACTTGAAGATTTATTAAAAGTTAAAATTAGAAACTTTAATTTAAAAGGTAGTGATATAAAACAAATTGGTGTTGTTGCTCAAGAATTAGAAGAAGTATTTCCATCAATGATTGAAGAAAGTAACGATACAATCAAAGATGAAAATGGTAAATATATAGAAACAGGAGAAAAAACAAAATCGGTTAAATATTCAGTATTTGTACCAATGCTAATAAAGGCAATGCAAGAACAACAATCATTAATAACATCATTACAAGAGCAGATAAACGAATTAAAAAATAAATAATGAAAACAATATCTCCAGTATTAATTTGGCAAAATGGACAAAATGTTCAAGCCATATATTTAAAGGCAGAAGTACAAGCTGACAACCTTATTGACTATGCATCTTTTGCTTATATGCTTTTAGATGCTGACTTTATAAATGTAAATAATGGTTTAGTAGGAATATCAGGTCAAGATTATATTGCTTATCAAACTAATCAATATGCTTGGGATTATATAGCAACTTCTTTAAACTTAACTATTACAGGAGATTATATCCCACCTGCACCAATAGTAGAGGAAGTAGTTGAATCAAATCCAAGTATTGTAGAAACTGCAACAGTTACGGAAGTACCAAATGTATCTGAATAATACTTATATTTGTAAAAAATCAATATTATGATAACAATCAACGAACAACAACTAAAAGATTTAGAAGCATTTATTAACACTATCCCAACTGCTTATGGTTTGCCATTAGTTCAGTTTCTAGGAAAATTAAATGCAGAACAAAATCCTCCAGTAGAGGAAGCAAAAGAAGTATAATGGTAAACAATAGCGGTCAAGCAGATTTCGGAGTAGTCCTTAGTGTTACAAGTGCTGCAATCAGCATTACGAATGTTCAGCCGATAGTTACTATGTTAGCTAGTTTGGTCGCTATTGTTTCTGGACTTTTTGCAATTCGATATTATTATAAGGCAGCTAAAAAGTTTAAGTAATGAAAGACATTGTAATTACTTTAGTGATTGCAGTTATTCTTATTTTCATCTTCAAGGGAAGGTATAATGGAAATGAGCCTACAATAGTAACGCATACCGATACTATTTATAAGCACGACATAACAAAGAAATATATAAAGGGGGATTCTATCCCTTTTGTCGTTTTAGGTATTGATACAACCATTTTACACGATACTGTACGTATTGTTTTAGATTATGCGTACGTACGAGCTTATTCGGACACTATAAAGGTGGATTCTAGCACTTTCATCATAAACGATACAATTAGTCAAAACAAGATAAAAAATCGTGGATTTTACGCTGACATAAGTCAAAAAACGATAAAAGTGGAAACTATCAGGACAATACCATCCAAAAATGAGCTTTTTTGGGGTGTATTAGCCGATTTAAGGACATTTGACAATAAAGTGGGGATAGGTGTTGGCTTAGGGTTTAAGACGGCTAAAAAGGGCTTATTTACAATATCTGCTACTACTAATCAATATTCAATAGGATACTATGCAAAATTTTAAAGATTTTATTCTAAGTACTTTAAGTGATGAAAGAGGTTCTATAAGCCATAAAAGGATAATTGCAACCATTGGTGCTTTTATTTTATTTGGCACTTTCTTATTTACTAAAAGTTCTGAATTGGCAAATTTGGTTTTTTATTTGATATGTGCTTGTATGGGTTTTGCTACTATAGATAAGTTTACCAAATAATGGAAGAAGAACAAATATTAAAAATAGGATTTACGTTATGGGTTGTCCTAATTATATACTTTGTAATTGTAACTATATGATAAGTCCTAAATCGGTTGATTTAATTATAAACTTTGAGGTTGGTGGTCGTGCTTATTATGAAAAGGCATTACAAAAACCTAGTTGGCCAGGTGGTCAAAGCGGAGTAACTATTGGTTTAGGATATGATTTAGGTTATAATACAGAAAAGCAATTCTTTCAAGATTGGGGTAATCAATTAATACCTAACTTTTTAGACCCATTAAAAAAAGTAATTGGATTAAAAGGCGAACAGGCTAAATTAATGTTAAGAGGCGAAATTTTGCAGGTAAAAGTTCCATATAATGCAGCTTATGAAGTATTTGTTAAATGTTCCGTTCCTAGATATTATGCTTTAACTAAGGCAATATATCCTACAATGGAAGCATTAAATAAGGATACTCAAGGTGCTTTGGTTTCAATGGTATATAACAGAGGCAATAAATTGGAAGGAGATTCAAGGGCAGAAATGAAAGCCATTGTTGATTTGGTTGCTAAACAGGATTACGAAGGAATAGCAGAAGAAATTGAAAAAAGCAAAAGACTTTGGGAAAGTAAAGGATTGGACGGATTAGTGAAAAGAAGGGAAGCAGAGGCAGATTTGATAAGGGAATCAATAGCATAACAAAAACCTAAAATATGGCAACTCCAAAAACGCTTCAAACCAAGCGTAGAAGACTATTTTTCGACATCGAAACAAGTCCCAACATCGGTTTGTTTTGGGAGGCAGGATACAAAAAGAACATTGATTACTCAAACATTATTCAAGAACGTGCAATAATTTGCATATGTTATAAATGGGAAGATGAAAAAGAAGTTTATGCCCTTCAATGGGATTCTAAGCAAAATGATAAAGCAATGCTCCTTAAATTTATTGAGGTGGCAAATCTATCCAATGAAATGGTTGGACACAATGGCGACAAATTTGACTTGGCTTGGATTAGAACAAGATGTTTATTTCATCACATACCAATGTTTCCAAAATATCTAACGATTGATACTCTTAAAGTAGCAAGACAAAAGTTTAGATTTAATTCAAATAGACTTAATTACATAGCCGATTTCTTAGGCTTAGGTCAAAAGATTAAGACCGAATATTCACTTTGGAAAGACATTCTTTTACACAAGGATAAGATTGCAATGGAAAAGATGATTAAATATTGCAAAAAAGATGTTGTTTTGCTAGAGAAAGTATTTTGTGAATTAAAGAATCATATTGAACCTAAAACGCATTATGGAGTAGTTTTTGGAGAAGATAGAGGCACTTGTCCTGAATGTGGAAGTGATGATTTAATTCGTAATAACAAAGTAGTTACTGCAACAGGATTAACAAGGATACAATATAAATGCCAAACGTGCCATAAGTATCATTCAAAAACCGATAAATAATGAAAATGCCAAAAAATTGGAATAAACTTAACTTAGCTGAACAGGAAAGTTGGTTAGTTAAAAAGTATCAAGAAATGATTAGCGAAGTGGAATCAGTAAGTAAAATGTTAGCCAAGATAAGAGGTGGCAACAGAATTGTAGTAAAGGAAATTGAAAGACCTGATGAAGCCTTACTGAAAGCGTGAGAATCAAAATTATATACAAGAAACTAGGGAAAGAAAAAGTGCACGGAATTGCGTGGAGTGATGGCAATATAGAGATTGACCCACGATTAAAAGGCAAGAAACATCTTGAAATATTGATTCACGAAATAATGCATTTACTTAATCCAAAGGATAGCGAAGAAGCTATTGTAAGGAAATCTATAACTTTGACTAAGATTCTGTGGGCTGAAAATTATCGTAGAATGGATAATACAAACGATGAGCCATTACAGGACGGGTCAATTTAGGTTGTTTTTTTCTTGTTCATAGGTTCTGGGCATCCGAAAGGGTGTCCAGTTTTGGTTTAAAAGGTTTATATTTGAACCTAGATATACTAATGGTTTCGGAGGCTTGTTTTTACTTGCCTCCTTTTTTTTTGACACATATTGTTATAACATAAGTCAAGTTATAACATTACTGACTTATGTTTTTTGTCAAGTTCTTACTTTACTTTATCCCTTATAAGTAACATAACAATACCTATATGTTACTTTAATGACACATTATAGTACGAACAAGTGTAACATTGACACACTTATAAGCATGAAATTATAATTTAGGTACAACAAGAATTTATAATGTTCACGAATCCGTGAAAGGTTTAAAAATGTGAACACTTGCGTAGTATGACTACTAACAATTAACAAATTTTGTCACAATTATTTGAAAATCTGTGACATATATACCCTAATTATGTTACAACATTTTACATATTATACCCTAACTATTTAACATATTGTGTAAAATATGCATGAATAATTTGGAAAAATTCATGCAAATGTTACCAATTTGGTTACAATGTTCCAATATAGA
>Ga0209084_1001763_pt1 | contig 17657 bp, 13 predicted proteins | sample C_130820_MF_Meta_FD_187309 | JGI IMG/M metagenome (GOLD analysis project Ga0209084, IMG submission 187309) | Freshwater microbial communities from Lake Croche, Canada to study carbon cycling - C_130820_MF_MetaG (SPAdes) (version 2) | ecosystem: Environmental > Aquatic > Freshwater > Lake... | reverse complement strand
ACAATTACAGTTTCTGGAGTTGTTAGTAGTGGATCTAGTACAACAGATTACAATGGCACATTTACTGTTACTGCTTGCTCAACAACTGCAGTAAGTTACGCTAATACTTCTACCGCTACCTATGTTAGTGGTGGTGATGTTTACTATACTACAGGCACTATTAATATTGTTAATCTTGGAGGCGGCACAGCATTAACTACATTAGGCATAACTGCTGGAACATATCATGCTCCAGTATTACAATCTAGCCCAAGTTACACAGTACCACAATGGAATACTTATAGTACAAGTCCAGCAGGTGGAGCCCCAACAGGTTCTGTATGGCAAAAAACTAACTCAGTTAACTTAGGTACTGCGTTAGTTGTAAGCAGATACAATTCAACATTGGGTACATTTGTTGCTCAATCTTGTCCATTATATTCTAACGATTCACAAGCAATTTATGGATTAGACCCAGCAGGCGGCGGATATAATATTCCAGCTACATCAACTTATGCTCAGTATAATCCATTAAACAACGGCGCAGCCGGTTTGGAAATTTTTGAACGATATATTACTGGGCCTACTATTGTAACTGGTAGTAATACCACACAAACATTTATAAGTGGTAATACCTTTAGACTTAGTGCTACCCAAACTGGAACAGCAACAGTCGCTACTAAAACTTGTACAATTAATGGTACTACTGCTTCAGCATTTATTGCGGCGGTTAGCGCCGCTGGAATTGCTAACGTTAGTGCTAGTATTAATAGTGCTGGATCTATTGTGTTTACTCATAGCGCAGGCGGTGATATTTACTTGACAAACTTAACAGGTACTCCTATTACTGATGCTGGATTTACAACTAATACATCATTTGTTCGTCAAGGATATTCTGTCTCATATGTTTCTGGCGGTGTTCCAACATTCTTAATTTTATCTAATTGGGTAGGTAGTCCAACATTTACATACACAGCTTCTAACTCTGCTCCATATCAAGATCCTACAACAGGAACATACTGGTATTATAGCGATCCTACACAAGTAGATATTATGATCCAAGAAAACGGTGTATGGCAAGGTTATCAGAACGTTACTTCAGATGCTCGTGGCTATAACTTAACATTGTGTAATGCTACTGGTCCTATTATTAGTGCTACAGCTCCAACTACACAAACTGATGTGGCTGAAAGTCCATTACAGTATGGTGATTTGTGGGTTAGCACAGCTGACTTAGAAGATTATCCATTATTATATCGTTGGGAAAATGTCAGTGGCGTACCACAATGGGTATTGATTGATAATACCAATCAAACAGATCCAAGTGGTGTATTATTTCAAGATGCTCGTTGGGCACCTAACGGTGTTACCAACCCAGTTACTGATGCATTACCAACAATTCAATCATTGTTAACCAGTAATTATTTAGACCCAGATGCTCCAAACGCATTGTTATATCCACAAGGTATTTTGTTATGGAACACACGGCGTTCAGGCTTTAATGTTAAAACATTCCAAGAGAATTACTTTAACAATCAAAGCTATCCAACATATGACTGGGTTTCAACAACAGCATACACTATTGGTGAATATGTGTCGTACGGTGGATATAACTATGCTTGTATTAAAAATAATATAAATCTAACGCCTGATACGTCGGGGGCTGAGTGGTCCATCCAAGAAGTTACAAACACATGGTTATCTGCTTCGGGCTCACGCCCAGACGGTGCTCCATATATGGGTCGTCAATCACAACGTCAAATCATCGTTGAATCTTTACGTAGTGCTATTGATAACAATGCTGCTATTCGTGAAGAACAAAACTACTATAACTTAATTGCTGTTCCTGGATATCCAGAGTTGGCAACTAACATGGTAGAGTTGAACAATGAAATTAACAACGTAGCATTTAACATTATTGATACACCGTTGCGTTTGACCCCAACTGATGTTGTTAACTGGTCCACTAATAATGATGGCTTAGGCAGAGCAACAGGTGACGGTAACTTGGCTTCTGGTGATAGTTACTCAGGTACATTCTACCCAAGTTGTGAAACATTTGATTTAAGTGGAAACACAGTTGTTACATATCCAAGTCACATGATGGTTCGTACAATTATCCGTTCAGACGAAGTAGCTTATCCATGGTTAGCTCCAGCTGGAACACGTCGTGGTATTATTGATAATGCTTTCCAATTAGGTTATCTCAACGGTATCACTGGTGTATTTGAGCCATTAAGTGTTGGACAAGCATTACGCGATGTATTGTACCCAGCTCATATCAATCCAATTACCTTTATCCCAGGTGTTGGTATTGTAAACTTTGGTAACTTAACATTACAATTAACACCTACAGCATTGGATCGTATTAACGTAGCTCGTTTGGTAGCGTTTATTCGTGCTAGATTAGTTGTAATTGGCAAGCAATACTTGTTTGAACCTAACGATCAAATTACTCGTACAGAAATCGCTAACTCTATCACTAGCTTGTTGCTTGATATTGTAGCTAAACGCGGTATCTACGATTACTTGGTTGTTTGCGACAATACAAATAATACACCTACTACAATTGACCAAAATCAGTTGTGGGTAGATATTGCTATCGAACCAGTAAAAGCAGTGGAATTCATCTATATTCCATTGCGTATTGAAAATACTGGCGCTATTGCTCAACAGGCTATTGCCTAAAGGACATGGGCAAAGAGGAAACTTTTTGCCCAAAAATATTAACTAAATAAAAGTAACTGGAGATTAACAAATGGCAACATCATCACTAACTAACATGACAGTACCGCTGCCAACAGACCAAAGTGCGCCAACGCAGGGTTTGTTGATGCCGAAATTAGCGTTTCGCTTTCGTGTGTTTTTTACCAACTTTGGTATTAGTACACCAACAACAGAATTAACTAAACAGGTTATGAAGTTTGATCGTCCACACGTTGAATTTACAGAAATCATGTTACCAATTTATAACAGTAGTGTAAAAATTGCTGGAAAATATAAATGGAGCGATATTACTTGCGATTTGCGAGATGATGCGCAGGGTAGTGTAAGTAAATTAGTTGGTGAACAGTTACAAAAGCAATTAGATTTCCTAGAGCAAAGCTCAGCTTCATCTGCTATTGATTATAAGTTTACTACACAGTTCCAAGTACTTGACGGTGGTAACGGAACCGCTGCTCCAGTAGTATTAGAGCAATGGAACATTTTAGGTTGCTACTTAAAAGATGTTAACTACAATACAATGGACTATGGTACATCTGAAGCAGTAAAGATTACTATGTCAATTACGTTTGATAACGCTGTTCAAGTTAATCAAGCTGGTGCTACTGTTGGAGTTGGCGAAGTAATTAATGCTACTCGTACTCCTACCGGAACAGCTACTGGCGCAGGCACAGCCGCTTAAACTAAATGTCAGTCCAGGGATACCTAGGACAGGGTAATCAATCATTACAAGACGCCACTGATCCGCAGTTAAAAGATTATACCCACGCATCAAAGACGTTTATAAGCAATGGGTATCAGTATAGCCCGCGACTCAAATTTCTATTCCATGTTTATTTTAATATAAACACAGCAAACATTCCACAGCTACAAGCCGCTTATGGATCTGGTGCTATTTCTACTATTAGCTTACTAGTCAAAAGTGCCGAGTTACCTAAATTTAAAATTGACACTACAGTACTAAATCAATATAATCGCAAACGTGTTGTACAAACTAAAATGCGTTACGAGCCTAGTCGCATTGTATTCCATGACGATCAAGCCGATTTAATTCGTAATATGTGGTATAACTATTATTCTTATTATTACGGTGATCCAAGTCACCAATACGCAGGAATTTCAAATATGTCAGGCACAATGGGTCGCTTAATGACGCAAGCAAATGCTTTTAACTATAACACATCTGACATTTATAGTCAGCAACAAGCTAGTGCTAACTGGGGATTTCAGGGCGAAACATATCACGATGGCACCAATTTATTATTTTCAGGCATGGGCGGCAAACCTGCGTTCTTCCGAGACATTACTATCTATGGACTTAGTCAAAAGAAATTTGCGCAATGGACATTAATTAATCCAATAATTACTGGCTGGCGCGGCGATAACTACGATTATAACGAAGGTGGCGGAATAATGCAAAATGAAATGTCCTTTGAATATGAGTCGGTGAAATATTTTATGGGCGATATTGGTTCTAATCAACCATCCAATTCTGTTTCTGGATTTGCGGATAATGCGCACTATGATACAAAATCATCAAGTATTACTACTCCTTATGGACGCGAAACAGTTTACAGTGGTAGTGGTGTTGTGTCTGCGGTATCGGGTACTGTACAAGATCTTAATAATACAACAGCTGGATTAAGTGGATTACAAAATGTTCTTGGCGGTGTACAAACAGCCGGCACATTGCTTAATACATTAACAGGAAGTGCTCTTAGTCAACAACTTGGAGTTGGTCAACTTATTAATGGCGGATTAAATAGTTTATCAGGATCTGATACAAACACATTAGGAACATTAGCGGGTAAATTGCAAGATGCGGCTAAAGGATTATTTATTCCAACAGCACCGTCAGCTATATCTGGCGCTGGAACATTGACTCAAGATACTGGAGCAGGAACAATAACTAATACGTTTGGTCAAACTGTTAATAACGATACGCAATTAGGAATATAATTATGACAACTATTAACGCAACTAATCCTCGTATTGATAGAACAGTTCAAATTTTTGATAGATTTCGTTCTTACTCACAAGCAATATCTGGCCCAGAGTATGATACTGTTTATAGTTATCTTAAATCAGTTTTTAATACAGAAGCACAAGCTCAAAACTTTACAACAACATTATTTCGTATTGCTAGTGTAACTGGGCAACCAGCTGTAACACTATTACAAGATATTCAAGGCGCCTCGGCACCGCAAGTTAGTTTAGTGTTTGCTTATTATCTTAACACTTTTCAATCAGCATCGACACAAATGGGTGTACAAATTCCAATAACGCCAAATTATTATGTGGCACACAATATTAGACAGTAAACTTCATGGCTAATTTTCGCCAAGGCACTTACGAAGTGCGTAACACAGACAAATATGTAGGAAAAGGCAAACCTAGGTACCGTTCGGGATGGGAAATGACCTTTATGATGTTCCTTGATTCAAATGATAATGTTGTAAACTGGGCATCAGAACCTCTTAGTATACCTTATAGACATCCACTTACCGGCAAAATGACCATGTATGTTCCTGATTTTATTGTAACTTATAAAGGGCCAAACAACACACGCAAAACTGAATTAATTGAAATTAAACCAAAAAGCCAAAGTGTAGTTGAAGCTAAAATGAAAGACCGTGAAAAAGCAGTTATAGCTGTTAATTATGCTAAATGGGATCAAGCCACTAAATGGGCTAGACAAAACGGCATAACATTTCGTGTTCTTACAGAAGAAAATATCTTCCATCAAGGCAGCCAAAAGAAGTAAGCGCCTGACAAAAATACAGTAAATAGCTGTATGACAATTTATCTTTACAAAAAAACTCATAGGGTAACCGGGCTAAAATATCTCGGTACCACTAATTCCAAAAATCCTTACAGATATAAAGGGTCTGGTACATATTGGCGCCATCACTGCGATAAGCATGGGTATGATATTGATACAGAAATATTATTTGAAACTGACAGCAAAGAAGAACTAAGAAGTAAAGGGCTATACTACTCGGAACTTTGGAATGTAGTTGATAGCAAAGAATGGGCTAACCTAAAACCCGAAGAAGGCAACGGCGGTGGGTATGTAGCAGGATCCGAGTCAGCTAAAAAACGTTCGGTTAAAATGATAGGGCACCCAAATTGGGCACCACCTCCCAATCAACAAACAAAGGATAAGATATCAAAAACGCAAACAGATTTATTAAGTAAAATGACACCAGAAGAATTATCTGCCCGTATGAGAAACTCTTGTTGCAAGCCTGAAAGCTATACTCCAGAGCGCATTGAAAATATGCGTCAAGGAATGATTGGCAAAAAGAAAACCAAAACTCCTGCATTATTGGCTGCCGAAGCTGCTAGAAAAAATCGAACCCCGGCGCAGAAACTTAAATGTGGGGATGATAAACGTGGCAAAACGTGGAAAATTGTAGACGGAAAACGAGTTTGGACAGATAAGGAGATTCAAAATTACTAAACGCCTTGAAGAACTTTTTGGATTTGACAAACTTTCAGAAGAACAAGAGCCCGTTATTAGTGAAACCATGACGGTAGAAGAAACACGCACAGCTATTGTGGAAATAGACGATACTATAGATAAAATAGATGCCGCTTTACCAGCTATCAGGGACTTAGATGCTTCGGATAGAGAACTTGACGATTTAGCAGATTTAGCCAAACAAAGTTACGAAGATTTATCTACTTTGGGTATGAACGTTGACAGTAGATTTGCCGCAGAACTATTTGCTGTAGCTGGAAATATGTTGGGACACGCATTAACAGCTAAAACAACTAAATTAAACAAGAAATTAAAGATGATTGACTTGCAATTGCGCAAATTAAAGCTGGATCAGGATGCTGCTAAACGATCAAATGAACTCCAAAACTTACCTACAGCAGAAGGGCAAGTATTGTCACGTAATGACCTTTTAGAACGCTTACTTAGCGATAGAGCGCAAAAAGACATTTAGTATAAATATAATATACAGGAAAAGTACCATGAAAAATTTTAAAGATTATCTAGCCGAAAGCGAACGTACATACAACTATAGAATCAAAATAGTTGGTGATTTACCTACTGGATTCCTAAACTTACTTAAAAGTAAATTAGATCAGTTTGATCCAGAAAAAATTGGTGCTGAAAAAAGCACTCCTATTCAGGCTAAGCCAGCTGACTTCCCAGCATTTGAAAATGAGAAAGTTACTAGTTTAGATGTTATGCTACGCTATCCAGCTATTGAGCCACAAATCAAACAAATTGCTCGACTATTAGGCTTAGATGAAAATAAAATTATTATGCAAACTGTAGCATATGATGATAGCAATGCTGAATATCAAAAGAAATTAGAAGAGCAACCTGAGTCTTTGTTAGATGACACAGCTTATCCTGCTGATGATGCCAAACAAAAAGAATTAGTTAAAGATTATTCAACTGGTCCATATGATCATGCTGTGTTGAAAAATTCTTATCGTAGTAATTTTACTGTAGCTGGTGGCAAAACTAAGCCAGCAGAAACAACTAACGATTTTAAAACAGGCGATGACAGTCCAATGACACACGCTGAAAAACGTCCACGCAAACCAGCAACAGGCGCACAACCATCAGGGAATTACAAATGAATCCATTTTACAAACTAAACGAAACACTGGCTAATATTGGCAACGAGCAAAAACAAATTGCTAAAGAAGTAGCCAAAGTTGCTGAAAAAACTCCAGCTCGCAAAACTTTAGAAGAGTCACTACGCAGTGACATGAAGAGTTTAATGGAAGGCACAACTCCTAAGACATTAAAAGAAGGCTCAATGAAAGACGCGATGTGGCGTGACGCTGAGCGTATGAGTCGCGAACAGTTCTGTGCTAAATGGGGAGACGAGAATTGCGAATTTTGGGATAACATTTCTGGTGACTTAGACGAAGCAACACTTTCAACCAATAGTGCGCCTGACTTTGATCCACAACCAGGCGATATTATTTCTGATACTATTTTTGGAAAAGTAAAATTACTTAAAGTCACAGAAAAAGATACCTATGGTCAGTTTGCTGCTGGTATTGTAAAAACAAAAGACGGTCGCACATTAAATGTTACATACGAAGCATTGATTGGTAACGATGAAGTAGCCGAAGGCTCATCAAAAAATAAAAACTTAGTCAAGTATTCAGTATTTTATGATTTAGTAGATGTTCCAGGTTCTAACAAACCTAAAAAAGTTTATAGTGTTGTTAAACTTGAAGCAAAACCTGAACAACCAAACTTTTTTGGTGACAACCCAAAGACTGTTAAAAAGGGTATCCAAAACCAAGATGAAGCACAAGCAATAGCTGATAAATTAAATGCTCAAGTAGCCGAAGATGGCACAGGCGGAATGAACTTTAGTGGCTCCGGTTCCATGGAAGAAGCGGCCGGCACATTATTTACTCCACAAGATATTAAGGCCGCACTTGATTATAAAAATCCAGCTGGGCACATTTACACAATAGCCAACGGAAAAATTAGATTCAATTTAATGAACATGGATCGTAATGCGCTTAACAAAATATTATCTCGTCCACTTCAAACACAACAAGATTGGGATGCATTGAAAAAACAAATGCGCTCAGCACTTACTAGTCAACTTAACGAAGTAAAAACAAAATATGGAGTTTGTATTGTTGGACACAATGGCGGCAAACCAGTAAAAACTTTTGACACTGAAGCAGAAGCTCAAGCATACGCAGACAAAGGTATTCGGGTTAACGGTAAACTATTACAAGGTTCAGTTCGCACTATGGTTGGTGAAACTGATTACTCTGCTAAGAAAGCAGCCGCTGGTAAAGACATTGGCAAGCCAGGCAAGAACTTTGCTAAGATTGCTAAGTCATCTGGTGGTGGCGAAAAAGGCCAAAAGATTGCTGGCGCTGTATTGGCCAAGCTTCGTGCTGCACATGAGTCAGTTAAAGAAGCAAGCGCAGACATGGATGAAGGCAATGCTTTCTCAGGAGCAGTAGCTAAAGCTAAAGCTGATGGAATTCAAAAAGGCGAAACAATTAAAGTGGATGGTAAGACATATCCAGTTAAAGAACAAGGTGCTGGCGGTATACACGGTAGTATGCCAGATCCAATGACACAAAAAGATCAACAAAAGAAAATGAATCCTCCACGTAGTCTTGAAGAAAAAGATTATAGCGACGAAGATATTATGGACTATTTGAATCGCAAATTAGCTCCACATGACAAACAACAGCAAGCAAAAGAAGATGCTGTATCTAAACCATACAACGGTCCAGCTGATGCTGCCGATGCTTACAACGGTATGTGGGGCACAGGTATGGATAAAGACTTAGATGAAGATACAATGGAAGAGTCAGTAAGTCGTAAGCACTTCCAACAAGTAGCTGACTTATTAAAAAATATTCCTGACGAAGCTAAACGCAAAGAAATGGCATTACATCACGCTTCAATCTTCAAACAACAGAATCCACGCTTTGATATTCGTCGTTTTGCTCAAGCCGCTGGTGTTGATTTAGAAGAGTGCGCAATGTGGGAAGAACTCAAAGGCGGACAAGTAAAGTTAGATAAAAATCACAACGGTAAATTAGACGCTAACGATTTTGCTATGTTACGTGGCGACAATCAAGAAACTGATGAAGGTTGGGATGACGCAATGGCCGCAGGAAAAGCAGCCGCTAATCAAAAGCCACAATTTAGTCGCCATGATGTTAAAGACACAGGATATAGTAAGGTATATACACGCAAGCCAGAAACATTTGACGAGCCAGAAGATGGCGAAGCAGATGCCAACGGTCCTAAGCGTGGCCGCGGTCGTCCAGCTACAGGTAAAGCTCCTAATCGTAAAACTAAAGGTGCTTATAAGCACAAGATGGAAGAAGAAGGCGAAGAGATGGTTGACGAAAAAGCTGAACAAGGCAAACGTCATTTCTTTGACAAACTTGCTCCTGCTGCTAAAAAAGTAGCTCAAGTAGTTAGCAAAGTTACTGCCGGCAAAGAAGACAAAAAAGAAGAAAAAAAAAAAGACAAAAAAGAAGAAAAGTCTGATAAGAAATCTAAAAAAACTGAAGGCGCTAAACCAGACTTTTTAGATGTTGATAAAGACGGCGATAAAAAAGAAACAATGAAAAAAGCTGCCAAAGACAAAAAAGAAGAAAAGGTTGATGAAACAACTACTTCTGGATCTGTTGCTACAGCAACTACTAGCGGCAAGTCAAGTAAAGGTGGCATCAATTATGGTGGCAGCATTTATGATTCATGGAACCGTCAATTTGAAACATTGTTAGCTGAGTCAGTAAATGTATCACAAGAAGCTACTAAGATGGAAGATGGTAACGAAGAAGAAGCTATTACAATTAATGTAACTGGTGATGATGTTGCTCGCTTTAAAGAAGTATTAGCTTCCATGGGTTTAGGTCAACAAGCTGCTCCTGGTATTGAAATTGCTCACGATGATTCATGTGGCACTTGCGGTGGCACACCATGCCAATGCGATGAGCAATTAGCTAATGCTAACGGCGCAACAATGACTGGTGAACTAGACGAAGCTGATGTTACTGTGTCACAAAACGAGCCAGACTATCCTTCCAATGAAGAAGAATCTGATGACGCATTACAATATAGCGGCGGCTTGAATGGTCCTAAGTCAACAGGCCAAACAACTATCCCTGTTGTTGCTAGTCAAGAAGATCGTTTACACACTATGGAAGAATCTGTTGATTCATTCTTAAGTCTATATCAGTCATTTAAAACAAAATAAGGAATTAGAATAAAATGAGTCAAGCCAATGTTATCGCAGGCGCAACAAGTAATACTACTTGGTATACAGACAAAGCAGAAATTGTTACAGGCGCAAATCCTGTAACTTATAATGTTTACGCAGTAGCTTTACCTCCGCTGACTTATACTACTACAGTTACAACAACTAACACTAGCGCAACAGTATCAACGGCTGGAACTGTTAATATTCCTGTTGGCGCTGGCATTGCTGGTACTGGTATTCCAGGTAGTACAACTGTAGTAGCATATAATCCTGGTGTAAGTATTACACTCAGTGCCAACGCTACTGCCAATGGCACAATAACAGCAACAGTTACTCCTGCCGCAGTTGGTAATTTATATTCTGTTGCTCCACAAGTTCCTGCTAACAGTCGTGAACAAATTTATGTTGGTGCCGGTAACAAACTTACTATTATTGGCGGCAATTCAACAGCACAAGAAATTGGCACAGCAAGTTCAGCTATCTACGGTGTTAACGCATTGAATGCCTAATCATGCGAGCTAACGAATTTATTAATGAAGGAATTAAAACTCAGTTACATAAAGACCACGAGGGTCCTATGCCTGGAGTTTATAACTTTCGCGACGATGGTATAGATAGGCTTTATAATCTTAACCGTATTATGATGGCAGCCGCTATGGCTGATGGAAAATCTACAGCACCTATTAAAGGCGCACATTCCTCATCATGGAATGACAAATATAATACAGCGCACCCATACACAGAAGAAGAACATATAATGTTAAAACAGGCTTTTAACACCGTTCCTTCAAATACGCACCACATGGTATCTGATCATCGTTCTGTTGAACCAGAAGATACACATAAATCAAGTCCTGTTACAGGATTTAAAGGCTATAAAAGAAAATGAGAGCCAAGGAATTTATCACTGAAGATAATTTAGGTCGTACTGGTAGTATTACACAAGACGTAGCCTTAGCATTGCCTGGCGCATTTAAAATTCCTAAATTACAAAATAATGACCCTTACTGGCAATATAGATTTGGCGTAGCTATTGCTGGTGCTAAAGGTGCCGCCCAGCGTAAAAAAGACGGTGTTCCAGATTATAGTAAAGAAAGTATTTTTGGTGAAGATGAAATTGTAGTTAGTTATGATCCAAATGTAGAAACATGGATCGACGATGCTTTAAAAACAATGGGTATGAGCCCTAAAGATTGTGTTCGTATTGCTACCCAAGATAGTGAAGAAATGCCAGACGTAGAAAAGGTAAGTCCTGTAAAAGGATTTGCTGGTTACAAAAGAAAATAATAATAATAAAATAAGGAGTTACAAATGAAGAAGTTACTATTGCTAGTTTTACTAGCACCTCTATTTGCATTCGCGCAAATCAATCAACAATGCCCACATTTTACCTTCAACGGCACACCACAGTATCAAGCTCGTCCTGGTGACCAAGAAATATGTAAAACAAATTACGCAATTATCCATCGCTGTGATGTTAAAGCACCTGTGGCAGTATTTGAGCATTTAACTAAAGACAAAATTGTAGGCGGATTCAAACGTCAAGATGACTTTAGACCAGATCCACAAGTATCATCACAATGTCAAGCCCAGCTTAAAGACTACGCAGGTCAACCATACGACCGCGGCCATATGAGCCCTGCTGGTAACAACACACAGTCAGTACAAGTAATGAGTGAATCATTCTTCCTGTCCAATATGGTACCACAAGTGCCTAACAACAACCGCGGTATTTGGAAACAGTTAGAAACTTGGGAACGTAACTGGGCCATGGCAGGCGGCGACTTTTATATCATCTCTGGTGGTATCTACGGCATTAATCACAAAGTAATTGGCAATGGTGTTGGGGTTCCTGACGTTCTTTATAAGATTATTATTGAAAAGAACAGCAAAAAAGTCATGGCATACATGATGCCTAATAGCCCACTTCCGGTAGCTGATTTACCAAAATATCAAACTACAATGACTGCTATCGAACAAGCAACAGGAATGAAGTTTAATCTAGGAGAGTAATTCCTACTAACCAACTACTATAACGGTTAAATACACTTATGGCATTTGACCAAAGCTCGTTAGCTAAAACACCCTTCAAACCGCAAGTTTATACTGAGCAACAGCTTATAGAATTTGCCGCCTGTGCCGATCCTGTAACTGGTCCTGAATACTTCATGGATCACTTTTTCTATATACAGCATCCAGTTCGCGGTAAAATGCAATATCATCCATATGAGTATCAAGAACGACTAATCAAAACATATCATAATTATAGATTTAGTATTAGTATGATGCCACGACAAACTGGTAAGTCCACTTCCGCTGCAGGATACTTGCTATGGTATGCGATGTTTGTTCCAGATTCCACAGTTCTTATTGCCGCACACAAGTATGATGGCTCCCAAGAGATTATGACTCGCGTTCGCTATGCCTATGAAATGTGTCCTGATCATATCCGTGCTGGAGCAACAAACTACAATAAAGGCTCAATAGAATTTGAAAACGGCTCGCGTATTATGTCGGCAACAACCACAGAAAACACAGGTCGTGGTATGTCTATATCACTACTATATTGTGATGAGTTCGCATTCGTTAGGCCCTCTGTGGCGCAAGAATTCTGGACATCCATCTCTCCAACACTAGCAACTGGTGGTAAATGTATTATTACTTCTACACCTAACTCAGACGAAGATCAGTTTGCGTTATTGTGGAAAGGAGCGAATAAGCTGGAAGATTCGCATGGCAATCCACAAGAAGTAGGCATCAATGGATTCCGTCCGTTTAGATCCTTTTGGAAAGAACATCCAGACAGAGATGACGCATGGGCCGCGGCACAGCGAGCACAATTAGGTGAAGACCGTTTCCGTCGTGAGATGGACTGCGAATTTATTATCAATGATGAGACGCTAATTGCGCCGGCTAAGTTGATAGACTTAGAGGGAATAGAGCCCGTTCACCGCACAGCACAAGTGCGTTGGTATAAACAACCTGAACCAGGTAGAATGTATTGTGTAGGCTTAGATCCATCGCTGGGCACTGGTGGAGATCCATCTGCTATACAAATTTTTGAAGCAAACTCCACAGAGCAAATAGGTGAGTGGAAACACAATCGCACCCCTATTCCCGAGCAAATTCGCATACTAGCAGACATTATAAAATACATTTATACCATTGTAAAAGACGAAGAGTCTATCTACTACTCCGTGGAAAATAACACTATTGGTGAAGCGGCACTAATCTCTATTGAGCAGTATGGAGAAGAAAATATCAAGGGCTATTTCCTGTCGGACCCTACGAGAGGAGCCGGAAGGTATCGCAAAGGATTTAATACCAGCCCTAAAAACAAACTTACAGCTTGTTCTAAAATGAAAACTCTAATTGAGTCAGGAAAAATGAAATTACGCAGTCGCCCATTAATTTCCGAGCTAAAAACTTTTGTAGCCAACGGAGTTAGTTATGCGGCAAAACCAGGCTCAACCGACGACTTAGTCATGGCTACGCTGTTAGTTACCCGTATGATGATACTATTACAAACTTACCATCCAGAAATGGATACCCAAATGCGTGATTTCGGGGAAAGTATTACCCCGCCATTGCCGTTCATATCTACCATGTATTAGCATAAATAATATACTATGTCCATGAACAACGCGAACAAACAACTATTTGACTTATTAGTTACTAAGAATTTTGAGCCACAAGCCCTAGATGCCCAGGGCAAACCAGCTGCTAGTCCAGAACAAGCTACAATGTTTTCCTTTGACTACAAAGGCGAATCCGGCAAGGACTATGGCACCGTTGTTATTATGTTTAACGGTGTAGACCTGGATGTTTTCTTTGGCGACAATGTTGGTAAAAGTATGGAGCCAGAAGACAAAAAAGGCTGGTTTGACGGGTTTCTATTCCAGTTACGGCAGTTCGCAAAACGTAATGTTCCGGGCACATTTAATTTACAAGACTTGAACAAATTAAAATATAGTATGCAAGGTCAAGCCGCATTATCCGAAGGATTGTTTGAATCTTGGCAAGGAAAAAAGGATGTATCTTATAACGCAGATGCGACCCAAGCCAGACTGATGATCAAGCATAAACGTAATATTGGCGAAGGCGAAGCTCGTTATCGCAACATACAATCATTGTTCATTGAAACAGCAGATGGCGAAAGATTTAGACTGCCATTTACAAAATTATCCGCAGGACGTGCTATGTTAGAACACGTTCGTCAAGGCGGCAAGCCTTATGATATTCGTGGCAATCATATTGTTACTATTGTAAATGAAATGAATTTGCTAAGTCGTTTCCGTCGTGCTAATCAAGGAAAAATCTTTGAAGGCGAAACACAACATTTAGTAGAACAAGCAACGCACTACTATGAAACATTACAAAATAACTTAAAAAGTTTAAGCACAACACGTGGCTATGCCAAGTATTTTGAGGCATGGGATCCGGCTGCTCTTACAGACGAAGATGTTATTATTGAAGACTTGCGTCATATGTTTATCGAACAAAATATTGACTCACGCATTGAACAAGCATTGCCTTTATTGGCAAGATTACAAAAGGAAAACGAAATGAAAGAAGCTAACATATTTGAAGATTGGGCTAACCTTATCACTGAAGGCACCTGGGCTGTTCCGGATACCAAAGAAAAACAAGCTCAATTAGTTAGCTTGCTTAGTCAAGAATTACCAGTAGGAGCTGATGCTACTAACGCAACGGAACTACTATATGACTTGTTAGGTGATGACGAATTGTTTGACCGTTTAGAAGAATTAGCCGAACAAGATGCCAACGCAGATGCTCGCGAAGTCATCCTTAATCGCTTGGAAGATTTAAAAAGTAATAGTTCTGTAGCACAAGTAATTGGACAATTAAAAAACCCTGCTCCAGACGCACAAGAGCCAGTTCAAGAAAGTGCCGGTGATGTAATGTTTAAAGATCAAGACAAACTTGACCGCTTAGAAAGATTGCGTGACTTAGCACGTCGCATGGGTAACACAGAAAAAGCCGCAAGACTTGACGCAGAGATTAAAGCTATCCATGCCGCTAATCCAGTAGGAAGTCAGGACCAAGGTCACTTAGAAAAATTTGCTCCAGGGAGAGCTGGCAGAGACGAAGAACATTTACGCAAGTTGGCTAAACAATGGTGCGAAGCTGAAGAAGATTATGACGCACAAGAAGCTGCCGAAGAAGCCCTTGCTAAATTTGGCTATGGCATTAGTGAAATTGAAGACGGATCAGAAGCTGTTCAGTTAGTTCCAACTGGCGAATATATGATGGACTGGAATGACAATGATATTATTGTTTTTAATCCAGAAGATTTAAACGAAGCCAGTCAAGTTTACGATCCTTTTACTAAAAAGATGGTAGCCAGGAAGCCTATTAAAGTAAAAATGGGCGGTGGTTATCGTAAAACTGATCCTACAACAGGCAAAGTTATTGACTCGTCGGATCCAAGTGAGATCGGTAAGCACAAGGACGAGCTAAAAGAAGATGAAGATAATCCAGTAGCTAATGCTATTACACGTCGTATTATGATGCAACGCACAGACTTATTAAAACAATACGGTCCACAATTAGTTACTGCCGCTATTGATAATGTAGCTGACTATGTTGGTGATGTAGAAGAAATTGGTTCAAGCGATGTTAGTGGATGGATTAATCAAGTTGAGCGTATGCTTAAAGAAAATCCACCAGAAGCATTTGCCGAACAGCAAGTAAACAAATTAAACCCAGAATGGAAAGAATACGAACGTCGTGTAACTGAATTAGAGAAAAAAGGGTTATCACGCAGTGACGCACAAGGTGTAGTTGATGCTGAAATGATGCAAAAGAAACCAGTTAACGAACTAAGTATTGATACATTAAAAGACTATATCAAAAAAGCAAGTAGCTCTGGAGAAGAAAATTCTGCCAGCAACTTAGCAAGCCGTGCTGCACATAAATTGGCAACAGGCGACGAAGATGATGGCGAAGCAGATGACCATAAGTCATTTATGCGCAGCAAAGGCATACACAAAGCAGTTGACCGTTTAACACAAGAAGCAAGTGATTCAGTTAAATTAGGACCAGATGGTAAACCTGTAGCATGGAGTCACGAAGGTGACTGGGAAAAGATTCCTACACGCAAAGGCAAGCCAGTAGATCCACGTGGTGAAGTTACTCATATGAGTGATGTAGCACGTCGTAAAGCAGAAGAATTAAAAGAACTAAGCCCAGATACATTAAAAAGCTATGTTGCCCACGCAGTTTCGGACCGTGCTATGCGCAATTTTGACCAAGGTGTAGATATGGGCAAATCAATGAATGACCGTATGCCAAAATTTGATAAAGAAAATCATCGCAAAGATGATCAACGCAGCAGTGGCATTCGTAAAGCTCTTAACCGTTTGGAAGAAACTGGAGAACTTTATATTCCAGGGAGCGACACAATGAATCATGATGCTCGCCATGCCGCTATTACAAAACGTCATCCAGAGGCAAAAATAGTCGGCAAAACTCCTGGTGTATATCAAACCAGTGCTGGTAAACTTATTTCAAATATCGGCGGCGTAAAAAAATTATCTGAATCTGGTATGAGTGAAGTAGATATTCTATTACAAGATATTGCTCGCGATAATGTTGACATTTATGACATTTACGCTAATCCAAAAACAAATATAGAAAAATTTGTTTCAAATCAAATACACGATAAAGTTGAGCAACTTACGATTGACCAAGGTTATCATCCAAAAGATGATATTGAAAAAATGTTACAAATAATCTATGATGATTTGCAAAAAGATTATGGTGTTGACGAAGGTTTGGGCGGTCGTATTGCTGGCACGGTAGCTGGTGGCGCATTAGGTGGCCCAGTTGGCGGAGTTATTGGCGGTGCTATAGGTGATGAACTTACTGATGAAACAGCAGGCGGCGGCAACTTCCTTGAAGGTTGGAAAGAACCTACAGGTGGTGAGTTAAACCAACTAATTACTGATTATGCCAACTCTATAGTTAGTGGGTGGGAAAATCACGATAACAGCAACTACGATTACGGTGATGAAGAATATGATAAAGCAGACGAAATATTAGGCACCATCAAAGCTAAGTATGGTGACGAAGCCGCAGAACACGCAATCAAAGCAGGCCGGTCTAATACTTTTGGTCGTGAAGGTAACACACACGGACACAGCAAACCAGATAGACTAACAGGTGGATTACGTCACGGTAAATCACAAGATATTACTA
>Ga0209084_1001761_pt1 | contig 17669 bp, 27 predicted proteins | sample C_130820_MF_Meta_FD_187309 | JGI IMG/M metagenome (GOLD analysis project Ga0209084, IMG submission 187309) | Freshwater microbial communities from Lake Croche, Canada to study carbon cycling - C_130820_MF_MetaG (SPAdes) (version 2) | ecosystem: Environmental > Aquatic > Freshwater > Lake... | reverse complement strand
GTTCTGTAGACCCTTCCGTTGGCGTTGGCCCCGCATCTGGGCAAGGAATGCTCCAACGCCTTATGTCCGCTACCGGCTTGTCCGAAAAGCAACTTACGGATCTAGGCTCGGCGGCGCTTCAAAGCCTCACCTCGTTGTACGGAGCCAGCCAGATCGGAAAAGCCGCCACTACTGCGGCCAACATCGGCCAAGGTGCGGCTGACCGCGCTACGCAACTCCAACAGAACCAGTACGACCAGACCCGTGCGGATCTCGCGCCGTATCGGACTGCGGGAACAAACGCGCTGGCGCAACTGACGGCAGGCACGGCCCCAGGCGGACAGTTTACCCAACCATTTAGCATGTCGGACTTTTCGGCAGACCCCGGTTACGGGTTCAGAATGTCCGAAGGCTTGAAGGCGCTTGACCGTACCGCAGCAGCGCGGGGCGGGCTGTTGTCAGGGGCCACGCTGAAGGGCGCACAGCGGTACGGGCAGGATCTGGGCAGTCAGGAGTACCAGAACGCGTTCAACCGCTACCAAACCAACCGCAGCAACATCCTTAACCCGCTCCAAAGCCTTGCCGGTGTTGGACAGACTTCGACCAACCAAGGCATATCTGCGGGGAGTAACTACGCAACCAACGTGGGCAACCTCGGCATGGGCGCTGCGGCTAACCAAGCTAACGCAGGGCTGACCGCAGCACAAGCTAACCAATCGGCGTATGGCAACATCGGCAACGCGTTTGCAAATTACCTTACGCCCAACCCCATGAACACGTTTTTCCAAAACCAGCTTAATAAAAGTGCGGGGGGATAATCATGGCTGAAATTAATTTTGGCATACTTGACACGCAAAGCCCCGCAAAGATCGGCAATGCGTTTACCCGCACACCGGAGCAGCAGAACGCCAACATGCTCCAAGCGATGCAGATGAAGCATCTGATCGACCAGAGCGACCAAGCGCAATACGCTATCAGCAAAGCCCGACGGGAAGATACGGGGATGACAGAGTTTGGTAACGCAATTAAAGCGTTGGGGCCAGATCCTGACCCTCTCGCAATTGCTCAAGTGTTTATGAAACACCCCAATCCCGATTACCAGCTAAAGGGTTTTGAGTTGCAAAGACAAGCCCAAGCGGACCAAAGGTATCGTGACTTGGGGCCTATGGGCGGCCCCGCTGCGCGCCCCGCTACTGCACCGGCTAGCCCGTTTACCGCAAACATGATGGCGAACCGCGCCGCGCTGCCAACCTTTGGTGACAATCAACTAGCCGCAACCGTAGCGGCACCAGCCGCCCCTGCGGCCCCAATGACAGAAGAAGGCAGGATCGCGGAAATACAACCGCGCCTAGCGTTACTCCGCCCGCTCAAAAACAGTAGCACCGATGCCAAAGCTGAATACGACACGCTTATGGCTGAGTTAATAGAACTTAGAAAACCGGAAACCATAGCGGCGGGAAGCACCCGTCGCAAGCCGGGCTATGCAACATTTACCGCGCCCTCTGCCAAGTCTGAGTTTGAAACGCTGTTGGATAACTCAGGTTTGTCGGAATCAGAGAAAACGGCAGCGCGGCAAGCTAGGGTTGGCAAAGAATCTACAACCTCTTACGAGTATCTGACTACGCTTGATCGGTTGGGAAAAACTACAGATCCAACCGAGCGTGATTTGCTGAAAGGTAGACTTACACAATTGGCTACGCACGCGCTGCCTACGCAACTTAAAGTCAACACGTTTATGCCTGCAAGTGAAGAAGCGCAAAGAGATTTTATGAAAAGTACGCGGGCAACTTACGACACGTTAAAACAAAGCCCTTCCATGTTCGCAAACATAGAAGCATCCAAAAAATTAATTCCTGCTGCCAGCGTTTTCATGGGCACCGGCGGCGAAGGAATGAAAGCAGCAGCTTCTTTTCTTAACAATAGACTTGGTATGAACGTCAATACGGAAGGCGTAAAAACCGCAGAAGAACTCAGGTCTAGACTATTCCAAGGCATATTGGCTAACCTTAAAAGGTTGGATTCGCAACCGTCTGAGCGTCAACAAGCGGCGTTGGAGCAAGCATTAGGCAGCCTAAACACCGATCCAAATGCGTTGTCAAACGTACTAGATTCTTATGCGGATACTGTCCGTAACAATATTGATACTCACAACGCGGAAGTACAAAGCGCGATATCTAGAGGAGTAAAATTTCCTTACGACCCGATCATAAAAGTACCGGCTAAAGCAAACGCGCCGGAGGTTTGGGTTAGAGACGCGAGTGGCAAGTTGGTGAAACAATAATGGGCAAACCCATATCATTTGAAGGTCGGACAATAGAAGTCCCCGACGACGCTACCGATGCCGAAGTAGCAACGATCTTGTCGTCGTACCCTAGGCAAGGGTTTGAAACGCTCCCCGGCGGCGCGGCTATCGTTCAACCACGGCAACCCCCGCGCCCATTACGCGGCGCTACGGGCACTGAACTCGCAACCGACATTGCTGGCGCAACGGCGTTGGGCACGGTGGGTGGGCTTGTAACGCCGCAAATTTTGCAAACGGTAGGCGGTGCGCTCAAAGGCTCCGGTATGGGGCCTGTGCAATCGTTAGGCGGGGGGCTTTCCTATCTGGGCACTCTTGCCGCCGCCGCTGGGCCAGCCGCCCGCGCTGCCGCAGGCGCTTTCAGCGGGTTTGGGTCGGAATCGGTGGGGAAAACCGCAGAAGCAGCCGGTGCCGGGCCGTTTACGGCGGAAGTTGCACGGTTTGTCGGCGGCGGCATTACGCCCGAATTTGCAAAAGCAGCGACTTTGCTCACCACTAACATAATGTCACGAATGCTTCCCGGCGATATTAACTCTGCCGCGCTCAGGACGTTGTCGGCTCAGATAGCGGCCAAGTTAAGGGATGCTAGCGGGCGAGAACTGTCGGACGAGCAAAAAGCCTACACCGCTCGATTGGTGGCTGACCTTCACGGAAGCCAGAAGCCCGGCCAGGCGTTGGGTGGCATCGGCGGCGAAATGGAAACGGGGGCACAAGGCGTATTGCGGGCAGGTGAACGCCAAGCAGACAACGTAGCGTTTGGCGCGGAACGGGCAGCGCAAGACGTTACGGAAACAGCGGCGCAAGCGGCAACGCGTGTGGCTAAAGAAGCGGAAAAGCGATCAGCGGCCTTGCACGGCAACGCGCAACGGGCGTTGAACGAATCCCGCGATGCCGCTGCTGCGGAAATAGCTGCGGCTGAAAAAGGCCAAGTCCCGTATGAGAAAGCTACGCAATACCTGACCACATTAAAAGATGACGCGGTTGCCGCCGCCAAAGGGACACGGCTTACGATTGGCGAAGACCGCCCGACTACGGCCATTGGGCTAGACTTGCGGAACGCTGCGGTTAAACGGGAAGGTGATTTCCGCACTGCTGCATCGGACAAATTTAAAGCAACTGAAGCTGTAGTAAACGAAGGCGTTGCCAAGCTAGAAAAAGCTGGCATAACGATAGACAAAAACCCCGCGTATAAAAATCTAGTTGCTGAGTTGCAAGCGCAGTTAGCGCCGGGTAAAAACTCACCGGATACCGCCGCAGGGTACAAAAAAATACTTGACCAAATTACTGTAAAGGTTGAAGAAGGCTCTCCAGCAGTATCGCCGTCTTACAACGCCATAGACCAAGCACGAAAGTTGTTGGGCGAGTCGTTTGGAAACGCGCCCGTTGAAGGCTACAAAAATATAGACAAGTTGGCCCGACAAGATGTGTACCGCAAATTGCGCGATTTGCAGGTAAAGTTTGGCGGTGACAAAGTAGACGATTTGCTGTCCAACTACGCCGACTCGCGGCCTGAGTTGGCACAGTTTGGGTCTGCGGCGGGTAAAAAAATGACGGGCATGGATCGCGGGGCGCTGGAGCAGTTTGCTACCGATCCGTCAAACATGCCCGCGTACTTTTTCAAAACGCCCACATCCTTTCAAAACTTAGTGGATCTTGTCGGCGATAAAAAACTGGCGGTTAGTTCTGCGCTTGACTACGCAACTAACGCGCTAACGGGTAAAGAAACTTCGTCCGCTGTGCGGGCGTGGATGACTAAAAACCGCGAGTTTCTCAACGCGGTGCCGGAAGTGAAGCTGGCAGTTAGCAAGCACGAAACCGCGCTGGCGGCGGCGGAAAAAACGGCAGCGTCAATTGACTACAGGGTTAAAGACTTGAACTCGCGCCAGGCTAAACTGGGGCAGGGCGCACAGACCCGCGCCAAAGGTTTGGAAACGGGCGGCGAACTGCAAATGAACGCTTTGGCGGCGGAAGCTAAAGGCGTGACTACGGCGGCGGCAACCGAAAGTCAAAATATGCTTACCAAAGCGGCGCGGGATGCGGAAGACCTTATCAGCAAAGCAAAGCTAGAGTCGGGCAAGATATCAAGCGAAAGCATAGCGGCGGCGGACAAGATATGGAACCGCAAAAGCGTGTCGCAAGAATTGAACGCTCGGCAGCTAATAGAAAGCGGTGACGCAACCCAATGGGCATTGGTAGCCCCGATTATTGAACGTTCCCCAGCGGCCAAGGGCGCTATGTACGATGCGGTTCGCCAAGTCTTGGCGGACAGCCCGGTTTCCGTGCAACAGTTCAAAGAAGTCATAGCGGCCCCGATGGTTAAGTTTGGAATGCTTGGCGCAACGGAGGCAGAGGGGCTTGCCAAACAACTGGCTGTTCTGGAGGCTCGGCATTTGCCCCCCGCGCAAGAGTTGGGGCTTAAGCGCCGCATAATCCTTGAGGCCATAGGCGGGTACTCCAGCACGCTAGGAACGCGAGGCGTGCGAACAGGCGCTGGGTTTGTACTGGGCGGCGAAGATTACATTCCAGGCTCCAACTCTCCCACACAGCGAAATCAAAACTCACTAAGGCAATCACCATGACCGCATCGCTGATCCCCAAACCCGTAGTCAAAGAAGAGTGATGGCGACCACTAACGAACTCGACGTTCGCCTGACCTCGCATGAGGCTGTATGCGAACTGCGCTATGACACCATAAACGCCCGGTTGAAACGCATTGAGCATATCGGCTTTACCGTTGCGGGTTTCATCATTGCTTTGCTCATCCACCTTGTCCTGAAGGTATAACCATGAAAAAGCTGCTACTCCTTGCGTTGCTGCCGGTTAGCGTGTCTGCTGCCGATCTGATGATCTGCAACGGCGAGTTCGCCTTGTGCGCGGCCTCTGCCAGCGTCCCGACCGGCAAGACGATTCGCGTTGAGGGTAAAGAGTTCCAAGAGGGCATGGCGGTCTGTCCGGTGCTAACCGGCAAAGCCGTAGCCAACGGCAAGCTAATGCAGGGTAGCTGCAAAGCCCCGGCTGGCAAGGTCTGGAGCCTGTTCTCGACCGTCACCGAGTACCCGCAAGCGCCCAGTTGGGCCGTTGTGCCGATGACCCCGCGATCGTTTGTGACCTCTACCGATGCCGGTGGCGGCATGAGCAATCAATGGTCGTTCCTATGCGACAAGCAGGCCAAGAAGGTCAACGGTGTGCAGCTTGCCACCTGCTACGGCCCAATCAACGAATCACCGTGGAATAACGGTCATGTAGCACCAGGCACAACCGCGTTTACCGCCGCGCCGGTTGGAGCCGCAAACCCCGTCGGCGGCGACATTCCATCAAAAGGAAAATAATCATGGGCTGGCTCAGAAAACGGTTTGGCGAGGCAAGCACAATGGCAGGGCTGGGAGTGGTTGCGATGGTCGTGATCCCGATGGTGCCAGTACAGTACCAAATGCTGGCGCAAGGGCTGGCGGTGGCGCTCGGTCTGGGCGGCGCGGTCAAGGCCGATCCCGGCAACAAGTGACCCCGCACTTTACCCTGGCTGAACTGACCCGTACCGATCACCGGACACTCGACAACACCCCAGATCCCGCCGCGCTAGCCAATCTGCACCGGCTGGCGGCGTTTTTGGAACAAGTCCGCGAGGTGCTGGGCGGCAGGGCGGTGATGGTCAATTCTGCCTACCGCAGCAAGGCCGTCAATGATGCCGTAGGAAGCAAGGATACGAGCCAGCACCGGCTCGGCTGCGCGGCTGACATCCGAGTACCGGGGATGACTCCAGACGCGGTGGTGAGGGCTGTGCGAGCCTCTGGGCTGGCCTACGATCAACTTATCCGCGAAATGGATAGTTGGACGCATATCAGCATCCCCAACCTGGCTACAGCGGCCCCGCGCAAGATGGCGCTGATTATCGACAAGACCGGCACAAGGCTATTTCCCGCTGATCTGGCGTAAAAAAATGGCGGCTGACCTGTGCAAGCCAGCCGCCAAAAACGCAGCGAGTGATAGGAGCAGATCTCGCTACGTCAAATCAAAGCAATCCAAACGCTGGCTACCAGGCACAGGACAAACAACGTCCAGAGCGCCCAGTCGGGCCACGGTTTCACGCGGCCACCTCGCGTATGGGGGCGTTCTCGTTCAGGGTGGGGGCGCTCATAGCTTCGTTACCGGCTGACAGAATTTGCGGATCATGTCCTTGTAGCAAGTCATGCAGTAATCCCCGGCTGGCTTGCCGTCCTCCCAAAAGGACACGCATCCATCCTTGGTAACTCCGTGCGTTGGGCACAGGTGCTTGGGCGGCTTAAATGTCTGAGCCATAGAACTGCTTACGGCGAACTTGTCGCTGCCCTCCAGAGTCGCAGCATCGGGGCGCTTTTGTTCGGGTTGGTCGTAAGGCCAGACGTTAGGTCTCATGATTTCTCCTGTTGCTGTTGTGCGTCAGGGCGGCGCGTGGCGCAGGTTTTTTCATGCAACACGCGTCCCGCCGCGCAGGTGCAGACGTAATGCCCTGCGCTGAGACTTGCGGTGCGGTCATAGCCGTGATCGCGATCGTAGAGTTCCGCACCCGGCAGTTGCTGCGCCCAGTCAGGGCGATCTGGCGCTATGTCTTCCACTGGTGCCGCGTAGAGCGGCACGGCATCTTTCGGCCTGTAGCCGTCAGGGTGTCCAAACATCCGCTCCCCGTTTTCCTCGTACATCCACGCTACAGGCGCTGCCGTTGCGGACGGGGGCGGTTCCCACTCTAGCTTGATTTGATTAATAGTCTTTCGCGCCGCAATCAGTTGCTCCAGCAACGCGTCCCTCTCATTCTCAGCCCTCCCCGCCCGCCCCAAGTACTGCGGCAGGAGGCGTTGCTTGAGGTCGGCGAGTTCTTCCACAGCAGAACACGCCCCCGGTGTCGGACAGCCCCTCGGCTCTGTTATCTCCGATGGCAGCGCGTCGATCTGCCGGATGAAGTCGGAGATCAATCCGTCATCTCCGCGAGTCTCCTCCGACCCGTCTATCTGCGACATCAGCCATTCGCGCAAATCTTCAAAACGCATAAGCTGGTTCATTCGATCCTCCATTTTTCAAGTACGGCACGGGCTTCTTCCCATCGAGTTATCTCAGGGATCGGCCCTTTCTGGGCCTGTCCTAAACAAGCCGCAAGCGCCGCCTGCTGCTCTCGGATGCAGGCGAGGAGGTCGCTCAGGTGCGAAGGGTGCGTTGGGATAATCTCGTCTACAGGGTCAAGCAGCCCAATATCCAATCGCGCCTGGATGACGCTCACAAGGTCTGCGAACGTCAGTCGTTCCCGTGGGGCAGGGGAGCTATCGTTCATATTTCCTCCGTTGCTGTTGTAGCTGTTAGTGGCGCTCTTATCAGTCATGGTGCCGTGGTGCGTTGCGTCATCACCATTCCGTAGTTGTTTATTCCAGTAGGGATCACAACCCCCTCCTTTAACTTGAGTTTGTTCTTCTTGAACCCGCGATAGTCAACTTGGTGGTGCCAGCGTTTGAACTTCCAAACGACCTTCACAATGTCTGGATGCTGCTCTGCCAGAGACTCGGCCATTTTCTTGCGCCCATCGTCCTTGTAAAGTTCGTCCGTATTGCCGCCGTTCATTCGCATGGTGTTCACCTTCCCGGCAAGAAAGGCGTTGAATAGAACGGTGCACCATCCATCCTTCAACGCCCTAATGCTCAAGTCGGTGTCCTCGTTGTAGCGACCACGCCAGCGGTACGGAATGTCATTCCGTATCAAGATGCAGGAGTAAATGCGTGTGTTCAGGTAGAACGGCGGCACACGCTCCGTTGTCTTGCAAAACGAGTAATAGTTAAACCCTGAGATTGCTACGTTCTCGTATCGGTCAACGAAGTCCTCTGCGGCCTTGAACATAGCGCCTGTCTCTACTGGCGGTTTGCGGTTGTGACAGAGCCGGTTGAACGCCTCAATGTTGTCGTCCAGAATCCAATGGCTAGTTGCGCCCTCAGAAATGGAGTGTTCCCAAGTCCAGTTCCGCGCCGGGATAGAACCCATGCCTAGATTGCTGAATGGAAGTTTAAGTATCTTCCAAGGCGCAATATAGGCTGCATAGGCATCGTATTCCTGCGGCTCTATGACGATCCGATACGGCACGTTCATGCGCTCCAAGGCTTTGCTTGTAAGCCTGCTTTCGGCCCTGCCTTTGGACACGATGTACATTGGGTGCTTAGGGTTCATCAACGTATTTGAAATTGCCTTGCAGTTCGCCCTTCTTGAGCGCCGGATACCAAGTCGCTTGCGAGTTCTGATTTAGTTTCTGTCCGATCAGTTTGGCGAATTCGTCCAAATCCTCTTGGTTCCTGAACCTAAACACGATCTTGCAGAACTCGCGTTTCCTTTCCTGCACAAATTCAGGCATACCTTCCCAATGCTCTCTCCATGAGGGAGGCGCTTCAAACAGCGCATCCTGCTTTTCGTCGCTGTTATCGAAGGTAGTGTTCATATGCTTCCCCTTCCTAACGGTGGCTACCCGCTGGCCCTTTGTGCAGGTCAGCGGCGTTTAACTTCTGATAGACGCGCATCAGCATGGCGGGCGTTTTGTGCCCGGTCTGCACCATCACTTGGGCTACCCCAAAGCCTTGCTCAAACAGGGCGCTGGCGGCTTCACGGCGATTGTCATGGAACCGGAGGTTGTCTATGCCCAGCGCCTTCTTAGCCCGCGTGTAGGCGGCTCCTACGCTTTTGCTGTTGTACGGGAAGATCCGTTCTGTCGGCACGTTCACGGCCCGCCTCGGTTGCTGCATGACAATCTCCCAAGCGCGGCCCAGCAACGCAAACCTGTGATTATTGCCTTTCTTCATCTTTGGATCTTTCATGTCGCGCACCAGGCAAGTCCGGTTTTCCATGTCAACGTCCCCCCATTGCAGCCGGGTAATCTCGGAACGGCGACGGCAGCTTACGCGGGCAAACTCAAACAACGTCCGCATTGGGATTTCCCTATCGTGCAGGTCAAAATACGCATTCAGCCGGTCAATTTCCTCGGCAGTCGGGCGGCGATCCCTCGGGCGACCCTTGCCGGTCAGGTTGTTTTTGCCAAGAATCGGCTTTGCCTGAACGAATGCCAGCGGGCTGATATCGGCCCGGTTAAACCCAAGGGCGGCATAGTCAAACGGCGACCGCAGATAGGTCAAGTCCTGTGTCACGGTCGCGGGGCTGACGGTCTGGCGGCGGCGCTTGGCGAACGCAATCAGATCCTGCGGTGTCAGCTTCTCGGCCTCAATCTCGGCAATCGGGTCTTTCTGCAAGCGGCGCAGGCAATATAAGTGCGTGGCCCCAAACGTCTTACCGGGCATCCCGGCAATCTCGGCAACGTACATCTCAATCAGTTCTTTGATTTTCATCTTGCCTCCAGGCAGGGACTTTTCCGAATGTGTGGCCCGCTTCCGCCACATACAGCACCTTGACCTCGCCAAACTGTTCACGCATTTCTGCGATAAACGCGGTGGCTTCGGGACAGGCTTTAGCGGCTTGTTCGCGGGTCATTTTGGCTTCAGACTTGCAGTAATTTCATCAGCCTGCGCCGAGAACGCAATCACCTCTTTTTCAAGGTTCTGGATGTACTCGTCGTTGCGATCAATGCGCTCAACGTACAGGCGTAGATGCTTTGGCATACGCGGGTCGTAACTGGCAAAATCCCACCATTGCCTGTTGGTGATCCACATCAAGCCCTGGCACTGCGCCATGTGGTCTTCCGGCATCCCGTTGATGATGGTTTCCAAGTGGTAGCGGCTGTTGTAGGGCGACTTGCTCTCCCAGCCGCCATCCTCGTTTATCAATCCGTCAGGACTGCCGCCACACATCGGCAGGGTCGGGTGCTTCAGAAACCCTACCTCGTCCACCATGTTCCCGCTGTACGCCTCGTATGCCATGCGGCTATGCTGCTCTTGCTCTGTACCCCACTCCATCGCTGCGCTGCTAAAGTGGTCGGACGGCTGGCCGGTGACGCGCTCAATCACGACTTCCCACAAGTAGGCTTCCCGCTTGGCGGTCGGCTTCCCGGCTTTGGTCAGATCCACCACATCGCGGAACCTGCTGGCCGTGATAAAGCCGCACCGCTCGTAAAGCCACGCACCGCTACCTTGCTTGGCTTCCTCGCTCATATCGCCCCCTTGGTTTCAGCGGCCTTGAGCGCCTTGCGCTTTGCCGCCATCAGCAGTTTCAGATCCTCGTAGGCAACCACATCGCCCACCTTGGTGCAGTTGGCGGCAATGGTCTGCCAGAGCGCCTCTGCTTCCTTCATTTTCTCGCAGCCTTCGATTTCGGCCTCGTACTTGGTCTTGATATCGGTCGGCAGTTCACGCGGGCCGACACCGCCGCGCCCATCATCGTCCACGTTCTTAGGCGCAACGCCGACTGCCATCAGCAAGGTGTAACGCTGCATGAAACTGATCGCAGAGGCAATCGCTTGCAGGGCGCTCTTGCTGCCTGACGTATCCGCCATGCCTTCCATCGCAACGCGCTCAGAGTGGCCGCGCATATGCGTCAGGATGCAAGAAACCTTGATGCGCTCACCCTGCAATACTTCCCATGTGTGGGAGATGCCGACAGTCGATAGCGCCGCGCCGATCTTGTCCGATGCCTGGTCAAGTCCCGCGTGGCTGTATTTCGTGTTGCCGAAAGACACCTTAATGTTTTTAATAATTTCGGGCGGGTTCTCCTTAAACTTGGCAAGGGCGGCAACGAATTCCTTCTTCGCCTCGTTAGTTTCGTACCGCTCTTGCAATGCCATAAGGCGTTCCAATTGCTCAACGCTGGCCCCTTGTTGCACGGCCATTTGCAGCATCATCATCGGCGTGGGCGCAACTGCTACCACGGCTTGCGGGACTACCTGCACGACTTCGTTCATTGTTCCCTCTTGGCGTATAGGCCGAGTTTGCAAGTGACCCAATGGCCCTTGCGTAAGTTGCTGATTGCCGATGCGCCGAGTATCCGCTTGTTGTGCCCGTAGATTCCAGCAACGTCTAGCCACTCGGCCTTGCTCATCGGCTTGAATGCCATGCAGATCACGCCCCACAAGGCAATCGACTCGACGCTGCGGAGTTTCGGCACACCTGGCTCAAATCTGCTGCGGCTTTTCTGGTAGCGTTTCGGCGCGATGCGTTTCGCCAGAATGCGGTCGACCGTCCAGCGCAGGCCGATCCCTGTCGGCTCGTAATCTACTGCCTGAGCGCGGTTCATTTCTTTGCCTTTTTCTGCGGCAGCACTTTGGGTGCCCACCGGAACACTTCCGGTAACGGCTCGGCCAATTTAGCCACGCGATTCTGCGGGTGAAGTACCCAGTGCGACCCCAGTTTGCGGATCGCTTGTTCCAATTGCTCGGCGTAATAATTGCTCATGAGCGGATCTTCTGCAATGTCTTGTGCGCGGCTTCGATCAGCCCATCGGCGCGACCCATTGAGTAGATGTTTTGCAGCAAAATCCGCTGCGTGTCCGTGCTGCACAGGATCTTTGCAACCTCCTCAATCAGCTTCCTGCTTTGCGCCTCATGCTCGAGGATTTCCTTGGGCGGCGCGACTGCCGCGAGGATGTTGCTAAATGCCGGATTAACGTGGTCGTTCATTTGTTGCCCCCTAAAGGTTGAGTAAAGCCGGTCGTCCGCCAGAGGGCCGGTACTCTGCGCCACCTTGATGCTTTTGGCACGGTGGTCACTGCGCCTTTCAGCCAGCGCGGAAAAGTGGTTCAAGGATGCAAGCCAGTACGACTACAACCAGCAACGCCCACCCGGCACAGTTTGCCGGGATTAGGCTGAAGCTATCGTAGTTGCTGCCTTTATAGCTTTTCATATCGGTCGGTAGGTTCATCTGTTGCCTCCGTGCGTTGAACATGGATTATTTGAACATGCCTAGAAAGCGCCCGTCAAGCATTTTCTTGCAAGGCAAGTTAATCCATGAGATATTCCGTTCCCATGAGCCAATCAAAAGCAATCCCGAAAGCAGTTCTTGCCCAGATGCGGGTCTGGGCCTCCCTCGGCGGCATAGCTAGAAAGAAGAAGCTAACGCAGATCCAGCGAAAGACGATTGCCCGTAATGCGGGGATCGCAAGCGGCATAGCGAGGCGCAAGAATGGCGGCTAGACGCATAGCCAAGCGCGAGGATTTGCGCGACACGATAGCGCGTAACATGCGAATCCTCGGCGCTCTTGCTAAATCTGCCGGGAAGCCTGCGCCTGAGTTGCAGCGGTCCTTAGTCATGAAGGCGAAGCGCACAATGGCTCCCCGCGTTGATGACGGCACATACGAGGCCACGATCCAGCGAGACATAATTGCCATGCTACGCAAGCATCCGAAAGTGTCCATCGTTGAGCGGCACAACAGCGGCACGGCAATGGAGCAGGATGCAGAGGGCAACAAGCGGTTCATTGCCTACAATACGGTGTTCAAGGTTGGCGGCGTAAGGATGAGGAAGTCTGATATTGACTGCCAGCTTATCAATGGCAAGCGCCTATGCATCGAAGTGAAGCGCACAGGCTGGACGCACCCGCGCAATCAGCGCGAGATTGAGCAGGAAAATTACATAAAACACGTTCTTGACAGCACGGCGTATGCGATGTTCGCAAGCAGCGTGGCCCAGGTGAAAGAATATCTAGAGGGGATCACAGTCTAATGGATGCCGATTGGGGGAAGGAATTGGCCGATGCACAAGCTGAAATTCGGGGGCTGGATCGCTCCTATGCGATGCTGTACCTAGCCAGAATGGACGCTGCCGCTAACCAGGCGATCGCAACGCTGCCGAGGGAAATGCACCGCCCGTTTCTAGAGTGCATGGCGATTTGCCAAACAAGCTACAAGGTGCTGCGCCATGAGTGAGCGCGTTGTCGTGGTGGATTGGCCGCAGATCGCCAAGCGCGGCGAAACGCTATTCCCCGGCGCGTTGGTGGTTTATGCCAACGGCTCCCTGCCATTGGAAGCTTTGGAGACTGACGATTGCATCATCGTCTCAACGGACGCAGAGCGCTTGACCGACTTTTGCCAGCAGGTAGTCTCCGCAAGCTGCCGCCTAGTCCGGTATTCAACGGATGACATCTCCCACTTCACCTCGCGGGAAGAAGTGGTAGCATGGCATGAACAAGGCGGACTCGCTGAGTATAAAGGCAGTCCTATACCTAATCCGGCCCCGCAGGTTCAAAAGCCAGTCAAGCCGATTCCCCCCGGCGCGACGAATGAGGCTCCCACCGAATCTGACGGGGCTGGACTCGACGAGCCGCCCGAGTGGATGGACGAGATACCGGACGACCTAGACGCGGCCCAGCGTTCAATCCGCACCGCCTCCGCGCTCAAAAAACACGCTTTCGCAGAATCCGGCGAGTACGAGTGGGTTGATCCCGCCGACTTTTGGGGCGCTCGACCGCTGGCACCGTTCCAGGCGCAGTGGATTCTGCCAACCATCCGCCCGTTTGTGTCTAACCTTTCCGCGATGGTCGGGTGCGATCCCGGCATCACTTACCTGCAAGCCTTGGCCTTTGCCTCTGGGTGCCTGACCGACGATATCCGCGTTAGGGTTCGCCCGTCCCAAGATTGGGCCGAAGCCGCGAGGCTTTGGGCGTGCGTTGTCGGGGATTCTGGGGATGGTAAATCGCCGTCAATGAAGGGCATTATGCGCGAGGCAGGGTCGCTATCAATGGAGGTGGCGCAGCGCAGCCGGGAGAAACAGGCGGGCTACAAAGATGAGTTCGACCTCTACGAGATGCAGCGTAAGGCGTGGCTCACGAAGCGCCAGAAGGACGAGCCGGCCGGAATGCGCCCGATTGCCCCTGCAAAGCCCGTGAATGAGATGCTGTATTTTAACGGGACAACGGCGGAAGGTTTGCTAGAGCAACAAGAGGCAACGACACGCGGGGCCATGTGCTATGCGGACGAGTTCCTGTCCTGGCTGATGAGCATGGATCAGTACAAAAGCGGCGGAAAGGGTTCTGACCGGCAATTTTGGCTTTCGGCATGGGACGGCGCGGAATTTATCGGAATTCTGGTCGGCAAGTTGAGAACCATTCCCAATACTGGCGTAAGTATTATCGGCGGCTCACAGCCGGACGCGATCCGCCGGGCCGCAATAAAGCTGAATTTGGACTCTGACGGGCTGATGCAAAGGGTGCTGGTCTATAACTCGACCGGCCCCGCGAACGAGGAATCCGAACAGCCCGCAGATAGGGGCGCGATCCGCGAGTGGCGCACGATCCTGCACGCTCTGTATGCAATGAAACCGCACCTCGACCATTGCATATTTTCGGACGAGGCCCACACGATCCGGCGCGAGGCCACGGATTGGATTACGCACATGCGCGGCATTCCCCAATTCCCCGCAGGCGCTCGGCAGTCGCTTTCTAAGTGGCGGGCCTACCTGCCCCGCATCGCCCTCACAATGCACGCCATCCAATGCGGCGCAGCGGGACGTGAGGTTATCGCCGCGACCATCGAGCGCGACACGGTGGCCCTCGCCTGGGAATACATGCGAGACTGCCTATGGCCGCACATGCTGCACTTTTACTCTACGCTGGATCAATATGGCGACGAGGATAAATCCGTCCGGACGTTCGCCGAGTTCGTGCTGGCCCGCAACATTCGGACGATCAAGCCGCACAAGCTAAATTCTGCGTGGGGAAACTACAAGCGCAGCCTAACAATCCAGCAATGGAAGGAATTTTGGGTGCGCGTGGAGGGCGCTGGATGGGTGCGACCTATGGGGCCGATAATTCGGTCGTCCGGCCTATCCTCGGAATATGAGATAAATCCTCGCGCCTTCGATGGGCGCTTTGAGGATCAAATCATATCGGCGCAGGTAGCCGTGGAGAAGTATCGTGCGGCGCAGCATCCTGAGTTCCTGAAGCGTCAGGGCCGCGAACCTGGGGAGGACTGAGCGCCCGCCGGATGCCTAGCGACACGTTGCCGTCACCTCGGCGCTTGGCCTCGGCGATGGTAAACGGGTCAAGCGTCAGGCATAGGCGTTTCATTCTGGCTTTTGGTTCGTTCATTGTCGGCCTCTACAAGTCGAAAATAATTACGAGCATGGCTAGGCACAGGAACACGCCCAGCGCGATCATGCGCGCACCGCCGCCAGCGCCGCCGCTTTCGCCAGCGCCTCCTCAGCGGGTGTGCAGGGTATGCCCGCCGCCAACGCGATGCAGTCGTTCATCTTGGCCTCAGTGGTCGCTGTTAGGGCCAGCGTGAGGGCCAGCGTCAATGCGTCAAGGTTGGTCATGCTGCCACCTCAATTCGGTAGCTGGGAAACCGCCCACTGATCCGCATCGTGCAGCGTCCGTCCGACTCAAACGCTGCCAGAATTTCGCATTTCACCATTCGCGCCGGAACATCCGCATTCGGCTTGCGGTAAATGTAGCGCTTCGCATCGTGCCAAACGTCAATTGTTCCGCGCTGACGGTCGGCGTAATAACCGCTCGTGCCTGCGCGGTGCGTTGCAACATAAATAAATAGATTGGTTGCGCTCATGATTCCCCCGCCGTTTCGATAATTTCGCGCTTCGTTGTCCGACTAGCGAAAAAGTAATTCCGCGTACGCACCCACGCGTTGCTGTACTTCGTGTATGCAGTCCAGAATCGCCCCCGCATGCCGTTATATGTGACCGGCCTGCCCGGTACAAAACGCCGATTGCCAGCTTCGAATTCAGTGTTCATGCCGCCACCTTCAGCGCGGCATCCTGCGCCATCAGATAATCAGCGGCCTTTTGCGCGAGGCTCGCGGCCTTGAAAATCGCCTTGTTATCCTCGCGGCACGCCTTGAGCCAATTGCCGATATACCCAGCGTGGCGCAGTTCGCCCTGTATGCCGTGAGTGGCGCAGATGAACGCTGCACCCATTTCGGCTACCAGTTCCTCGAACGCGTAAGCCGGATTGCCGAACCTGCCCGACAGATTGCGATCCAAGCGCGATTCGGAACCTGTCCAGTGCGTCAATTCGTGGAATGCCGTTGCGTAGTAGCTCGCTTCAGAATCAAAGGCGCTTTTTTGCGGAAGCTGGATGCGATCCATTGACGGCATATAAAATGCGGCATCGCCACCATGCGCTATGCTTGCCCCCGTCTTAGCGATAAACGATTCGCAAGCCGGTACAGGATTAAAGGCGGCATCTGGTACACTCGCGGCAGGAACGGGCAGATCGGTTTGCGTGGCATTAAACACTGTGTAACCACGAATCACGCAGTAGCCCGCTTCCTTTGCGCCTGTCTGGGCATTCTCTTTGCCGCCTATCGGCTTGAAAAATACAATCGACGTCCCCTTGCTGCCCTTTTGAACCTGCACGCCTTTTTCCTGCCACTGCTTATAGGTCGCCCAAACTGGGGAAGTGAACCCGTTCCCCATTGACGACATCCCCAGCAGCAGGCGATTAATCCCGCGATAAGCTGCGCCAGATATGTGATTGTGATCCGCAGTGCTATCGGCTTTCCACGGCTTGATCCAAGGTGCCGCGCCTTTTTCTAGTTCCGCGACAATCTGCGCCGTGATCGTGTCGTACAGGTTTGCTGTCATATCTGCCAATCCCCCTTTCTATTGCGTTACAGGCTGAAAAGCGCCTGAGGATGCACCCCGAAGGATGCATGCCCTGAGGCTTTATGCAGCTTCCACTTTGTAACTTTTGCGGATCGCAGGGGCCATAAATATCTCAGCCTTAACTGCCGCAGCTTTCGCTTCCGATTCCGTGGAAAACACGTTGGCACGATCCGCGTGGAATGCCCAAGTCGTGCCGCGAAGCCAAAATTGCTGGCCCTTGTTGCTGACTGTAACGATGTATCCGTTGTTCATTTGGTGCCCCTTTCGATGATCCGGCAACGCTGCCGTGTGCTTAGTATATGCATAACCCGTGCCAGACCTATGCATATAGTTTTCCCTTACCAATCAATCATATGCATAAACCGCCCAAAAGCCACCTGTCGGCATATCGTCACTATATGCCTAAATCTCGACAAAGTGACGACATATCGACACCTTACGGATTGGCTGACAACATGGAACAATTCTCAAATAGAGCAAACTTATTGCAATTCATTGCCGCGCATTGCGACACATTGTGGCGGCCTAAACCTTGTAATCCATTGCACGCGCCCACGAGGGGAAATTCTTTTTAAATGATTTATATGCATAAAATTCTTTCCTTTCTCTCAACTTTCCTTTTAGACGATTCTGGCAATGCTTCACAATGCATGCGGGAACATTGTGAAACCGCCTAATTCAGCATGTGCGGAGTGTCGCAATGTTTCGCAATGCTGCCGCATGTGCCGCAATGGATCGGCATGGCGCATCAACCTGGTCAGCGTTGCAAGCCAGCAACAAGCGCGAAACAGGGGCCGCAGCTTGCTCCGATCTAATGCCAAGCCATTGACACGCAAGGCTAATCGCTCCCATGCATCATAGGGGCTACAGCGTTTTCGGCCCGGATCGCAGGC
>Ga0209084_1001760_pt1 | contig 17671 bp, 15 predicted proteins | sample C_130820_MF_Meta_FD_187309 | JGI IMG/M metagenome (GOLD analysis project Ga0209084, IMG submission 187309) | Freshwater microbial communities from Lake Croche, Canada to study carbon cycling - C_130820_MF_MetaG (SPAdes) (version 2) | ecosystem: Environmental > Aquatic > Freshwater > Lake... | reverse complement strand
TAGTGGGTGTGCCCTCCAAATTGCCATACACCTGGCCGGGGTTGATCGCCATTTCGCGGCCGACTTTGATTTTTCCGCGCCCGCGCACCACGCCTTTGAGCACAATTTGGTAGCTGTCGGGGTCGATGCTCAGGGCATCGCGGATGCGCACGGGCTGGATCAAAAAGCCCAGCTCGGCCGACAATTTCTTGCGCACGCCTTTGACGCGCGTCATCAGTTGGCCACCGGTTTCGGCGTTGACCAGCGGAATCAGGCCGTAGCCGATTTCCAGGCCCACCAGATCGACCTGGTCCAGGTCTTCCCAATCGAGCTCTTTGGGCTGCTCGGAGGCGGCCACGGCGGCGGCCACTTCCTCGGTGGTTTCTTTGGTCGCTTCGCGGCGCAGCAGCATCCAGCCAGCGCCAGCGGCGCAAGCGGACAAGACAATAAAGACCAGATGCGGCATACCGGGCACCAAGCCCAAAGTGGCCATGATGGACGAAGTCACAAACAAGGCGGCCGGATTGCCTAGCTGCGAGGTGGCCTGCTCGGTCATGGACTCGGTGGTGGTCACGCGGGTCACCACAATGGCGGTGGCCAGTGAAAGCAACAATGAAGGAATCTGAGCGACCAGGCCGTCACCGATGGTCAGCAAGGAGTAAATACGCCCCGCCTCGCTCAGCGACAGGCCGTGCTGGCCAATGCCAATGGCCAAACCGCCGACCAGGTTGATGATCAAAATCAGCATGCCGGCCATGGCGTCGCCGCTGACGAACTTGGAGGCACCGTCCATGGAGCCGAAAAAGTCCGACTCCTGGCCGAGTTCCGCGCGGCGCACGCGGGCCGTGTCCTGGTCGATCACGCCGGCGTTCAGGTCGGCGTCAATCGCCATTTGCTTGCCGGGCATGGCGTCCAGGGTAAAGCGGGCGTTGACCTCGGAGACGCGGCCCGCGCCCTTGGTCACCACAAAGAAGTTCACGATCATCAGGATCGCAAAAATAATGAAACCGACGACGTAGTTCCCGCCAATCACAAACTCACCAAAGGCGGCCACCACCTTGCCCGCGGCCTCGTGGCCTTCGTGGCCGTTGACCAAAATCACCCGCGTCGAGGCCACGTTGAGCGCCAGGCGCAGCATGGTCGCAAACAGCAGCACCGAGGGAAAGGACGAGAATTCCAGCGGCTTGCGCACCTTGATGGCGATCATGATGATCAGCACCGCCGTGGCAATATTGAAAGTAAAGAGCACATCCAGCAGCATCGGCGGCAGCGGAATGACCAGCATGCCCATAATGATCAACACCAACGCCGGAATGCTCAGGTCATTGAAATTGAATTTGGACAAATTTTGTCGAATTGTCGACAGCGTGAGCGTGCTCATAGTCAGTTTTCGGTGGGAATCGTGCGTTTAGGGGCTAGGGCAGGTTCGAATAAGGGGCTTCAAAGACCCTGAAAGCAAGCTCTATGCCACCAGGTCAAGCCACTACCTTGGCCTGCTGCAAAGCGGCAAAAGCTTTCCCGTCACGTTTCTTGCGTTACACATGGCATTGCCACATCCCCGTGGCCACCATTAGGAAGACGACTTCATGGACCCGACAACGAACTTTTTGACCGCCCCGACCCCCGCTGCGAGGGCAGGAGAGCTGCCAAGCCCCGGCGCGGGCACCGATTCCAGCCCCCAAAGCAGCGAATTTGCCGGCGTTTTCAATGGCCAAATGCTCAAGCTCGAGCGGCAAGCCCTTGCCAGCGCCGCCCCACCGGCGGCCGGTTTACAGGTGGTGCCACTGGGCAATAAGCTCAGTGTCATCACCACCGACGCACCCCTTCCAGACATGGCGACCCTGGCCGACTTCGCCCGGGCCCAGGGTCTGGGCGAAAGCGCCGTACAAGCCTTGTTTGGCGCCACCAGCCCAAAGTTTGATGGGATCCCGGCCCTGACCGGCGCCGGGATCGATCTGCAACTGGCCGGCCTGGCCAGCGCAGGCACCCCGGCGGCGGCCATGACCCTCTCGGTCGGCGCCAGCACGGCGGCGCCAAGTCCCACCACCGGCGCGCAATCCCTGTTGGCCCAATTGGCCGCATCGGTGGCGCTCAAAGACGCCAATGCGCCGGGAAGTGCGCCGACAGCAACATCTACCGTTGCACCCACCGTGGAGCCGACATGGTTTGGGGTCCTGGCAAGCCCAAAAGCAAGCCCGATACCAACAATTTCGCCCGCAGCCATGGACCTGTCCGGACTCGCCTCGCAGGCCACTGCTCCTGCCGCCGCCACAGTAAGCGCCCCGGTCGCCTTGGCAACTGCAACTGCAACTGCAGCGGCAGCGGCACCCAGCACCCCGGCAGCCGCCGGCAACCCACTGCCCTGGGCGGCATCACAGGCACCTACGACGGCGCCCGCAAACAAGCCCGCTACCGCGCAGGTCAAGGACAAAACCCCCGGCGAGCCAGACCAAGAGGCTGCCCAAGCGGCCGCCTTTGTCCCCGTGGCGCTGATGTTGAACGCCCGCCTGGGCGCCTCACCCAAGGCCGCCAGCCGCGATGCCGACGCCGTCCAGACCAAGCCCGCGCCAGTTGTCGACGCCACCAGCGCGCAGTCGTTCAACCTGGCCTCAGCGGTTCAAGCCGGCCTGGCCGTCGCGGCCAATGCGCAGGCTGTCGCTTCAAGCACCACTGAGGTGCCAAACGTGCAAATTGCCTCACTAACGGTCACGGTCACGGGCAAGGCCAGCACGCGCGCCGATGCCGCCGCCCTGCTGCCAGTGGCCAGCGCTGTCAGCCTAGCCGTGCAAGCAGCGATCGCGCCCAGCCCTATGGAGCCAGCCCTGCCCCCAGCGCCGGCCCCGACCAGCCTGCGCCTGACGCTCACGCCGCCCGACCAGGCGATTACCCGCCGACTGGCCCAAGCCTCGGGCAATAACAAGCAAATCAGCTGGGCTGCGCTGCTCTCAGGCGCCAAGGTGTCGGACGTGCTCGCAGGCGCCACACCCGTCACGAACGCCGCCGCTGCGCCTCTCGTCGCTCCGGGGCTGCCCCTGCCCGCCGCCCTGCCCGCACCAGCGACGCCACTTGCCATGGACGCAGCGCCCACCGGTACCCCGGTCAGCCCGGCCCTGCCCACCGCCCAGACCCTTGGCGCCAGCGGCGCCACAACCAAGCCCGACGCGATCAACCTGCCCCCAGCAGCCAATGCAGCGACGAATGCCGCCGCGTTGGCCGCGCCTGCGGCTTTGGCTTTAGCCACCAACGCCGCCAAGACCTGGGAAAACGTACACATTGAAGTGCCCCAAGGCCTGGACTTGGAAGCACTGCAGGCCGAACGCCTGGCGGCCTCCGACGCCGAGCCCAGCGCCCCAGCCGCTTTTGGCAGCGCCGCCCAGTCCAGCGCAGCGCCGCAAAATACCGCTGTGGTCGCCAAAGCAGAGGCCGCCACCCCCCAGGCTTTGGCCGAGCAGCGCGCCGCGCACTACCAGCAACTGGCCGACCGCGTGGGCGAAGCCATCGCCCAGCGCCTGATCGCCCAGATTGAGCGCGGCCAGTGGAAGATGCAAATGCGCATGCAACCAGGCGCCTTGGGCCAGATCGACGTCCAGCTCGATATGCATGCCGCCGGCCTAGATGCCAGCTTTAGCGCTGACAACGCCATGACCCGCGAATTGATGGCCCAGGGTGCCAATCGCCTGCGTGATGCGCTGACAGAGGCTGGCACGACAGTTGCTTCAGTCTGGGTGAATGGGGATTCCAGCCGTCAATCCGGCGGAAATCCGACACCTGGCCGAAACAATCAAGGCCCATCGAGCGCTTCTGCCAAGAAAACAGCAGACCCGTCAGCCGCTACAGTCGCGGTAACGGCGAGTAACGCGGACTCGGATGGTTTGAACGTCTTGGCCTGAAGTGTTTGCTCCCTGCCGAAGAATGCAATTGACAATAGATTGAGAGGTATCCCATGGCTGACGCTGCACCCGAACCGGAAGTCGAAGAAAAGCCGAAGAAACCCATCGGCCTGATCATCGGCGTGGTTGTCGGCATCATTGTGCTCATCGCAGGCACCGTGGTGGGCACCCTCTTGCTCGCCAAACAAACCGGCTTTTTTGCGCCCCCTCCCAACCCCGATGCCATGCTCGAGGGCGAGGCCGGTGCAGAAGGCGGACATGGCGACAAAAAGGCGGAAGGCGGACATGATGCGCCAGCCGAAGGCCATGGCGACAAAAAGGCAGAAGGCGGACATGGTGCGCCGGCCGAAGGCCATGGCGACAAAAAAGGCGAGGGCGGCCCGCCCAAGCTCAATAAAAAGTCGCCCGACAGCCCCCGCTTTGAGTACACCTATTTCCAGCTGGAACGCGAGTTTTTGGTGAACTTGACCGGCTCCAAAAAGGTCATGTCAGTGCAGATCGCCTTGATGACCCGCTACGACGAGCGCGTGATCGAAAATGTCAAAAAACACGAATTCGCGCTGCGCTCGGCCATCATGGACTCCATGCGTATGACCACCGAGGCCGATCTGGCTAAACCCGACTTCCGTCGCGACCTGGCCAAGAAAATTGCGGACGTGATGAACACTTTGCTGGAAAAATACGAAGATTTTGGTGGAATTGAAGAAATCAACTTCACGTCCTTCATCGTCCAATAAAGTTGTCCTCAACGCACTGCTGAATCACTATGGCTGATAACCTGCTCTCCGCCGACGAACTCTCTGCCCTGGCAGAAGGGGTTAATGACGGCACGATTGCGGTGGACACGGGGTTCAATACCGCTGCCCGGGTGAAAAAGCACGACCTGGCCAGCGAGGACAGCAGCCTAGGGGTCAATATCGGCTCGATCGACATGATCAACGAGCGCTTTATCCGCCTTTTCCGCCCCCAGTTGATGGATGTGCTGCGCACCAGTCCGCGCATCAATCCGACCAAGGTACAGATCGTCAAGTTTGGCGACTATGTCAAAGACCTGCGCGCGCCTTTGTCCGTGAATATGCTGCGCATGAACCCCTTGCGCGGTTTTTCGCTGGTGGTGATTGACCCGACGATTGTGTTTAGCTCGCTGGACAGCTTTTTTGGCGGATTTGGCAAAGGTACGCTGGGCCAACTCTCTCCCGGGCGCTTGTTTACGCCCATGGAGACGCGCATCATCAATATGATTTTGGACGTCACTTTCCGCAACCTCAAAGAGGCCTGGAGCCCCTTGATGGCGGTGGATTTTGAATTTGTCAGCTCCGAGATCAACCCGCAGTTTGCCCAGATCGCCGATGAGAACGACCTGGTCATCCTGAGCCGTTTTGAGACCGAGACAGCCACCCAAAACATTGGCTTTTTCGATATCGTGCATCCCTACACCTCGCTCAAACCGGTGCGCGAACTGCTCAGCAGCCGCGTGCAGTCGGGCGATGGCAACGAAGAGTCGGACCGCCAATGGCGCGGCGAACTCGAAGAGGCCGTGGGCGGCGCGTGCATGGAGGCGCGCGTGCAGTTGGGCCTCATTAGCTCCACCTTGCGCGTGGTCGAATCCATGCAGCCGGGTGACATTTTGTATTTTAAAAAGCCCGAGTTTTCCATTCTCGAAGCCAATGATATCCCCGCATTTGAAGTGCAAGTGGGCACGCTGGGGGCACAAGTGGCGGTGCAAATTGAACGCGCCGTGGTCCCCGGTAACACGTAACGATTGAGGAAGCATGCCATGACCGAAGCACTGACCGACGAGAGCGCATCTAGCAAAGATGCGGAGAACCAGATCAACCCCGAAGTTCTGCAGAACATCAGCGTGACCCTCAGTATCGAGGTGGGCCGTGCCATGATCAAAATCAAGGACTTGATGCGCCTCACGCAAGGCAGCGTGGTCGAACTCGACCGCATCGCAGGCGAACCTCTGGACCTGCTGATCAACAACACCGTGGTCGCCCAAGGCGAGGTGGTGCTGGTCAATGAGCGCTACGGCATTCGCCTCACGCGTGTGGTGCCCGCCTCTGAGCGGATGAAAAACCTCTAGGCGGTCATGGGTACGGCAGGCACGGGCGCGGTCGATTGGCTGCGGTTTTCGGCAAGTTTCCTGCTGGTCTTAATTCTCCTGGCTGGCATGCTCTGGCTGCTGCGCCGCATGAAATCTTTACAGGTCCGCCATAGCGGGCCTGCGCTTTTAGAAGTGCGTGAAACTATCCATATCAGTCCGCGCCAAAAAGTGGCCCTGCTGCGCGTGGGTCACAAACACGTTTTAGTCGGCATCAGCGCCGGGCAATTGACCGCATTAGGCGAATTTGACCTGGAAAACGTATCTCAAGGACATGCAAGTGAAACGTAAATACTGGTGGCTTACCGGGCTGGCCTTGGCGTTCTTGGTGCCGGCCTTCTCCTGGGCGCAAGGCATCCCTATGGTCAATGTGAGCGGCACCGGCAAAGACACACAATACAGCCTGTCGCTGCAGCTATTGGCCTTGATGACCACGCTGACGCTGCTGCCATCGCTCTTGCTGATGATGACCTCGTTTGTGCGCATCATCATCGTGATGTCCATTCTGCGCCAGGCGCTAGGCACCGGCCAGACGCCGCCCAACAACGTTTTAGTGGGCATTTCGCTTTTTTTGACGCTCTTTATCATGGCGCCCACGCTGGAGGCGGTCTACAAAAACGCCGCTGTCCCCTATATGGAGCAAGGCATGAAGTTTGATAAAGCCCTGGCCGCCGCCGAGGCGCCGCTGCGCAGCTTCATGGTCAAGCAAACCCGCGAAGAAGACATCGGCATGTTCATGCAAATGGCCCGCAAAAAAGATGTCGCCAGCGCCGATGAAGTACCTTTTACCACCCTGGTGCCAGCCTTTATCACCTCGGAGCTCAAAAGCGCCTTCACGATTGGCTTTTTGATTTACATCCCTTTTGTCGTGATCGACTTGATTGTGGCCAGCGTGCTCATGTCCATGGGCATGGCCATGCTCTCGCCGATGATGATTTCCATGCCTTTTAAATTGATGTTGTTTGTGCTGGTCGACGGTTGGGCCCTGATTATGGGCTCGCTGGCCGCCAGTTTTGTAAGCTAGCGCCTTGCGCCCTGTCGGAGAAAAACTATGGATATCGCTGCTGTCGTCGATCTAGGTCACCAGGCTTTGTGGATGGTGGTTTTGATTTCAGCCCCCCTGTTGGGTGTCTCGCTGGCCGTGGGCTTGTTTATCGGTATCTTGCAGGCGGCCACATCGATCAACGAGCAGACCCTGAGCTTCATCCCCAAGCTGGCCGCCCTGGCGATCACCTTGGCGCTGGTGGGCGGTTGGCAACTGGCCACCATGGTGGACTACACGCGCAGCCTGTTCCAGCGTATTCCTACGCTCTTTACCTGAGTCCGGGCCCGCAGGGTTGCGTATTCCATGAACATTCTGGCCAGCGACATCATCGAAAGGTTTTATACCTTTCTGTGGCCCATGCTGCGCATCTCTGCGCTCCTGATGTCAGCGCCAATTTTCTCACTGCGCGCCCTCAATGTGCGCATGCGCGTGCTGCTGGCCGTAGCCCTGACCTGGATGATTTACCCGCTGTTTGAATGGCCGGTGATGGACCCGGTCTCGCCTTCGGGCTTGGTCGAAGTGTTTAACCAACTGTCCATCGGTCTGCTCATGGGTTTGTCCTTGCAAGTGATTACGGCAGCGATTTTGCTGGCCGGGCAGTCTATTTCGACCGCCGTGGGCCTGTCCATGGCCATGCTCATGGACCCCAACTTGGGCAATGTGCCCGTGGTCGCGCAGTTTGTGCTGATTTTGGCAAGCCTGATTTTTGTCAGCCTGGGCGGGCACACCATGTTGCTGGCCCTGGTGGTGGACAGCTTTAACAGCCTGCCCATCGGCAAAGGCCTGCTAACCGCCGAGGCCTGGACGCATTTTCTCAAATGGAGTTCCATGATTTTCTTGGGCGGCCTGCTCATGGCCTTGCCGGTCATGATCACCATGTTGTTCGTCAACATCGGCCTGGGTGTAGCCACGCGCGCGGCGCCAAGTCTGAACTTCTTTTCGCTGGGCCTGCCGGTGATGATCGTGGCTGGCTTTTTGCTCATGATGGTAGCCTTGCCCGGCATCGCCGCGCGCATAGAGTGGCTGTGGCTGCAAGGTTTTATTGAAATTCGAGGCCAAATCGGCCTTCAACCGGGGTAAGGCAGCATGGCCGACGACAGCGGTGACCGCACCGAAGACCCCACAGCCCGACGCCTGCAGCGCGCCCGCGAGGACGGCCAAGTCGCGCGCAGCAGCGAGTTACCCGCAGCGGCGGTCATGAGCTGCGCGGTGTTGATTTTGCTCACAGTAGGGGGCGTTTGGTTCAAACAAATTGCCGTCTACTTTGCCGCGGGCTTTACCTTTGACCGCAAGATGCTCGATTCACCCGATTTGCTGGCCTTGGCTTTTGGCACGCAAATGGTTCATGGTTTGTTGCTGATTTTGCCCCTGATGCTCACTACCGCTTTGGTGGCCATCCTGGCCTCGGGCGCCACGGGCGGGTTTTTGTTCGCGCTCAACTCCATCCTGCCAGACTTCTCCAAGTTGAGCCCGATTGCCGGCTTTAAAAAGATGTTCGGCGCCAACGCAGCTGTCGAGATGCTCAAATCGATTCTCAAGTTCAGCCTGATTTCTATCGTTTTGCTGATGATGCTGGACCGCCACTTCGAGGAGTTGCTGTCTTTGGGCTCGATGGCTTTGGAGCCGGCGCTGACCAAGGCAGGCTCCATGATTTCGGAGTCCGTGCTCTGGCTGACCCTGTGCTTGGTCTTGATCGCCCTGATTGATGTGCCCTACCAAAAGTACAGCTTCATGAAGAAGATGCGCATGACCAAGCAGGAGATCAAGGACGAGCACAAAGACATGGAAGGCCGTCCCGAGGTCAAAGCCCAGATCCGCCGCCGCCAGCGTGAGGTGGCCACGGCGCGCATGATGCAAAAAGTCAAAGAGGCCGACGTCATCATCACCAACCCGGAGCACTTTGCCGTGGCCTTGTCCTACGACCCGACGGCCGACGGCGCTCCTCTCTTGCTGGCCAAAGGCGTGGACCATGTGGCTGCCCGCATCCGCGAAGAAGGCAAAGCCAACGGCGTTGAGATTTTCGCCGCTCCCGAACTGGCCCGTGCGCTGTATTTCACGACCGACTTGGACCAGCCCATCCCCGAAAGCCTGTATTTCGCGGTGGCACAAGTGATTGCTTACGTGTTTAGCCTGGCGCAAGTGCAGCCTGGCGTGGACCCGATGGCCCGCCCGAATCCGAAAATCCCTGCCTCCATGCTGTACGACACCAACGGCAAAGCTTTGAACCCTGAGGCCGCACCTGTATGACCGAGTTTCATTTCCCTGGCGACGACAGCATTGCGGGCGTGCAGCCGCTGTTTTTCCGCGTCGCCGACCGCATGCGCCTAGAGGGCTACGTCTCGGCCTTGGTGCAGGACAACATGAGCCTGTGCATGGTCAGCAGCCACGACGCCATCTTGGACCACTACGGCAAACTGCTGGTAGCGCGCTTGCGCGAAGCTGCGCCCCACATCGGCCTGGAAGTGTGCTTTCCGGCCAGCGCCGAGGCCCTGATCACCCGCTTTAACGAGGTCTTGCAGGACTATTCCATCGAAGACGCCATGGGCGCCAAGTTCCACAACGCGCCCCCGAAAATCTGGATCGTGCACGACGCGGGCGCCCTGCCCGACAACGAGATTCAGTTGCTAGCGCGCCTGGTGCAGCACTTTCCCGGCGCCAATATTCGGGTGGTGATGCTATTTAACGCCGCCAGCCAGAAGCAAAAACTGCTGACCGCCTTTGGAAGGCGCATCCTCAACTGGGAAATTGAGCCACCCAACCCCGAGCAGGCAGAGGCCTTGCTCGAGCAAGCCCGTGCGCAGGGGCGCGAAGGTGCTGTGGGCGCTTTGCTGCGGCAAATTGCCCCCTACAAAGCACCTGCACCGCATCCCATGGCTCTGCCACCGATGGTGGCAGAGCCACGCGAGGAACCTGCGGTCCCACCCGTAGCAAGCCCGTCCGACAGCGACGAGGAGACCCTCCCAGAAGAACCCCCAGCACGCAGCGTGTGGCCCTGGGTGCTGGCCATCAGCGCACTGCTGCTGGTTTGCGGCCTGGGCGTAGCCTTTATCTATGGGCTGATCCCCACAGGCGACCAGGCGGTGCAAGAACTTCGCAATGTGCTGCAGGGCAAACCTCTTTCGGCGCAAAAAGCCGCATCGGCCGCCGCGCCTGCTTCGGCCCCTGCCTCCGTTGCGGCGCCAGCGACTGCCCCGCCAGCAAGTGCAGCCAGCCCCGTGACAAGTGCGCCGTCCGTGGCCATCGCAGCCCCTGCGGCCGCGCCGAAACCGCCTGAGGAGGTCGAAACCATTGTTCCGAGCAACAGCAGCACCAAAACCGCCGCTGCGTCGCCCGCCGATCTCGCCCCTGAGCCAAAACCCGCCGAAGATTCCCAGAACCCCCAAAACCAAGCCGGCCAGGCCTGGGTGCGGCAAATGCCCGCTGGCACCTTCCTGGTTCAGCACATGATTGTTCCCAGCTTCGCCGAAGCCAGCAATTACATGCAAGCCCACGCCAACCTCAAGCGTGCGCGCATCGTGGCCAATTACCTGCCCAACCAGCCGGGCATCATGTTCTCGGTGGTGTCGGGGCCATTTGCTTCTTTGGCCGAGGCCAGCGCCTATGCGGAGAGCGGTGGCGTACCCAAAGATCCGCAAATTCGCTCGGCGCGCTTTATGAAAGAGCAGTTTTCGCCCAGCATCGCAGGCGCCTTCGGGCAAAAGAAGCAGGAGATCAAGCGATGAGTGAACCCGAATTTTTCCCAAGCCACGCGCCCCACCATGTAGAAATGCCTGAGGGCAGCAACGTGGCCCGATCCCCGTCGGCCCATGTGGGCACCGATATCCGCCGCGTCCAGCGCGACGAGGATGAAGTGGTCGAGGAGATCACGCTGCAAGCGCACGAGGTGCTGGTGCAGGCCAAGGACACGACCATCAACAACGTGGTCAAACTGCCGCCCCAGACACCCAAAGAGCTCAAGACCGCCACCATCGGCACGGCCAGTGAAGCGGCCAAAGCGGCCAGCGGCAATGCGGCGGGCTCGGGGACATCGGCACAGGCAGACGAAGAAGAGTTTGAAACCGAAGAAGCGGTGGAGATGGACTTCCCGGCCCGTGTCATCCAGTTAAAAATTGAAAACGACGTCGTACGCACCCAACTGCAAGCGCTCGACGCCATGATGAAAGCACGCTGAGCACAGCGCGCACCCACCCAGAGGTACCACTATGTCTGACCCAAGCCCCACACTGACCGCAGACGAGGCCTCGGCGATCGAAGCGATTGCCGCCGCTGCGCCCGCCCAGCCTGCCGCTGCCGCCGAACAAGCCGATGCGCCCGCGCACGATAGCCCTGGCGCGCACCCTGAGCACGACCACGACGCCCACGCCGCCCCGCATGGGAACGAAGGCGGGGCTTTGGCCGACGCAGCGGCCCATGCCCATGATGCCGGGCATAGCCATGAAGAACATTCGGGCGCCCATGAACAGGCTCAGGAAGACGCCGAGTTGGCCGAAATGCGCTCGACCATGCTCGACTCAGCGCAACTGGCCAACCGCGCCGCCGGCATGGCCGCCAAAGCAGCTGGCGATATGCATGGCGCCTCGACCCAGTTGATCGAAAGCTCTGCGGGCCAGAAAACCTATTTGATCATCGTGCTGGCCGTCTTTGGCCTCCTGATGGTGCTCTCCATGAGCGTGTTTGCCTTCATGTCCTTTCGACTGCAGCAACGTGTCATCCAGGCCGATGCCATGCTGTTGGCCGTGGGCAAGCGCGTGATTGCGATGGACGAATCCCTCGAACTGTTCAAGGGCCATGGCGAAGCGCTGCGCGAAGTGGCCAGCAAGCAAGACGCCATGACCAGCCAGCTCACCAAAATCGAGCTGCGCCTGGACGACGTCGTGCGCACAGTGCAACTGGCAACCGATGCCGTCTCCAAGCCTGCCGCAGGCGCCGACCCCAAAGCACCCGACGTAGGCAAGTTGCTCAAAGAGCTGGACACCAAGCTGCAAAGCCAGGCCACGGCGATCACCAATTTGTCGACCCAACTGCGTGCAGTGCAGGCACCGGCGCCGGCCCGTGTGGACCCGGCGGCAGTACGCAAAGAAGCCGAAGCCCTGGTGCGCCAGCTCAAAGCGGCCGAAGCCAGCGTCAAGCCGCCGCCGGCTGCGGCGCCCGCCGCTGCGCCAGCACCAGCAGCGCCTGCCAAACCCGTGGAAAAACTGGTTCAGTTCCCCCGCGTGCAAGGGCAAGGCAAAACGGAATAAAAACGGCGGGGAGCCAAGGCCCGTCCCCCGCTCGCACAGAGCGCGTGGATTAGTCGCCGCGCAGACCGAATTTCTGGATTTTTTCGATCAAGGTGGTGCGCTGCACGTTGAGGATGCGCGCCGTCTGCGACACATTGCCATTGGTGCGGCTCAGTGCCTGGGCAATCAGATCGCGCTCGATTTCGGCCAGGCGGTGCTTGAGCGACAAACCCTCGGGCGGCAGCACCGGCAAGGCCTGCGACATAAAAGTCATTTGCTCTACCGAGTTGGGCGCGTCCTGAGCCGGTTCGTCTTCGGCCACCTCATCAAACAAACCACCCGAACTCGGGCCGCCCATCCAGTCGCCGCCCAGCATAGGATCGAGCGTGGGCAGCTCGCCCGAATCGGCCAGGGCTTTGTAGCCCAGCATGCCTTTGGGCAATAGCGTCTTGGAAAAGTTCTTCAGCTCCAGGCATTGGCCGGAAAACAAAGTGCTGAACCGGTCAATCAGGTTGGAGAGCTCGCGCACATTGCCCGGCCAGGGGTAGGACTGCAGCGCGTAGGTGAAGTCGGGCGCGAAGGTAATCGGTTTCTCGCCCGGCTGGGCATGGTGTTTGGCGAAATACTGCAGCAAAAGCGGGACATCGGTGGCCCGCTCGCGCAGCGGCGGGGTGTTCAGCGGCAGCACGTTCAGACGGTAGTACAAATCTTCCCGGAAGCGGCCGGCGGCAATTTCGGCCTCCAGGTCGCGGTGGGTGGCAGCGATGACGCGCACATCAATCGGAACCGGCTTGGTCGAGCCCACCGGATCGATCACCCGCTCTTGCAGCACGCGCAAGAGTTTGACCTGCAGCTCCAACGGAAGGTCACCAATTTCGTCCAGAAAAATCGATCCGTTGTGCGCCAACTCAAAACGGCCGACCCGGTCGGTCACCGCGCCGGTAAAAGCACCTTTGCGGTGGCCAAAGAGCTCGCTCTCAATCAGGTCTTTGGGGATGGCCGCGCAATTGATAGGGACAAAATTGCCACCGGTACGGTGCGACAAGTCGTGTAGCGAACGCGCCACGATTTCTTTGCCGGTGCCGCTCTCGCCCGTGATGAGCACGGTAGAACTAGAGACCGCGACCACCGGCAGCAGATCCCGGATGGCTCGGATGGCATCGCTTTCACCGACAAAATTGATCGAATTGCGTGACATGAAATCCTGGGTTGGGCACCTCAAGGCGAGGGGGGAAATCCGGCCTTGTGGAGGTAGACAAGAAAATCATACCAGCGAGTGTCAGTTTTCAGACAGTACATCTGTGTTTTTTTTACATTTTTAGCAAATATTTCACAAATTACACGAATTACAGGCCAAAAACGCGCAATTTCTTTAAATCTCAATAACTGGTACGCAAACTGCATAATCCGCTGCTGGGATGCGTTATGGCGGACTTCCCTCGCGCCGCTCTTCGCGCCCCACCGCAAGCACATGTATGGACCGCGCCACTGAATTAGCCACCGATTTGCAACTCGCCGCACTGAACAACCTGGGGCAGATGTATGCCAACGGGCAAGGCGTGGCGCAAGACTTCCACGAGGCACTGGCCTGCTACCAGCAAGCGGCTGAGCGCGGCTTGCCGCAGGCGCAATCGAATTTGGCGGTGATGTATGCCCACGGGCAAGGCGTAGAGCAAGACTTTGGGCAGGCGCACCACTGGTACCGCGCCGCCGCCGAGCAAGGCCTGCCCTATGCCCAATCCAACCTGGCCGTGCTGTACGCCAACGGCCAAGGCACGGCGCGCGACTATGCGCAGGCCCTGCAGTGGTACGAAGCGGCCGCCGCGCAAGGCGACGTCGCCGCGCAGCGCGGCTTGGGCGTCATGTACGCCAACGGCCAAGGCGTCGAAAAAGACTATGCCAAAGCCATGGCCTGCTATGAAGGCGGCGCCCAGGCAGGCGACCCCAACGCCCAGTACGGGCTGGGCGTGATGTACGCCAACGGCCACGGCGTGGCGCAAAGTGCCAGCCTGGCCTGCCAGTGGTACCAGCGCGCTGCCGACCAGGGCCATGTGCATGCGCTTTTCAACCTGGGCTATCTGTATTCCAACGGCCAGGGCGTGGCCAAAGACATGGACAAAGCGCTGGATTGCTATGCCCGCGCCGCTGCGCTGGGCGATGCGGCCGCGCAATTTAATCTGGGCTTTATGTACAGCAGCGGCCAAGGCGTGGCCAAAGACATGGACAAAGCCTTGGAGTGGTACCGAGCAGCAGCGCAACAAGGCGACGCAGCGGCGCAGTTCAACCTGGGCCTGCTCTACGCCACCGGCCAGGACGTGGCGCAGGACGAGCCCGTCGCGCTGGCCTGGTACCAACTGGCCGCCGACCAGGGCGATGCGCAAGCGCAGTACAACCTGGGCGTCATGATCGCCAACGGCCAGGGGACGATGGCCAGTCGCACCGTGGCCATGCAATGGCTGCAACTGGCCGCCGACCAGGGCGACGCGCTGGCCTGGTTCAATATTGGCGCGCTGGCCCAAGAAGGCCTGGAGCAAGCCCCCGATTACACCCGCGCCCTGCACGCCTACCGCCAAGCCGCGCGCATGGGCCAGGCCGATGCGCAAGCGGCCTTGGGCTGGCTCTATGCCAACGGCCTGGGTGTGCTGCAAGACTATGTGCGTGCGCACATGTGGTTTAACGTCGGTGCGGTGGGCGGTAATGCGCAAGCGGCGGCCGGGCGCGAGTCTGTCGCCCAGCAAATGACGCCGACGCAAATTGCGCAGGCTCAGGAATTGGCGCGCCAATGCCTCCAAAACCAGTGCGAAGGCTTTGATTGAGGTTCCACCCGCGCCCACCTGCGCCAACGCGCAAACCTTGCCTCTCATTTGATGAACGCCGCCCCGCCTGATTTCGCCCCCGAGGCCCACTTCGCCAGCGCCTACGCAGCCCTTGAAGCGCTGCTTAAGGGCGGGCGTACCCGTGTGCATTGCGCTCTGGCCCAACCCTGCGCAAGGCCGCTGTTTAACTTGCTTTTGCAGGCGCGCCGGCAAGGTCTGGCGCTAACCGTGGTGCTGCCCGACAGCCCCGCCGCGCGCGACGACGGCAATGCCTGGGAGCGCCTGCAAGTACTGGGCGCTGCGGTGCACTGGGTCGGCCCACAAGCGCTTGTCTTGCATACCAGCGTGTGTGTGGTCGATGGCCTCAGCTTGGCCAGCGGCGCGCTGCCCGCCATCAACCCGGTCGCGCGCGAGGACTTTGCCGGCATCGTGCTCTACACCGACGCGGTGCTGGCCGCGCAGTGTGCAAGCGCATTGGAGATGCATGGCTTCACTAGCGCGCCACGGACTGCGCCAGATGCGACGCTGCCCGTGGGCGAGGCCCTGGTCGTAAAGCCCGCAGCCAACGCGGGGCTAGAGCCCTGGCAAGCCCAATTGTTGCAAGCCCAGACCCTGGCGCTACAAGCCGATATCGACGAGGTCGAGCGCCGCCTGCAAGACTTTGACCGCCAGCAAGACGCCAGCATTGGCCCGCTGATGCGCCAGTACCTGGACCTCAAGCGCCAGTACCTGGCCAAGTTGCACGCCCAGTTTGACAGCGAAGAACACCGCAGCCAGGCCCAGCAGGCGCACGACAGTTTTGAGCAATACACCCGCAGCCATCCTGTGGACGAACCGCCACGCCGCGAAAAGCGGCTGGACGAGGACGAGCAGCGCGCCCTCAAGCAGCTCTACCGCAAACTGGCCATGCAATGCCACCCCGACCGGGTGGGCGGCGCCGACAAAGCCGCCGCGCAGGCCTGGTTTCAGCGCCTGCAAAAAAGCTACCAATTGAGCGATCTGGCCGGCCTGCAGCGCCTGCAAACCCAATGGGCGCTGAGCGCGACGCCCGCCACCAGCGCGGCCCCCGATGCAGCCGCCGATGCAAGCGCACCCACCGCCACGCCAGCGCAAGCGGCCGGGCCGCTGCTGGCCCAGCTGGACGCGCTGCACACCCAGCGCCTGCAACTGCTGCGCAGCCCCACTTGGCGCACGCTGGCCAGCCAAAGCAACTGGGATCTGTGGTTCTCGCAGCAAGCGAGCTATTTGCAAGCGCAGGTCGAGCGCTACCAGGAGGCCTTGCAGCCCGCCACGGACAGCGCGCCATGAGCGGCGCTTTGGTACCCCAGTCGGCGCAGGCCTTAAGCGCCTTCGAGCGCGAGCGCCTGGACATGGTGGCCCACACCTTAGCCGGCTTGCACGGGCAGCAAGCGCTGCAGTTTTTTCGCGACTACCCGCAGCTGCTCAAAGCGTGCCTGCAAAACCACTACCCGCTGACCGCCCACTTACTGGCCACCCCCGGCGTCTCCTGGGACTGGCGCGCCCTGAGCGCCAGCCGGGCCTTGCAATGGGACGCCGATCTGATCGCCGAGTTTGCGGCGCAGTGGGACTGGGACATCCTGAGCAAAAACCCCGCCCTGCCCTGGAGCCGCGCCCTCATCGAGGCGCATGCCGAGCAATGGAACTGGCAGGCCCTGAGCAGCAACCCGGCCCTGCCCTGGAGCCAGGCCTTGCTGGAGCAACACGTTTACCGCTGGCATTGGGCGCAGCTGAGCCGCAATGCCGACCTGCCCTGGTCCGCCGACTTTGTGCATGCCAACGCCCACCGCTGGGACTGGGCCGCCCTGAGCTGGAACCCCGCCCTGCCCTGGAGCGAGGCGCTGATCACCCAGTACGCCGAGCGCTGGGACTGGACCGGCCTGAGCGCCAACCCCGGCCTGCCCGCCACCGCCGCCCTGGTCGCGCGCTTTGCGCCCTTTTGGCACTGGGGCTGGCTGAGCAAAAACCCGGCTTTGCCCTGGAATGCCGAGCTGCTGAACACCTACGCGGCGCAATGGGACTGGCAGGCGCTGAGCGCCCAGCCCCGCCTGCCCTGGGACGCCGACCTGATCGCCGCCCAAGCCGCACGCTGGGACTGGCGCGCCCTGAGCGCCAACCCCCAGCTGCCCTGGTCCGCCAGCCTCTTGCAAACCTGGCACAGCCACTGGGACTTTGCCGCCCTCTACCGCAACCCGGCCCTGCCCTGGGCGGACTTGCTCGTCCCGCTGATCGAGGCCGCGCCCGGCCATTCGCCACCATTGCCGCCCAGCCCGCCCGCCGGCCTAGGCACCTGGGATTGGGATGCCCTGAGCGAAAACCTCGCCCTGCCCTGGAGCGCGCAGCTGCTGCACACCTGGCAAGACCTGTGGGACTGGGATCGCCTGAGCTGGAACCCGGGCCTGCCCTGGGACAGCGCGCTCTTGGACCGCTTTGCAGCGTTTTGGGATTGGAGCGGCCCTAGCAGCAGCGCCGATCTGCCCTGGAGCGCCGAGCTGGTGGCCGCGCATGCCGAACACTGGGACTGGGAACGCCTGAGCGCCAACCCATCGCTGCCCTGGAGCGCCGAACTCATCGCCCCTTACGCGGAGCGCTGGAACTGG
>Ga0209084_1001752_pt1 | contig 17770 bp, 16 predicted proteins | sample C_130820_MF_Meta_FD_187309 | JGI IMG/M metagenome (GOLD analysis project Ga0209084, IMG submission 187309) | Freshwater microbial communities from Lake Croche, Canada to study carbon cycling - C_130820_MF_MetaG (SPAdes) (version 2) | ecosystem: Environmental > Aquatic > Freshwater > Lake... | reverse complement strand
TTGGAGATGTAGTCGACCAAACTGCGCGCTTGGTGCGCAGCGTTGATGGGGCCAACACGGAAGATGTATTTGTAGTTGTCGTAGTCTTGTTTGACTTTGGCGGTGATGGAAGGAGACGCGGCACCCACACCCAAATAAATCGTTTTAGAAGCAGAGATGTGTGGCAACTGCGCCAAGGTCACACCGCTGGTGTAGCCGCCGATGAGCAAATCTACTTTTTCATCGGCAGTGAGTTTTTTGATCGCGCTGATACCTGTTTCTGGGTTCTCGGTCTCGTCAGCCGCAACGAATTCAAACTTGCGTCCGAGCACGCCGCCTTTTTTGTTGATGTCGTCCACCGCCATCTTGATCGCAGTGAGCGTGTCACGCCCCACTTGCAATTGCACCGAGGTGGGTACGCCAATGCGAATCGGCTTGGTATTGGCGGCTTGTGCCAAAGCTTGCGGGCTTGCCAGCACGCCTAAAAGCGCGCCAAGCAATGCGCTGGCCGTGGCTAGCCGGCGTAACGAACGGAAGTTTGTGGAATACGACATCGAGAAAGCTCCTAAAAACACGACATGTGAAATGCACACGCACCAAAGAGACGAACCTAACGAGATAGACCGCACGTAGACAAGTCCACATGAGACAGCGCCATTTTTAGGACAAATGCGCGTGGCAGTAAGGGGGCATTACCCTAATGCCTAGTAGTAGCACCAACCTTTTTTGTCGTGTGCGTGACTTATTTATGCCAAAGTATTTTGAAAACGCACCGTGAAACTTGCTCCAGGGTTGGGTTTTCCTGGCGAGGCATCTTGCACATTGACACTCGCGCTGTGCAGTTGCGCAACTTCCATCACGATGGCTAGCCCAAGCCCTGAGCCATCGACCTCGGTACCCAGTGCGCGGTAAAAGGGTTGGAAGATTTGTTCACGCTCTGCAACAGGAATACCTGGGCCTGAGTCCTCTACTTGCACTGCCACCACTTTCCCGGCTGTATCGCTGAGCACGCGCACAGTGATCACGCCTGGCGTTTCTGCGCTCGATGGTGTGTAGTTCATCGCGTTGTCCACCAAGTTACGTATCAACTCTTTGAGCAGGGTGGCGTTACCCAAAATCCGTACGCCACGGCTGTCGGCTGTAACGCCTTCGTAGCCCAAATCAATGTGCTTTTCCATGGCGTGAGGCAGGGAGTCTTGGATGACGGATTGTGCGATTTCCACCATATTGCAAGGCGCGCGCGCGATCGATGTGTTGCCGCTTTCGGCGCGCGCCAAAGACAGCAGCTGGTTCACCGTGTGGGTGGCGCGGATGCTGGCGCGGCCAATCAGTTGCAAGGATTTTTTTAACTCCTGCGTGTCCGAGCCTTCGCGTTGCGCCAAATCGGCCTGCATGCGCAAACCCGCGAGCGGTGTTTTGAGTTGGTGCGCGGCGTCTGCCAAGAAGCGTTTTTGGGTCGCGATCGAATCTTTGAGGCGCGTTAGCAAATCGTTGAATGAAGCGACCAAGGGCGCAATTTCTTTGGGCACGTAATGGCCTTCCAGCGGACTCAAATCATCTGGCTTGCGTTGTCGGATGCGCTCGCCCAAGGTGTTGAGGGGCTCAATGCCGTGGCCAAGCGCCAGCCATACCAAGAGCACCACCAGGGGCAAGATCACCAACTGTGGCAACAAGACGCCTTTGATAATTTCGGTCGCAAGTACAGACCGCTTTTCCAGTGTTTCGCCCACTTGAATCAGCACTGGCTTGGCTTTTGGCAGGTCTGTTTTCACCCACACATAGGCCACGCGGATGTTGGCGCCCAGTAATTTATCGTCGCGCAAATGCATATCGCCCAAGGCGGTTTTTTCTTCTTCAGGAGGCAGGGGAAAGTCGCGGTCGCCACTGACCAACTCACCGCGCGTACCTAGCACTTGGTAGTAAATCGTGTCGGCATCGTCGGCGCGCAAAATTTCACGCGCCGGCGCCGGCAGGTTAAATAACAGGCGCTGTTGATCGGTTTTGACCAGCTGCGCCAGTGCTTTGACGTTGTGCTCCAGGCCACGGTCAAAAGGGCGGCCCGCAATACTTTCTGCCACTACCCAAGACAACATCACGCTCAAAGGCAAAAGCAAAAGAAGCGGGGTGAGCATCCAATCCAGAATTTGCCCAAACAGCGATTTACGCCTTAGCTGAAAGAGCTTCACCATGCTTTAGCGTGTCGCTTAGTTGGGGATTTTTTCAAGGCAATAACCCAGGCCGCGCACTGTAGCAATGCGGATGGGATCGCGCTCGATTTTTTTACGCAAACGGTGGATGTATACCTCTATCGCGTTGTTGCTGACTTCTTCGCCCCATTCACACAAGCGCTCAACCAATTGGTCTTTGCTGACCAAGCGGCCTGCGCGCTGCAGCAATACTTCTAACAGCCCAAGCTCACGCGCAGAGAGCTCGACCATCTTGCCGTCGATGGTGGCGACGCGCCCTTGTTGGTCGTAGACCAATGGCCCGTGTTTGATGAGGGAAGTGGCGCCGCCCATGCCGCGTCGCGTCAACGCGCGCACGCGGGCTTCGAGTTCTTGCAAAGAAAACGGCTTGGCCATGTAGTCGTCGGCGCCGTAGTCCAAGCCTTTGACGCGCTCTTCGACGCTGTCTGCTGCGGTCAAAATCAACACGGGGATGGAGGAGCCGCGTGCGCGTAAACGTTTGAGAACTTCTAGGCCGTGCATTTGCGGCAAGCCTAGGTCAAGGATCAGGAGGTCAAACTGGTCGCTAGTCATCAGCGCGGCTTCTGCTTCGGTACCGCTGGCCACATGGTCGGCGGCGGAGCCCGATGCGCGCAAGGTGCGCAACAGGCCGTCCGCGAGGACCAAGTCATCTTCTGCAATGAGTATGCGCATGGTCTTGTACTCCTGATGTTGTGGTTCTTATGCCCGCGATTTTAGGCTTGCGTAATCGCCTGCATAGGCCTCTAACCCTAAGCTGACCACGGTGGCGACGTCTGCGCCTACCTCTTTTTTGAACTCGGCTTCGGTTTGGGCTACGGCTTGTTCAAAGGCTTTTAGCCATGCGAGGCCTGTGGCGGTGAAGACGATGCGTCTTGCGCGGGCGTCTTGTGGGTCGGGGGTGCGTTCGACCAAGCCCCAGGCTTCACATTGGGTGACAAGGTCGCCCATGGCTTGTTTGGTCATGTTGGCGCTGGCGGCTAGGTCATTCAAGCGAGAGCCTTCTAGGTTGACGTGGCGGGTGATGTGGATGTGGGCGGCGCTTACTTGTGCGCGGGCGGCTAGGTTGGAGAGGGCTAGGGGGACGTTTACGTTGTGGGCCATGAGGTAGAGGACGCGGTCGTCGAATTTGCGCATGGCGGCGCCTAGGAGGCGGCCTAGGTGGGATTGGCGCCAGTCTTGGTGGGTGATTTGGTTTGTGGCTTTGTTGGGTTGTTTTTTTGCCATTTTTCTGTCGGGCGTGCTTCTAGTTTTCCACTTATGGGCTTGGTGCTTGGGCGGTGTTTATGCGGACACGGCGAGCAGCGGGTACTTGTTGCGGCTCCGCGCTTCGCGCTTTATGTCGCTCGCAACAAGCACCCGCTACTCGCCTTTTGGGGGCGGCACTTACGGCTGGCTTTAGTGCTACTCACATAGTAAGGCAAACTTACCAAAAAATCTATTTACTTCTTTTGACTTTCGGATAAAGTACTGGTCAAGCATCCAGCATGTTGATACACGCAGTAGCGATCAATTTCGGTAACCCTTTGTTTTTAATGGAGATTTTTATGAATGCCAAGCCACAAGTCGTAGACAGCGAAAAAGCCAAAGCCCTGCAAGCCGCATTGGCGCAGATTGAAAAACAGTTCGGTAAGGGCACGATCATGCGCCTGGGTGAGGGTGAGGTGATTGACGATATTCAGGTGGTTTCCACCGGTTCGTTGGGCCTTGACATCGCCTTAGGTGTTGGCGGTTTGCCGCGCGGCCGTGTTATCGAGATTTATGGTCCGGAGTCTTCTGGCAAAACTACGCTCACATTGCAAGTTATTGCTGAGATGCAAAAGCAGGGAGGCACTTGCGCGTTTGTTGATGCTGAGCACGCGCTCGATTCGCAATATGCGCAAAAGCTAGGTGTGAATTTGCAAGACTTGTTGATCAGCCAGCCTGATACGGGTGAGCAAGCGTTGGAAGTCGTGGACAGTTTGGTGCGTTCTGGCGCGGTGGATTTGGTGGTGATCGACTCGGTGGCGGCACTCACGCCTAAGGCTGAGTTGGAGGGCGACATGGGTGACTCTTTGCCTGGTTTGCAAGCCCGTTTGATGAGCCAAGCCTTGCGCAAGTTGACAGCGTCTATCAAGAAGACCAATTGCACGGTGATTTTCATCAACCAAATTCGTATGAAGATTGGTGTGATGTTTGGCTCACCCGAAACCACAACCGGCGGTAACGCGCTGAAGTTCTACGCGTCGGTGCGCTTGGACATTCGTCGTACTGGCACGATCAAGCGTGGCGAAGAGGCGGTGGGTAACGAGACCCGGGTCAAAGTGGTTAAAAACAAAGTGGCGCCTCCGTTCAAGATGGCCGAGTTCGATATCTTGTTCGGCGAAGGCATTAGCCGCCAAGGCGAGATCATTGACCTGGGCGTGAATGCCAAGGTGATCGAAAAGTCCGGCGCGTGGTACGCCTACCAAGGCGAAAAAATTGGGCAAGGTCGTGATAACGCACGCGAGTTTTTGCGCGAGAACGAAGCCTTGGCTTTTGAGATCGAAAACAAGGTACGTGAATCTTTGGGCATTCCATTGCTTGCCGAGTCGGTAGACGGCTTTGCTGCGAAAGAAGACAAAGAGCCGAAGGAAGTAAAAGAGCCTAAAGAAACCAAGGCAGCCAGACAAGCGCGTGAGGCGCTCGAAGCCGAGGCCTGATCTCCGTGGCGCGATTGGGGATGAAGCCCTCGCTCAAAGGGCGCGCGCTGCGGCTGCTGTCGCAGCGCGAACATTCGCGCAAAGAGTTGGAGCAAAAGCTCAAGCCCCATGAAGAAACGCCGGGCGAGTTGGCCGAGGCGTTGGATTTCTTGGCGGCTAAAGATTTCATCAACGAAAAGCGTGTGGTTGAGTCAGTTGTAAATCGACGTTCTACCAAGCTGGGTGCGGCGCGTGTTCGGCAAGAGTTGATGGCAAAAGGTTTGCCGGCGGACGATATTGCTGAGGCTGTTCAAACTATGCGAGGCACGGAGCTTGAGCGTGCTTTGGTGGTTTGGCGCAAGAGGTTTGGTGCGGCTCCATCGGATGCTTCTGAGCGTGGGAAGCAAGTGCGGTTCTTGGTGAGTCGTGGGTTTGCGGCTGATGTTGTTCGGCGTATTGTTTCTGGGGCTGACGAACTTTAGGTATGGGTTGCTTGTCGTTATTTCTTGCGCTGTAGTCGCTTGTTTCGCAAAAACTTTTCGCGCTGTGCCAAGGCGATCACCCGGCACTTGTTGCGACTCCGCGCTTCGCGCTTTATGTCGTTCGCAACAAGCGCCGAGTGCTCACCTTGGCACGGGTTACTGCGGTCTAACGGTGAAGGGTTGAACGTTTATTTACTTTGACTTTGACCAGTCACAAGCGCTTACATACGATTGGACTTCGTAAATATTCCAACTCTGCCCGTATCGTTTTTATAAAATTAGCCTACAAACAACCCGCGTCAAGGTGAGCGCTTGGGACATGCTGCGAACGACATAAAGCACGCAGTGCGGAGTCGCAGCATGTCCCAAGCGCTCACCTTGGCGCAGCGAGCGCAATTAACCAAAGCAAGCCGAGCGCAAATACCTAAATCCCCAACATCAACCGCAAATTCTGCACAGCCGCGCCACTAGCGCCCTTGCCCAAGTTATCGAGCCGGGCAATTAAAACTGCATGCCGATGCGTCTCGTTACCAAAGACACGAACCTCTAAATCATTGGTGTCATTCAAAGCGGTTGCATCCAGTTTGCCGTTATCCGTTGCAGGCAAAACTTTTACAAACCCTTCGGGGCTCTTTGCATAGTGCTTGAGCAACACATCATGTAAGTCAGAGGCCTTGGGCTTCGTAGGCAAAGCATCTAAGTGCAACGGAACGTGCACCAACATACCTTGCTTAAAGTTACCGACTGACGGCACAAAGATAGGCCGACGTGTCAAACCCGTGTAAGCCAGGATTTCAGGCAAATGCTTGTGCTCAAGTTGCAGGGCATAAGCCTCGAACAGCGGGGCTTTGCCAGCCTCATAGTCTTCGATCATGGTTCTGCCACCGCCTGAATACCCACTCACCGAGGGAAGGGCTAATGGAAACTCTTTGGGAATCAGGCCAGCATCTACCAACGGGCGTAATAGAGCTATCGCACCGGTGGCATAGCAACCAGGGTTGGCGACGCGTTGGGCGGTTGTGACGGCTTGGGCTTGGGTGCTGGACAACTCCGGAAATCCGTAGACCCAACCGGGGGCCACGCGGTGCGCTGTGGAGGCGTCGATGATTTTGGGTTGTTTGCCGCTCAGGGTATCGACCATGGCGACCGATTCTTGGGCTGCTTCGTCGTGCAGGCAGAGGATGACCATATCGACTTCGCCCATTAGCGCGCGTTTGGCTTGGGGGTCTTTGCGAAGGGACGGGGTTATGCTGACAACTTCGATGCTTGGCATTTGGGCCAAACGCTCGCGTATTTGGAGTCCGGTGGTTCCGGCTTCGCCATCGATAAAGACTTTGGGCATGTGGTCAAAACCCGAAAATGGGGCTAAAAGCTTGTCAAAACCATACTTTTGGGCCGTAAGTTGGCCAAAAGTTTGGGGTAAACCAGCATGATACAGTTCTGGCGCTTCATTAAACAGTCCCTGTTTGCCCGATTGAGGGCCGATACAAGCCCCATCCATCTAACGATTCCAAGAGAGATCTCATGAAGATTCACGAGTACCAAGGCAAGGAAATCTTGCGTCAATTTGGCGTGCCCGTCCCCCGCGGCATTCCAGCGTTTACGGTTCAAGAAGCGGTGGAAGCCGCTCAAAAATTGGGCGGCCCGGTCTGGGTGGTGAAGGCCCAAATCCACGCGGGTGGTCGCGGCAAGGGCGGCGGCGTGAAAGTGGCTAAAACCATTGACGACGTCAAACGCTTGGCGGGCGAGATCTTGGGCATGCAGCTCAAAACCCACCAAACTGGCGCCGAAGGCCAAAAAGTGCGTCGTCTCTATATAGAAGACGGCGCCGACATCAACAAAGAATATTACGTGTCGGTCGTCACCGACCGTGCCAGCCAAAAGATTGCCTTTATCGCGTCTAGCGAAGGCGGCATGGACATTGAAGAAGTGGCGCACAGCACGCCAGAAAAAATCATTACCGAGTTCATTGACCCGTTGACCGGTTTGGGCGACGCACAAGCCAAGAAGATTGCAGATGCTATTGGCATGCCTGCAGACTCCACCGCCCAAGCTGTGGACATCTTCAAAAAGCTCTACCAGTGCTACATGAATACCGACGCGTCCCTGGTCGAGATCAACCCTTTGAACCGCGACAGCAAAGGCAATGTATTGGCTTTGGACGCCAAGTTCAACTTTGACGCCAACGCTTTGTTCCGCCATCCAGAAATCGTCGCTTACCGCGATTTGGACGAAGAAGATCCTGCAGAAGTTGAAGCGTCTAAATTTGACCTTGCTTACATTTCACTCGACGGCAACATCGGTTGCTTGGTCAACGGTGCTGGTTTGGCGATGGCCACGATGGACACCATCAAGTTGTTTGGCGGCGAGCCTGCCAACTTCTTGGACGTGGGCGGCGGCGCGACTGCTGAAAAAGTGACCGAAGCTTTCAAGATCATGCTGAAGAACCCGCATGTCAAAGGCATCTTGGTCAATATTTTTGGCGGCATCATGAAGTGCGACACCATCGCCAATGGTGTCATCACCGCTTGTAAAGCCGTGAATTTGTCAGTGCCGCTGGTCGTGCGCATGAAGGGCACCAACGACGAGTTGGGCAAAAAAATGCTGGCCGAATCGGGCTTGCCCATCATCTCTGCCGACACCATGGCCGAAGCCGCAACAAAAATTGTTGCTGCAGTGAAGTGATTAGGAAATAAACATGTCCATCTATATCAACAAAAACACCAAGGTCATCACCCAAGGCATCACTGGCAAGACGGGCCAGTTCCATACTGAAAAATGTATCGAATACGCAAACGGTAAAAACTGTTTCGTTGCAGGCGTCAATCCTAAGAAGGCTGGCGAAAAGATTTTTGATGTGCCAATTTTTGCGTCGGTCAAAGAAGCAGCACACAACACCGGTGCCACGGTGTCTGTGATTTATGTGCCACCCGCTGGCGCTGCCGCTGCGATTTGGGAAGCTGTTGAAGCTGATCTCGACTTGGCGATTTGTATTACCGAAGGCATACCTGTCAAAGACATGCTGGAAGTGCGCAACAAAATGAAAGCCAAAGAAGCCAAAGGCGGCAAAAAAACTTTGCTCTTAGGCCCTAACTGCCCAGGCCTCATCACGCCAGACGAAATCAAAATCGGCATCATGCCCGGACACATCCACCGCAAAGGACGCATCGGCGTTGTTTCGCGCTCTGGTACTTTGACGTATGAAGCTGTGGCTATGTTGACCGAAGTAGGTTTAGGTCAATCCAGTGCTGTCGGTATCGGTGGAGACCCGATCAATGGCTTGAAACACATCGATGTGATGCAAGCTTTTAATGACGATCCTGACACCGATGCTGTCATCATGATTGGTGAAATCGGCGGGCCCGACGAAGCTGACGCCGCACAATGGTGCAAAGCCAATATGAAAAAACCTATCGTGGGCTTTATCGCTGGTGTCACCGCACCTCCAGGCAAACGCATGGGCCATGCGGGCGCATTGATTTCTGGTGGTGCTGATACAGCTGATGCCAAGCTCGCCATCATGGAGGCGTGTGGCTTCATCGTGACGCGTAATCCTTCGGAATTAGGCAAGTTACTCAAAGCGCAATTGAAGTAACTTAATCTTTTTAACTATTGGTTATTACTAATTAGCCCGCTTGGTCGGGCTGGTTACACTTTTAAGCCTTTAGAAAAATCACTATAAGAGAGCATATGGAATTCTTTCAAAGCTTTGAGAACCCCGAGTTTTGGGTAGGTTTGTTGAAAATCATTTGGATCAACATCCTGCTATCAGGCGATAACGCTGTTGTGATCGCTTTGGCTGCACGCGGCCTGCCTCCAGAGCAACAACGCAAGGCCATTCTTTTTGGCTCGGGCGCTGCTGTGGTGTTGCGTATTGGTTTGACCATCATCGCAGCTTGGTTGATGGCTTTGCAAGGCTTACAAATTGTGGGTGGGTTGTTGTTGTTGTGGATCGGCGCACAACTTTTAGCTAACGAAGAAGAAAGCGATTCAGACGCCAAAGAGCATGCGAACCTAATGTCTGCTGTGCGCACGATTTTGATTGCTGACGTTGTCATGAGTTTGGATAACGTCATCGGCGTTGCTGCGGCAGCCAAGGGCGACCAAGCTTTATTGATCATTGGTTTGGCTATTAGTATTCCATTGGTTGTCTTTGGTAGTTCCATGATGATCAAGTTGATGGAGCGTTATCCATCCATCATTACCTTGGGCGCTGCTTTGATTGGCTGGGTTGGTGGCGAGACAATTGCAAGCGATGTGTTGCTCAAAGAATTTGTTGCCGACAACACATGGTTCCACTACGCCTGCTCTGCTGCTGGCGCTGCCATTGTGATTTTGTGGGGCCGTCAGATGAATGCGAAAGCCCAAACGCACGAAGACCCAGCAGCATAGTTTTTGCGCATCAAACATTACAACGAGCGGACTAAATACCCGCTCGTTTTTTTGTGCGTATTGCTTTCACAACTAGACAGAGATAATTTTTAGAATGAAGTTCTAGTTGGCTTGGTTTTAGTCATCTGCCCAAACACTATTACGAGAGATAAAAATGAAAGCAGCTATTCAAAAAGGCTTCACCTTGATTGAGATCATGATCGTCATCGCAATCATTGGCATATTGGCATCCGTCGCATTGCCGGCCTACCAAGACTATGTCGTTCGCGCGCGTGTCAGCGAAGGACTGTCATTAGCAACCACCGCTAAAACAACAGTGATGGATGTGGTGAGTAATGGCAACGTTACGACTACAGCAAACAACTACAAGGGCGACTTCGTATGGAGCGGCGCTACCAACAACATCAGTTTGATTGATATTGCGCCGGCAAATGGCGTAATCACCATCACGACTATGCCAGCTGCTGGTGGCGGCAAATTACTGCTGGTGCCTTTTACAGGCTCGGTATCGAGCCCCACTGCATTGCCTTCACCAGATGCAGCCAGTCCTATCGTCAACGGCAATGTGCAGTGGAAGTGTTTGGCTAAAGGTGCCTCCACATTTGCAGGTGTAGCGGCGCCGTCTGACGCACTGGATCGGAAATATGCACCGAGTGAGTGCAAGTAAGGCCGCTGAAGCCATGTTGTGAATGAAAATCTAGGTATGCAGATTTTCAAAAGCCCATCGTTGCTTGCAAATCGTTTGCTTCTTTTGGTTTGCTTGATGCTGCCGTGGCTCAATCCTTTTACCAGCGCGCCGTCAACTTCAGTTATTCCGTTGCTTTTGAGTTGGATGCTGGTGGCGTGTGCTTTGTTGTTGGTGGAGGATGAAGCGTTTGTGCAAACAACAGCAAGCGCTTCAGGGCAGATCTCTCCGCCAATTGGTATTTTTTCTCGATTACTGCAAACCAAATTTCAAAATAAATGGGGCCTACTTTTACTGGTTTGGTTTTTGGTGTCGGCACTCTCAGTTCCTGAGGTCATTGACCGCGCATTGACTGCTGGCGTTTTGGCATCCATTACTTGCATATGGATATCCATGCAAATTGGTAAACGTGCCGCTAACTCTGCTAACGGTTTGTTGCATTGGGTATTGATGGCGTGCTTAATTGCCGCGTTAGTCAGTAGCGCATTGGCAGTCTTGCAATACCTAGACATGGCGCGCGAATTAGTACCGTGGGTCAACCAACCGCGCATAGGTGACGCATTTGCGAATTTGCGGCAACGTAATCAGTTCGCCTCACTCACTAGCATCGGCTTAGTTACGCTATTTGGTTTGGCGGCAACCATGCAGAACATTTCCAAGCGATATGCGGCAATGATGTGGTGCGCACTCGCCTTACTAGCAGCAGGTTTGGCGTGCTCAGTGTCACGAACGGGTGCTGTGCAATGGTTGCTGTTGGCAGTATTTGTAGTTGTATGGGTTTGGAAAAACAGCAGACAAGCCCATCCAGTTTTGTTGCGGCTTGCTATTGGTGCGCCACTGTTGGTCATCTTATGGTCACTGGTTCTCCCATGGGTTGCGCTACAACTTAATGGTGTGATGGGCGCAAGCTTGTTGCTAAGGGTCGCTGGGCAAGCGCAAGACTATGCGGCCTGTGGTGGGCGGCGTGTGTTGTGGAGTAATGTTTTGCAAATGCTGGCGCAACACCCTTGGCAAGGTTGGGGGTTAGGTGAAACAGACTTTGCCCACTACAGCACCGATTACCAAAGTGAGCGCTTTTGCGATTTACTAGATAACGCGCACAATTTCCCGCTGCATCTGGCTTTGGAGTTTGGTATTCCTTTTGCGCTTGCGTGCTGTGTATTTGCTGTGCATTGGTTATATAAAAACTCCGGGCTGCTGACGACAAATAATGCGCGCCGCGTAGCGTTTGGCATGATGCTGGTACTCGGGATACACAGCATGCTGGAGTATCCGCTTTGGTATGGGCCATTTCAAATCAGCTTGGGCTTGGCTTTGGGTTTATGGGCGGGAGCTGCAACAGAAAGAATTGATAAAGCTACGCCTGCAAGCAGCACTCGCCAGCAATTGCTTCCCATGATCATGTGTAGCGCTCTATTTTTAGCCTGCTTATATGCAGCATGGGATTACAACCGCGTAGCGCAAATCTATAGGCAGCCAGACATGCGCAATGCTGCCTACCGTGACAATCCCATGCAAGCTGCTAGTCAATCATGGCTATTTAAAAACCAGGTCGACTTTGCACGATTGATGACCCAAAACATTACGCAAGAAAACGCACAAGAAACGTATGACTTGGCGATGCGCGTGATGCATTACTCACCTGAGGCGCGGACAGTAGAACGAGCCGCTGAAAGTTTGCGGCTATTGGGCCGTGATGTTGAGGCAGAAAAGTTTGCAAGCCGAATACCAACCATCACTCCGCACAAGTAGCACTACGCTTAAACTCAAGCATGCTCTCCGCAATTTTGATCACGCGCAACGAAGCGCATAACTTAGAAGACTGCTTGGCTTCTTTACAAGGCTTTGCTGATGAAATCATTGTGGTCGACACACAAAGCAGCGATGCCACCGTTTCAATAGCCCAAAGGTATGGCGCCAAAGTTGCGCAACCTGATGACTGGCCAGGGTTTGGGCCACAAAAAAACCGAGCTCTAGCACTTACCACGCAGCATTGGGTTTTGTCCATCGATGCGGACGAACGTGTCACGCCAGAGTTGGCCGTAGAAATAAATCTAGTGATTGGACGCGTACAGCGAGATGGCAACCATTCAGGCCTAGTCGACAAGCATTACAGCGCCTACGAAATCCCCCGTAAGTCTTGGTACTGTGGCAAATTCATCCAACATTGTGGTTGGCGCCCTGACTACGTTTTGCGGTTGTTTCGTAATGGCAATGCGAAGTTTTCAGATGACTTAGTGCACGAGCGCGTCATCACTACCCACCCTATCGGCCAACTTAAAAACCATTTGTTGCACTACAGTTATCTAGATTTTTCGCAAGTTTTGGCAAAGGTAGAGGCTTACTCAAATGCCGGAGCACAACAAGCATTTAGTCGCGGTGAGCGAGGTTCGATAGGTAAAGGCGTACTACACGGCGCATGGGCATTTTTTAGAACCTATGTGTTACGTGCTGGTTTCCTGGATGGTGCGCATGGGTTGGCGTTGTCGATATCGAATGCGCAGACTAGTTATTACAAGTATGTGAAGTTGTGGGCGATGCGGCAGCAGGCCAGAGATGTGAAGTGAAGATCCGTCAAGCGCATTCGTCAAATGCAGCGCTAACCTATCGCCCTGATATTGACGGGCTTCGAGCATTTGCAGTTATTGCTGTTGTTATTTATCACGCTTTCCCCAGTCTATTGCCGGGCGGATTTATTGGCGTGGATGTATTTTTTGTAATTTCTGGATTTTTGATTTCCAGCATCATATTTTCAGAATTAGATGCCCAGTCATTTAAGTTTTCGACTTTCTACGCTAGACGTATCAAGCGAATATTCCCTGCGATGATAGTCGTTTTGCTGGCAAGTTTTATGGTCGGCTGGTTTCTACTTTTTGAAAACGAACTCAAACAATTAGGTGACCACGTGTCGCGCGCGGCCCTCTTTTTGTCCAACTTTATTCTTTGGTATGAAACAGGATATTTTGATAACGCTGCTGAAACTAAACCTTTGTTGCATTTGTGGTCGCTTGGAATTGAGGAGCAGTTTTATATCGTTTGGCCTCTTATGGCGTGGCTTTTGTGGCGACTTAAAGATAAGAAAACGACTGCTATTGCAATACTGATCACTATATCCTTTGCTTGGAATATGTGGCAGTCGGAGCGCGACCTGACTCACGATTTTTATTCCCCGTTGACAAGGTTTTGGGAGCTTCTGGCGGGGGCGATTCTGGCTTCAACTGCCCACACAATACAAAACAACTCTTCGTGGCAATCACACGCCAACTACCGCGCAACGATAGGTGCAATTCTTTTGCTATTTAGCGTGGGGTATGTCGATGCGAGTATGAAATTCCCAGGCGTTTGGGCTTGCGTTCCAGTCGTGGGCGCATTTTTTTTGATTTCTGCAAATACATCGGCTTGGGTGAACCGCACTGTGTTGGCCACTCCTGTTCTGGTGTGGATTGGAGCCATCAGCTATCCACTGTATTTATGGCACTGGCCCATACTTTCATTTACAAGAATTGTGGAAGGGGGTACGCCGAAATTAGAGATGCGAATTATTGGGGTACTAGCTTCTTTCTTGTTAGCTTGGCTTACCTTTGTATGTATAGAAAGACCCATACGGGTTCATTGGAGAGCTTCTTATAAAACCGCAACCTTATTGCTTTGCATGGTGTGCGTTGCCTTTCTTGGAAACTCCGCGCATGAAACCAATGGCTATCCAGACCGAGAGGTTGTTACTTCTAGACAAGTGAAATATGCGGGCGACATCGACCATGATGAATTTCATACTTACATCGACCATGATGAATTTCATACTTATTCTCAAGCCCACTTCTATACCTGTGAACAAAAAAGTATTCGTGAAGCCTCGCCCGCTTGGAAGGGCGTAATCAGATGCTTCCAGTCAAAACCCAATAAGCCTGTTGACTTTGTGCTTTTGGGCGACAGCCATGCGGAGCACCTATTTATCGGGGTAGCTGAGGCAATGCCCGATAAGAATGTCGCTTTTTATGCAAGCGGGGCGTTGCCGTTATCAAGCCAATGGCGGCAAGAACCAGCATTCATCCACTTACTTGCTGAAAAGAACGCAGTCACTGTGCTAATTGCAGGAATGTGGCCGACTCAGTCGAAGGATGCCTCCACTTACAAAGCGATGGTTGAAGAACTGGATGCAGCAATTAAAGCGTTGCTAGCTGTAGGTAAAAAGGTCGTGCTTCTTGGGGATGTCCCCCAATTTGATTTCGATCCACAAACCTGCAAATTTCAAAGACCGCTTAGACAAAGTATTCGATGTGAAATGCCTAGGATTGAATTCACCAAAAAAACAATGAATTACCAACGCTCGCTGTACGAGGTGAAGTTGCTTAACCCACAAGTCAAGTTAATTTCCGCAGCAGACATTGTTTGTAAAGACAAAACTTGTTCTATGGTTGAGGGGGATACTTTGCTATTTAGAGACAACAACCATCTCAACATTCCTGGCTCACAGCGCGTTGGATTGAAATTAGCTCAAAAGATAGTAGCCAATTGATCTTTACACACCACAAAATTTGAAGAATCTACTTTCTGAGCGCCTCATAGATTTAGCGCGGGCGCGCGTCGATTGAGCAATTGAATGTTAATTACGTCGTGAAATGTCTTCCCACTGCGCATGCCATTCTTTTTGATGGTCTAGCTCTACTGCCTTGACATAGCGATAAAACGTGACTTCAAAATAAGAAAACGCAATGATAAAACCTGCCCATCCATCTAATACGCCACGTTTGAAAATGTAGTGGCGAATAAATGCCCAGATAGCATGACGGAATGCTTTGCCGTAACTAGATTTAGCCTGACGGCGCTTGGCTGCTCCAAGCGATGAGTAGCGATTCATTTTTGCAATGGACGCGCTCATGTCTTTAAAAGGTAGTTGCCAAATAGCGTTTTTGAAATGCCCAAGTGTTTCCCCTTTAGACAATTCAAAGCCTTCATGGACTGGGCTAACCTCATAGCGCAAGGCCTCACGATGGAACAACTGGGGCTGTCGATAATTGGGAAACCATCCTGAGTGCTTAATTTCAGAGCCTAAAAAATAATTACGTCGCGGCACAAAAAATGCACGATGTTTCAGTTCAGAAACGTGTTGACGAGCCTCTTTACTTACTGCGGGAGTACAAAACTCGTCGGCATCTAAACTAAAAATCCAAGAGTGGGAGCAGGCTTGGATCGCAGAGTTTCGTAAAGAGCCAAAACCCTCGAACTTAACTTGCAACACACGAGCGCCCAAGGACTCTGCAATTTTGACGGTCTCATCTGTACTGTTCGAATCTACGATCAACACTTCATCTGCCCATGAGACGCTCTTAATTGCGTCAGCTATTCTTTCAGCTTCGTTAAATGTAAGGATATAGGCTGAAACACGATTCAATGGTTGCTTTCTTTAATCACTCTGGAATCTTAGCGTATGAATAGCCTTTAACCCGCCACAAAACTCCCACTCTTGCCCCCATGCTTCTCCAGCAACTTGACATCCGTCATCGTCATCCCGCGATCCACAGCCTTGCACATATCGTAAATAGTCAACAAAGCAATCTGTACAGCAGCTAAAGCCTCTATCTCCACCCCCGTAGGCCCAACCGTCTCAACAGTCGCACTGCATTGCACGCTATGCGTAGCAACGTGCATATCAAACGCAAGCGCCACACGCGTCAGCGCAAGAGGGTGGCACAGCGGAACTAAATCACTGGCCTTCTTGGCAGCCTGAATACCAGCAATCCGTGCAATGCCAAGTACATCGCCTTTTTTAGCCGTACCGCTTTCAATCAATTTCCAAGTTGCCGCCTGCATTTGAATCGTGCCCGTAGCCACAGCTACGCGGTGGGTATGGGCTTTGTCTGCAACATCGACCATATGGGCTTGGCCTTGGGCGTCAAAGTGGGTGAAAGTGCTCATGGTGTTCGTAAAAATAGATGATGAGAAGGGTTAACATGACTCCTCCCGCATCATACGGGGCTTGTTTTTTATGCCAGTTGCTGTTGTGCCATCTTTACCCTCGCTTAGAACTTCGAACACACCCTCTGCTCGTGCTGTGCGTCGTGCAGTGTTTAAACACACAGGCCTACTTGCACTAAGTTTTATTCTGGCAATAGGTGGACAACCACTCTACGGCCAAACCAATAACCCGTCTCCCTTTGTGATGTCAGGCAACCGACTACCCAATTTGGGCGACGGTATAGAAATTCCTTTGGGCGTAGAGCGCCGCCTAGGCGAAAACATAGCCCGAGAAATTTACCGCGATCCTGATTACATAGACGACCCCGTCTTAGGCGACTATGTGCAATCGTTCTGGCAAGTGCTGCTTAATGCAGCGCGCCAACGTGGCGAACTCACCCCCGAACTCGAACAACAATTTGCATGGGAAGTCACGCTGATCCGTGACCGCAGCATCAATGCCTTTGCGCTACCTGGTGGTTATTTGGGCGTGCATCTTGGTCTAATTTCAGCGGTCAGCAATGGTGGCGAATTAGCGTCTGTGCTCGCACATGAATTAAGCCATGTGACGCAGCGCCATATTGCACGCATGATGTCGCAACAAGGTCGACAAGGCCCGATGGTGATTGGCGCCATGATTTTGGGGATGTTGGCTGCAAGCCGCACACCCAGTGCAAGCGGCATGAGTGCTGCAAATGCTGTGATCGTTGGCGGGCAAGCCGCTGCGATTCAAAGTCAATTGAATTTCTCGCGCGATATGGAGCGCGAAGCAGACCGTGTCGGATATGGCGTGATGACCGATGCAGGTTTCGAACCGCAAGGTTTTGTCACCATGTTTGAGAAGTTACAACAGGCGGCACGGTTGAACGACAACGGGTCGTTTCCCTATTTGCGAAGTCATCCCATGACGACCGAGCGTATCGCCGATGCGCAAGCACGACAGCAGTTATTGCCTGCACGACCACCCGTGGCGACAACCCCGTTGCACGCCATGATGTCAGCACGTGCATTGGTGTTGACCAACCCAGGCATTGATACTTTGCGCGGTTTGAGCGTGCAAGCTGCTTCAACAACAGTTGCCACTGCACCGCTATGGCGTCAAGCAGGCATTTTGTACGCCGCCGCCATGGCCGAAATGCGTCAACGGGATTGGGTCAATGCGAGGCGCACCTTGGTGCGCTTAGAAGCATTGCCGCTTACCGAACCAGCTGCGCAACGCGTGGTGTTACTTTTTAAAGCGGAGTTGGCATTGCAATCTGGCGAAGCAATGCAAGCGGTCAATTTGCTCAATACCAAAACATCGGTGATCAATATCAATGACCGTGCGTCGCGTTTGCTGTTAGCGCAAAGCCGTGTAGCAACCCAATTGCCTGCACAAGGGAAATTGGCAGCAGACGATTTGGTGATGTGGGT
>Ga0209084_1001750_pt1 | contig 17784 bp, 17 predicted proteins | sample C_130820_MF_Meta_FD_187309 | JGI IMG/M metagenome (GOLD analysis project Ga0209084, IMG submission 187309) | Freshwater microbial communities from Lake Croche, Canada to study carbon cycling - C_130820_MF_MetaG (SPAdes) (version 2) | ecosystem: Environmental > Aquatic > Freshwater > Lake... | reverse complement strand
AGAATATAAGTTTAAATGATTGACCAAAATTAAAATCAAATTGATATTGAATTAGTTTATCATTTACTCCTGTTTTAAATTGTATATTAGAAGTTATAATGTTTAATGGTCTTACATAATTGTTTGCCTCATCCCATACCCAATAAATTTCATCAGATACTAATAATTGTTTAATTGCTTCGTTTTGTTCTTCATACAACCAGTTTGAATTTGCTGATATACTTTGATTTGCATCTACTATATAAACTTTATTATTACTATCATAAGTATTATAAGATAATGTAGAAGCATTCCAAGAACCCAATTGTGGTTGATAATTTCTTTTTGTAACACTGAAGGATTTTCTATTCTGCATGTATAAATTCATATAGTCAAATTGACCAAATCTATTTTTATACATTACTCTTACATTTTCATACTTCTGTGTCAATTCATATTCATATTTGACAGAATTTCCAACAGGTGTTGCACCATTAAAAGCTTGTACTTTATAAAATAATGCATTTGATACAGAAATTGGAAACCCAGGTGCCGTAGGGCCTACTGGATAAGTTGCAATTTGTCCTGATGATGATACATTTGTAGTTAAAGTATAATCACCTGTTGCACCTAATGAATTTGTATAAGTTATTTTAGTTGGTTGAGTTGTATTACTTACACCAACATAAACACCACCATATCCACCATTTGTAGATAAATAAGATTGTGTTACTGCTCCTGCAGTCATAAGAGGCCAGAATATACTACCTGATGCAATTGGATATCCTACTAAATCGGTTCCCATTAAACCATAACCATCTAATGCTTTATATGTAGATGATTTGACATGAGACCCTGAAGTATATGTTGTTCCGTTTAACCATTGCCAATAAAAGTCTACTGCATAATACATTACATTAGATGTATTAGTATATGCTAAGTCAGTTAAAGTTGAATTGATTATTTTAGAAACATCAAAGATACCAACACCAGATGTGTTTGGGTATTTTACTATTGTATAGTTTGCTGCAGAAGAAGATTGGAAAGGAGAACCTTGCCAATAATATAATTCACCTACATATTGAAATGAAGATGAAGTTAATAGTTGTGCATTACTCTCTGCCAAAGTAAATGGCATTGGTGATTGTGCTAAACTAACTAATGTGGGTGTCTGAGTTATTGAAAGAGACATAATTAAAATTCCTTTCTATTAATAACATCTCAAATCTACATTGTAATTGACACTATTTGTTTTTTGCTCTTGCAGACATCTTTGCTACCGATTTAGAAACTTGATTTGCTGCTTGTGCACCAACTTGTGCAGTCAAAGATAATTGATATTCTTGTATGACTTTTTGTAATTCAGGGTCTGTTGCAGCATCACCTGCAAATGGTCTAGGTTTCATATTTCTTGTACCCCACTCAACCCATTTACCATACTTTGCTCCTGGAGGTGCAAATTGATATGCTACAGTTCCCGCTTCTGCACTTAATTTGGTAGGTGATTTTGATTTACGCTGAGTAATCATTTTATCAATAGTATTAAATCCTTTTACTTTATCTTTTAGATTACCTGTATCAACAGCATATGTTTGTAATCCTGGTGTGGATACATTTCTATATGCTAAACTTGCAAATGTTTTAGCTACATCTTGTAATGTTTTCATAGTATTACAATTAATATCTAACTTTCATTGAGTTCCAGTTTTGTAGCATTTGTGATGTTGATAGTGAACTTGTATAAACAGCTGCAACTTGGAACATACTACCACTTCCATATCCAACAGTTGATTGATTTAATGTATCACCTAATATGCTAAATTGTAAAGCAATTCCACCACCACTACCTGTATAACTTCCTGTAATACCATCTAAACAATAACTGCCTGTTCCGGTAGTACTCAATGATACTTGTGAAATATGCCATTTATTTAAAGTAGCTGAAGAAGTTACATTTAAATTTATTGGATTTGTACCATCAATAATAGCAACTACTGCACTATCATTACTAAGTGAAGATATACCATATTGATTATTTCCTGGGTCTTGGTCTTTATCAAAAAATATTGGTGCACCTACTCCATAGATATTAAATATTCTATTTTGGCCATACCAACTTAATAATAATGTATAATTTGTTGCATTTATTTCAGGTAAATCTATTTGCGTATTAACACCACCTGTATTTTTTGCCAATGTAGGTGCTACTAAAGATGATGTATTATAATTCCAGTAAGATAAATTTGCAATAGTACCATTATTAGTATTACCACTTAAATCATATATTGTAGTTCCTGAACCATTATAAGATGATGTATAAGCGATATCATATAAAGTTATTAAAGAGCTAGTTATAGCAATTGAACTACTTAAATATCCTGTGTTACAATCAATGCATGATGTATATGTTGAACTAACAGTTGTGGTATAATTTGGCAAACTAGAACCAGAATTTGTAAAACTTAATATACTCCAACATCCAGGTAAATCTGATGAATTAGTTTTTATTATTGTTCCAACACTATAAGATGCACTTGTTTGTAAATTTACAGAATATGTAGCTGCAGAAATACAAGATTTTATATTATATTGTGCTATTACAGGAATTACGGATGTAATCCATGCATTAGGAACATTTGCACTAAATGCACTTGACTCGATTGGTGGATTTACACATATAATACTAGATGTATCTCCAATATTTGAACTAACATATGTTCTGAATGACCCTGTATTTGTATTTACCCAATTATTATTAGAAAAACTTGCACTATTATAAAAATAAGTATTAAACTGCTGACTACTGGGTTGACCATAAGTTGCTCTTTTTAATGTCATTGTATATAATGCAGGAATATCTTTATATGGATATGCTAAAACTTCACCTGGAAATTTACTTATAACCGTCCAAGCAATTCTAGAACCATAAGTAAAACCAGCTTGCGTTTCTTTTCTAAATAATGGATTTGATTGTGATATTATTCTTTTTGTTTGACCAAAAGTTAATGTATCATTTATTATATTACCTTTTTGGTCAATATAATTATAATAATATGTACCCATGTCAATATCAAAATTATTTTGATAATTAACATCTATATACCATGCTTCAGGTCCTGTTTGCGGATAACAATTTATACAACAAGTTGAACTACCACTTGGAGTTGCTGTACAGAAATATGCTCCACCTCCTGGATAAGCATTTTGCGTAAGAAAATTTGTATAACTTGTAGCATCCATGCATACCGGTGTTATAGCATTTATTGTTGTAATAGGAGTTGTTTTAGCTACTCCATCATAATAATAATTAATTGTTTCTGCTCCATTATGAAACCAATTAATTCGCATGTGAGGTGTGCCTTGTCCTCCTGGTTGCCAATATGCTATTGGTATATACATAATTAAACTAAGTTTTTAATACTTACCGCATAAATAGATGATGTAGTAAATGTTACAAATGATAATATATCTTGTGCATTTGGATTAACAGATGCTGAATAAGCAGACCCTGTTGCAAATAATAATGTATTTGGATAAGTTATACTACCTGTTGTAGCTTGTTGTTTAACTAATAATTGTACCGTTTCTCCTGGTTGAATATTTGTTGGATTTAAATATGTTACAGATGAAGTTGGTAAAGTTAATGAAAAGAAATTACCTAAACTTAAATCCATAGATGCAGTTTGTGATACTACATTTAATGTTATAACTTGTCCTCTTACACTACCACTAAATATTGAACCGCCAATTACATTAAAATCATTTACTGCACTACTTGAAATAAATACAGCACCTGTTATAAATTGGTCACCTACAAATGCATTACTACCTGTCGTTGGAGTATATGTAAATTTTGTTGCAATAGATGCAGATAGATTTGAAATATTTGTATTATTAGATTGTGTATATGCATTCAAACTTGCAGTAGTATTATTTAATGATGCAGTTGTTTGATGAATACTATTTAAGTCAGCATTTGTAGATGCAGTATATGCATTAAACGATGCAGATGTAACAAAATTTACATTTAATGATGCAGTATATACTTCTAAACTTATAAGTTGTTGATTAACTGATTGACTAAATGGTTGTTCTAAATAAACTAATCTACCATTTACAGATGCAGAATATGCAGTTACATTTCCAACACCACTTAAAGTTGATGAAGAAATATTACCTAATACATTTAAGTTAGCAGAAATACCCATAGAGCCCGTTAATTGACTGCTTCCTGACATTATAATAGTTCCGTTGAGTGTTTGTGTATCATTAGTAGCATCTCCCAAAATATTAGACCCAGATGAGAATATGACAGAACTACTTTCTATGGTAGTATTTATTTGATATGCTGAAATAGTTCCACTTACAATTAAATTATTTGTTATGTAAGCATTACTTGCAGTTACACTACCTAATATATCAACACTACCAGTTAATTCAATTTTATTCTTAACTACTAATTTAGTTGTTTCAATTAAAGAAGAACTAATAGAAGTTGTTGTTTTTAAATCACCGCTATTATTAAGATATAATCCCAAAGAATTACCTAAACCATCTTCAATTATTCCTAATGTTGCAGATGCAGTTTGATTTGTACCAAAGTGTAATAAACCTTGATAACTCTGTGAAATGTATAAATTATTTAAACTACTCATTTATTTTTATTTTATCTTTTAAACATATTGCCATTGCCTAATTTCTCCCCAATATCCTTGCCATTGTGCTGGTGATGTTCCCCATTTTTGTGAGTGTATCCATAAATCACAATATTCACAAGTTCCAAAATCAGCATGTGGTATATACAAAATAGGTAAATTGACAAAATCAAAGTCATTTTCACCATTAAATGTATCTACTATCTTATAACAATTCAAATCGTAGTAAGTAGTAAGGTTTACATCATTAAACGGATAATATCTCGTCGCAAATACTTGTCCTATACTTCCACTTTCAGTTAAAACTGCTTTATAATATTGTTGTGTGTTGCAATTTTGTATAATATATCCACTACCCGACGGATTAATTAAAAAAAAAAGACAACGATTTTTATCGTTATGAGTTGTTAGTGTGAATGTTGTACTCCAACCGGCCAACCCATTGTTGAACTTATCGGCAAATGGCTGATTAACAATGTCGCTATCAATCTCAAACCCTGCTACTCCTCTTTGCGTATAAGATGTTAAATCATTTAATATTGCTAAAGTGTTTGCATGTATGTCAACCATATCATTTACACCAAAGAAAGGAATTGTTAAATTATTTTGAACTCCTGTACTTTCGTTATTCTTATTTTTAATTTTATCAGCAACGATTAGTTGAACTGTAAAGTTAGTTACCGAAGCACCAAACTTAGCATCAATAATATTTACATTACCGATTGGATAAGCTGGAAACTCATGTGTGTCAACCTCAGTAATATCACCTTGCGAAACAACAGTTATACTTGGATGGTTGTTCATAATAGTTCTAAAATAATTTAGAATATTATAATACAGAGTATAGTTAGTCCCTGTTTCGTGGGCTATTTGCTGATTAGATGGGTGTGTAAATTGATATGCCATATCTTATAATTGAATTCCTCCAAAGTATTGGTTTGTTAAATCAGGATATATTTGTGTTTGATTACCTACTGATTGTAAGTATTGCGGTATATTATTAGAGTATGCAATCAAATAGTTTTGTAATCTTAATGCATAATACTCAGCATTCTCTTTTGACTTACCTAATAAATAATCTATTTCATTTTTACCAGGTGCAGTACCTTGCTCTGATGCCTGTTTAACTGCTCCATTAGATTTAAATTGAATAGAACTAAATGGTAGATACTCAACTGCAGAATACCATATCAAAGTATTTTTAATATGGTCATTTAATAAATCTAAATAATAAACAGAAAGTGCATCATATGTTCCTGCTGTAATTTGTGCTTGAATATATGCAAACAAAACTGTACCTAATAAATTCTTTAAGTATTTATCTTGTGCCGTTCTTACGAATGGTAATAAAGCATCTGCATCAATTGCTCCTTGCAATGGTGTATTCTTTATAATATCGTTTCTAGTTATGAATAATGCGTATGACATAGTTTATTGTTTAATTATTTCGTATTCTTTCTTAAAAAATGCTGAACTAGTTTGTATAGGTTTTTTGTCTATTACAGGTGTAGTTGTTGGAGGAATTGCATCCTGTGTTGTTTGGTCTTGATTTTCATCAGTTGTTGCAGGATTTTCTAATTCGTTATTAGTATCAGTTGAAACTTGCTCAGTTGTTTTGCCTGTTTCTTTTGCCTGTGCAGATAAAATTGCAAGAGGAGTTAATTGGTCAAAGTATAATTTAGTATCTGCAAATCCAACTTCTGTAAATGCCATATCTAAACAATTTAAGATTAGATTTTGGAATGGACTAACTGTCATCGTTTGTAAAATACTAAATGCAGTCATCATTTCCTCTGAATTAGAACTAAATCCTTTATTAGCAGTTTGAATACCAAATAATAAAGGTGAAGTAATTCTATGTGCAATTAAGATTTGTTCTTGTGTATGTTCTGCAACATATTTGTATTTCTCATGTAAGTTATCAATATTAATTACATCAATTGTAGGTTTATTAGCAGGGTCGTCATTAAACGATAACATAAATCTACCTGCATTATCTGTGCCTGTAAATTTAGCCTGTAATAAGTCTTCAATTGTTTCTCTTTCTTCAGGTGCAGGAACTCCATTGTTAAAGTTAATCATTACAGCAGGTAAGAAACCATTTGTAATATTATTTAAATGTAAGTTACTTATCTCACCTTCTGAAATAGAATATTGTAATGCTGAAACCCAATCTGGTAGTGAATAGTAGTATAAGCCTGGAAAATAATTCTTTATATAAAGTATTTCCATTTTCTCATTAGAAGTTCCAAATACAGGCACTTTCTTTTTATCTTTAATCTTTCTTTGGTCATTCCAATCTGTACAATAGAAATAGTTTTGAACTTTTGGTTCTCCCATTAATTTTTCTGCACGAAGTGTTTGAATTGGAATATGATACATTTTAATTATCTGTGTATGGTCATCATTCCAATATACTTGAAATGCTGCATTACCAAATAACTTTAAATCAAATGCAAGTCTTTTAATTTCTTCTTGTGGTATAATCTTTTGTAATACCTTATTAAATTCTTCGTCGTGAGAATATAAACCTTTACCAAATATTAAGTCTGCAATACCTTCTACACATGCAGAAGTTGTTGTTGATACATTTAATGCAGATATAATTGCATCAAAGAAGTCATCATGTCCATAAACACCAAATGGCACCCATGAATATCTTGTTCTCGTATCCTCTGTTATAATTGGCAGTTGGTTTGTGTTTACATTTACTACTGCAAAGTTTTCTTGTTTTTTCATATTAGTCCAATATTATGTATCTATTCTCTGATTGATGAGAAATATATTGTGTATTTTGATTTTCGTATTCATATTTAACATCTACTGATTGAGAGTAGACTTGGAATGAACCATGCCATAAACTAGCACTCACTAGACTTCCACTATTATAAAGTGTTGCACGATATTCAGTTCCTATACTCGCTGATGCAATACTGCCTGTAAAAGACATATAACTTTCGTATGGAGTATAGGATGCAGAGACTAAAGACATAGTAGTATTTTCCAATGTATACATGTTTTGTAATGACATTGTATACTCATTAGATGAAGTTATCTCTGTTCTAATGGTGTATGAGTTGCTCTGTGAGATGAAATAGGCTAGCATTATCTATGTTTTATCTAATAGTAATAACATCTTTGAATTCAAATATGGTTAAACAAAAAAACCCCACTCCGAAGAGTAGGGTCTAATATTTTTATGCCTATACTGAATTAAGAGTATACGATAGTTGGTTGTGCACTCAATCCTGCGAATGGATTTGTTGTTGTGCTTCCAGATAAGAAAGGAGCAGGTAATTGTTCCATTCCTGTTAAGGTAATAGAATAACCATACAAATCTCCTAATGCTGCACCTGTTGAAATACTTCCAGCAGTTACATCACATCCTAAATGAAGACCAGCAACAAATGCATCACCATTGTTAGTCCAAACGATTACTTGAGGTCTACCATATGCCATTAACTTCAATTGTGTATTCATTTCGTTAGTCAATTTCTTCAAATTCAAAGTTGTTTGTTGATTGAAGAAAGTTGTACCATTTGCACGAGATGAGTTAACTGTTTCAGTATATGCACTTGTGCCTTTCAATTCATAATAATAAACTGTTGAGCCACTAGGTAAAGCTGTTACACTTACCTGTCCTGTGGTAGGGTTAGTAGTTGTAGTGAAACTGCCGGTTGTGAAGTTTAAGAAATAAACTCCCTGTAAACCACCAATGCTTTCCTTACAAACTTCTTGTCTACCTTGGGTTAAATTACAAGCCATAATACTTAGTTTTTAATTTTAGTTAATTTTAATTAGTTAGTGGGCTTTTTACACCCACCGACCAATTAGTTATATTTAGTAAGCTCCGTAGTAAACTACATCACTCAAGATACCGATTTGAGTACCACCTGTGTATCTCATTACGATACGATAGTTTTGTGAACCATCAATGTTAGCCATGTCAATTACTTTTACTTCATTGTAGTCAGAAAGTAAACCTGTTCCGAAGAATAAGTTAGACTTTTGAGCTGCAACTACTGTAGAAGATGCCATACCTGGACACATTACGATTTCAATACCATTGAAGTTGAAAGGTTTGTCACCCACGTTCATTTGGTTGTTCCATCCGTTAGCACCTACTGCACCACCAGCTAAAGCTTGTTGGTATGCTTTACCCACGTTAGTAGGAACATACAATAACAAATCTTCTTTACCATAAACGGTAGCAGGGATTGTGTCAACAATAGAATTTAATTTGTCTAATACATTACCTGCAGTAATACTACCAGAGATAACGATTGAACCACTCTTAGCAGCGATAACACCTGTAGCAGCTGCAATAGAAGAAGATAATGCAGGGCCGAAACCACCGAATTGTCCGTTTGTAGATGCACTACCAGTCCAGATTGATTGCTCAGTTGCTTGTGCAACATAACCACCAACATAAGAGATTAAATAATCGTTGAATGATTTTGGAATTTCATCAAATGCTGAAAATCCTAATTGTAAAGCTTCCCAAGATGCTACAAAGTTTTGCTTACATAATAGTAAGTTAACTTGTAATTCTTTTGGAACTAATACTCTTTCAGAGATAGTTACACTACCTGAAGTTACGAAATCACAAGATGCGTCTTGTACAATTCCGTCTAATGCTAATTTTTGGATAACTTCTTTGTACTTCACGTTTGGCATGATAGTTACATATTTGTTGTCCAATGTTTTTGCTGATAACAACGCTGCTGCGATGTATTGTGCAGCTGCCTCACCCGCATATGTGGTGTTGGTTACTGTAGGTTCAGCAAACTTTTGAAATTTTTTCATGTTTGTTTTTTTTAATAAATTAATTATATAGTTTAGATAAGAAAGATGATTGGCTATCGCCTACTCTCTTACCATAGTTTAATGGTTTGTGTACCTCTGAATTAAATTTGTATCCTTGCTCAACTGGAGCACCATCTAATTTTGGTAACTCTTCTTCATCTACTTCAGCCATTTGAGTTGCTGGAGTAACACCTACTGGAGTGTTAGCAGAAGGTGCAACTTGATTGCTTCCTGCTTCTTCAGATGGAGGATTGATTGGCATTTCCATTTTCTCAGCAATCTTACCCATATAGTCTTCCATTTTAGCAAGTCTTGCATGCATATCTTCTAATGAAATGATTGGGTCTTTTTTGTCATCCGTATCATTGCCTATTGAATTTCTTGGGTCTTCATCTGTTGTGTTAGGTAAAGCATGTGCTGGTTCCATTGTAGCTCCTTTAGGTGCTGCAGGGAATTCATTTGCCATCTTAACATCAGATTGTTTTGTGTCAGCTACTTTACTTCCAGGAACTGAATTGATATCCTTTCTATTTTGTGCGTCACCTTTAGTTGGGTCTTGTGGAGTACCTGCATCTGACATTTCAATATCAGCATTTGTATCATCCATTTCTTCTTCATCTGTTCCTTTGCTAACTTGTTCAGCTTCATCAGGAGCAGATATAGATGCAACTTTACCTCCGTCAATATCAATTACTTGTGTGCTTTCTGCACCTTCTGGAGTTGTGAATGAAATAGTATATTCACCATCTTTTGCTGGAGATGTTGTACCATCTGCACCAACTTCCATTACATCATCGTTAACATCAAAGTTAGATGATTGTAAAATTGTTCCGTCATCTGTTTTTGCTTGTATCATCTTTTCATCTGCTAAAGATAAAAGAGTTAATATTTTGCTTAATACGCTTTTTGAGTTCATATCTTTTTTGTTTTATAATAGTAATAACACTATTGGTTTTTAAAATCGTTATTTTTTATTTATTTAGTTCCAAATCTGTTCATGTAAAATTGTGCATTCTGATATACTTCAACATCACTCAATTGTCTATTGTAATGCAAAAAACCAGCTATTCTACCTATCCCATGTCTATTTCCAACTGCAGGGTCATAATTTAGATATATTTGTGCAACTGCAGAGTTACCTCTTGTTCTAGTTGTAGTATCAGTTGCCTTATTTATATTATTCATATAAGTATTATGGATAGCAACTCCATTAGTAGAAAAAGTATAAACATTCATAAATCTTGCATACTCAGTCCAACCGGCTGCAGGTTGTGCGGTAGCTCCAGGTAATGTTGCCGCTGAACCACCTGCCCACAATATAGGGATTAAATAATTGCCATTATCTGCCTCTTCAGCCCATACAAATCCGTTAGTGGCAGGTCTAAATCCAGGCCAACCTCCTCCATCATTAGTCCAGTTATTATTTGGTGATGCATCTGTTGATGGTGTACACATTACTTGTATAGTAAAAGATGCAGATAATCCTGCGGTATATTCTAATGTAGATGTACTATTATTTGTTAAATTCATGCATCCACCAAATGCAGTAGACCAATTGACTGCTCCATTAATTGCACCAGATATACTAGATTGTCCAGGAGCTAAATTATTAAATATAGTTCCTGCAGATATACTACCTGTGTATAATGTAGGGTTATAACATTCGGTATTACCAAAGTCAAACCATGCATTTAATCCTTCTGTTACTACATTACCTTGTTGATTTGCAACTGATGTAAACATATTATTTTAAATTTTTAACATTTGCTGCCATCAAATTAGTTGTATCAAATGAAATCATTGAAATCAAATCAATAGCTGACCCGGTTGCTGTTGCTTGCATTTTTAGTCCTGATGGGAAATATATTGAAGGGGCGAATGCGATACTACCAGTTGCCGGCCCTACTTGTTGTTTAATTAATAAGTTTATTGTTTGACCTGCTTTAATTGATGAAGGTGCAATATGTGTAGTTGATGATGAAGGAAGTGTTAATACAAATTGATTACCTGCGGTCATATCAATTGATGCAGTATTACTTGTTACTGATAATGTGATTGGTAACCCACTCATACTTCCTGTCACTTGTAAACTACCTGATATAGATGCTGTACCCGCGTAAGGGAATGCTGCACCACCTGCACTACCAGTATTAACTGTTATATTAAATGTAGAACTATCACCTTTAGTAAATGTAATTGTATTATTCGTTACTGATGCAGTTATTAATGAAGATGCAGTTACCGATGAACTAACAAAACCTAATGCAGTTATTTGTGCACTACCTGAAATTGTTCCTGTTGGTATAGGTGTTCCAAAAGATGATGTAGCAACTGTTGTTGTTCTGCCACTACTATTACCTACCCATGTATATCCTTGTTGTAATGATGCAGTTAAACTACCAGTTACATTTAAATTTTGTGCAATACTTAATCCTCTTGTAAATGTTGGATTAGGTATCGTTACACCATCGTTAGGGCTTAATGTTAACCAATTTGAATAATCACCTATATTATTATCCCAATCTTTGAATTGTGTTCCAGTTATATCTACAATAATATTAATTTCAGTATCACCATTACCATTATTTGCATCAAATACAGCTAAGTTTAAATTAGCTGCACTACCTGTGTCTGAATATGCTGCATAAGATGCACCTAAACCAGTAGTTGCAGTTGCATCAATAGTTTGAAATGTTCCTCCTAATGTTTGTTTTCTACCATCAGTTGCACCTATGATTAATCTTGGGGTTGGACCTGTTGTACCATTACCACCATATATTTCAACTCTATTATTAATATAAGTTCCTACTGTATTACCATCAGGTGTTGTAATAGAATTACTACTTGATTGAAATAAACTTCCACTTAATACTTGACTACCTCTAAATGTATTACTACCTGTTGTTGCAAATATACCATAGTTTAATATTTGTGCAGATGAACTTACTGTTCCCACAGGTATAGTACTACCCCCACCGAATGAACTAGTAGCAACTAATGTAGTTATATTACTACCATTACCTACTAATACATATCCATTTGCTAAAGATGCAGTTAGTGTTCCAGTTAAGTTTAAACTACTTGCACTAATGTATCCTGATGAAGTTATATTGTTTACTAATAATAAGTCTTGATTAGGATTATATTTTATTCCACCATCAACATAGATTGCTTGAGTGCCTGTTGAATTATCTACAAATGTCACAAAGTGTTGTAAGTTTTGTGTTGATATAGATGTAGATACTGCCAATGCAATTGATGCAGTTGCAACAGACATAGATGAAGTTTGTGAAGACTTTATGTATGAGCTAGTTGCTGCATTTAAATTATCTATTGATACTTGTTGTGATGCAGATGATGCATTCAATTGAGTTACTGAACTATTCAAAGATGCAGTAGTAGTATTCAAATTACTAATAGACACTAATGCAGATGCACTAAATGTATTTAAGTTAGTTATTGATGTTACTAATGATGCAGTTGATTGAGATGCAGTATATGTATTTAAAGCAGATATAGAAGTGTTAACCGATGCACTATTCACTTCTAAACTACTTACTCTTTGATTATTAGAAGAAGTATAAGAGTTAAACGATGAAGTTGATACTAAAGATGCAGTACTAAATGATGCAGTGAATAAGTTTAAGTTATTTATTGAAACTTGTGCACTTGCCGTAAATGCGTTAGTAGATGCAGTGTATGCGTTAAAGGAGCCTGTTCCAATTGCATTTATATTAATTAAAGCAGTTCCACCTATTACTTGTACTCCAACTGCATTACCATAAAAGTCTAATGTAGTTGCATTACCTTGTGGTACACCATTAGAAGCTACAGGAATTGCAATAGATGCAGTTATACCTGTCAATTGACCACCATTACCTATAAACGCAGATGCAGATACAAATGATGATGCAGAAATAGATGTGAATGTATTACTACCTACAAATGTATTACTACCGGTTGTTGCATAACTACCAGTCTTACTATTTAAACTATCTATTGAAATCTGTTGTGATGCAGATGATTGATTTAAATTAGTTAAAGAGATTGCAGTTGATGCAGTGAAAGTATTTATATTACTTACTGATGTATTCAAACTTGCAGTAGTAGTTTCTAAATTAGAGAACTTAACATTTGCAGATGCAGTATATTGTTGTAAAGATGCAGTTGCCTGATTTAAATTACTTATGTCAGGAATACTACCTGTTGCAACTGTCACATTAAAAGTAGTATTATTACCCTTTGTAAAAGTAATTACATTACCTGCAGCAGATGCAGTAATCAATAAACTACCTGTTGTTAATCCACTTGCAGATGCAGTGAATGCATTAATATTACTTAACGATGTGTTTACTGATTGAGTATATGCTCCATAAGGTATTTCATCAACCATTGAGTCAATCATATCAACATTGAAATCTCTAAGGATTGTAGGTGTAATATAATTTGTATTGTTATTTGGGAAACTTGTATTATTTCCTACCTTTAAAGCTTGTTTAGATAATTGAGCCATATCTTTATTTTATTTTTATTTTAATTGTCAAATCCATCAGAATATCCATCACTAAATCCACCACCTGTGTGTATTCTAGTTCCTTGAATAACACCAATGCCTTGTTCCATTAATGCTCCATTGCAACATCTTACATCATAAGTGTCAGAATTCAAACATAGACATCCTCTTCTACTATTCTTTGGTGATGATAAACCTTGAGTTGGGCCTACATAGATGCCGGAGTTATTCTGCCTATTAGCGGATAATCTCAAACTACCATTACGGGAGTTAGTCCATTTAGCCATAATTCTTTCTTTAATAGTAATAACATCTCATATCGTAGAAATCATTACTGAACTATTCGCCTATTAGCTTCTTGATATGTTAAAGTATCTAAAAAGTTTTTATCTGCAATGTAACACAACATTAGCAAACACTTATCCAATGGTAGTTTTGTTATTTCGTCAAACTTGAGAATATCTCCTTTTGCCAATTCGTATATTGTTGAATAACTTCCCCACTTTTTTGTAAAGTTTGCTTGATACTGAGAGGCATCTCCTCCGTCTCCGTCAAAGAGTTCAGGATAGAATTCAATAAGATTGGTGACAAATTGATAAAAAAAAACAAACAACCGAAGTGGATATCCATACTAACATCTAACCATTGCTCTATATCTTCATTGCCTGTGTATGCTTTAATAGAATATAATTTACCTATTTTCTTTTCAATAGGTCTGTATAGTATTGCCATTACCTTTTTCCAATTTTCATTAATATCTAATTCACCTATCTTACCAATGTCTAAGTATGCACCATATTCCATTTCAGAAAGGTTAGGTTCAAATCCATACTCTACTCCATTGATTGTAATGATTTGTTGCAAGTCAAAGTCTTTCTCATTAATAAAAGAATATAAGTTATCTCTTATCTCTGTGTATGTCTTAGTGTCTATCTTATGTAATATCTCTGGTGTCAAACCGCATAGATGATAAAACATTGCAGCATTCTGTGCTTCAGGCATATCTTCATACATTGCTAAGTCTGCTTTCAATTCTAAAAACTTTCTAAGTGTAATTCCTTTATAAGAATTAGGTACTTCTATTTTAATTTCTTTCTTCATATGGTAAGGTCATTTGTTTTATTAGTAGTGTTAATCTTTTGACTTTTGCTTCCTCATTCTCTAATTTAGCATTCATCATTATCATCTTTGCTTGCAAGTCTTCGTTTAGTTGTTGTAGATGTTTAGCATACTCTATAAGTTCTGCTATCTCATCTCTATTCCAACTAGTATTTATATTTTCCAATTGTGATTGCATACTTGCCTTTGTTTTGTTGTTTCTGTGATAGTTTCATCATACATGCGTAACGTGCTGCGTCTATTGCGTGGTTCATATAATCTTGTGGCTTATCAGTTACATTGCCATTCTTATCTGTAATATACTCATACCCATACATCTCGTTAATTAAATTCTGTGAGGTTTTAAGTATGTTTATCTTATAGTTGTTCATTACTGCTATTCCGAACTTGATACTATCGGGTCCTTTGGTAACTGGTTTGATGTTGAAACCACTTCTAAAGATTTCTTCAATAAGTCTTGGTTCACTGCTATCGCCGAATATTTCGTAGGTTCTATCAATGTTTCCTTTTTTGAGTTTGTCAATGATTTCGTTAGTGATAAGGCCTTTCTCATAAAAAACTTCTTCCATAAAGAGTTCATCACCTTTCTTATATACTGCAACCATAGCACTGGGGTCACTACTAAAGCCAAAGTCAAGACCAAAGGAAACGAAGTCAGCATCAAAATCATCCACAATGTTAAATTCAAATATAGCTTTATCATTTGCTGTATATTCACCAAGTCCGTAGATTTTCCAATATTTTTCATTTTTAATTTTTAATTCTTCAATACCATTTATAATTTCTTTATCCAAATAAGGATTGTCTAAATAAGTTGTAACATATCTATCACAATCTTGCATCTGTCTTAACCAATGATATGGCGATATAGTCGGGTTGTAACATAATATTATTTTATCTTTTGTTCTTATACTAAGCTGAAAATAACTTTCCTCATCTATCTCATTTGCTTCGTCTATAAAAAGAATGTCCGATTTAATTCCTCTAAGCTTCTCAGCATCATCGGTTGAAATAAATTGTATTACACTCTTATCATAACTCCATACCCTATCAGTAACATTAAAATCTTCTTCATGCCATATGTTTAGGTTTTCTAAGATGTCCTTAAAATCCTTTATTATAGTCCTTTTAAGAGACGGTATAGACTTTCTTACTATTGTTACTATTGTAGGTTTTTGTATCGCCTGTACTATGCTATATTGCAAAGCAGAGTAACTCTTAGAACTTCTTGTCCCGCCCACATTATGAACAACTTTATATTTGCTATTCAATATATTATCAAAGGTTATCGTTGTATCAATCGTTAGTTCCAATGTCCTTTCTGTTTATGTTTACATTTATTTGTTGCACCTTATGGTTTAACTCACCTGATATGTCAATAGATGATTTCTTAGGTACAATGTATTCTAATAGTTTAAGATATAACTTTGCTGCTTCTGTTGGATTTTCTTTTCTTATCTTTTCAAAGTCTTCCATTATATTATCTAAACCTCTATTCGCTAATCTTGCAATAGTTAATTTAGCCTGTTCAGTGCTTCTATTTAATGCACCTGGCTTTCTACCACCTAATTTATTTCCTACTTCAAACTTTCCCATAATCGTTTCTGTCCGTTTTTTATTCGGTTGCTATATAAGTTTAACACCTCTACTCATTGTTTGTAGTTGATTACCAAAACTTTCTCTTATCTGCTTCATATTCTATTCTTTGTTTTGCAATCTCAAAATACTCCCTCTCTCTTTCTATTCCAACAAACCACATACCTTCTTGCATTGCTGCTTTGCCCGTGCTACCACTACCCATAAACGGGTCTAATACTATTCCTTCCTTTGGCGTCACTAAACGAATTAAGTATTTCATTAAGTCAGTTGGTTTAACTGTTGGGTGTATGTTTCCTTCGTCTCTATCTTTCTTACTTGCTTTAGGACAATAGAAAAATCTACTTGCTCCTCCTTCATCTCCGTATGTATCACTTAGTTGGTGATTTGGATTAAACTTACCATATATACCATTTGGTGAGCCATCTGTATGTCTCTTATGTGTAGATAACATTTTACCACTTTTCTTATTACCACTTTGTTTGTCCAAAATGCTTCCTGCTTCCTCATCTAATATTACATTTGCAGGCCATCTACCCTGTGGTAATTCTTTTGGTGTCTTATCTACTTTCCAACCACCTTCATACATACCTGTCAATTCACCTTCCTCTTTTGCTTTTACTCTCTCATTGCCTGCCATATTAAATGCATAATCATCCATATCATCAACAGCTACTCTTGTCGCATCTATATTCAATCCACCTACTCCGTATTGTAATGTATTCTCTGCAACTGTTCCTTCTATTGGTTTCCTTGCCATTACTATTGGTTCATGTGCTGGCTTTAATGCAGTTCCCCAACCATTCCAATCATTATCACTTTTGTATGCAGGTTGTAAAGTTCCATTAGCTTTACTTACTGAGGTTTGTATATCATCTCTATCACCTTTGCCTCCAACATTTATTGCTTTACCTCTATGTCCTGTCTTACCACTTTGTTTGTCAATTGCTAATGCTACATTATGTGATTTAGGAAACCCACTACCATATATCCACATAATCTGGTCTCTAATGTCAAAACCTGCATCTTCAATCCTTACTGCCATTCTATGATATGTTCTACTACCTGCGAATGCTAATAAGTGTCCGCCTGGTTTTAATACTCTTAAACACTCTT
>Ga0209084_1001747_pt1 | contig 17799 bp, 17 predicted proteins | sample C_130820_MF_Meta_FD_187309 | JGI IMG/M metagenome (GOLD analysis project Ga0209084, IMG submission 187309) | Freshwater microbial communities from Lake Croche, Canada to study carbon cycling - C_130820_MF_MetaG (SPAdes) (version 2) | ecosystem: Environmental > Aquatic > Freshwater > Lake... | reverse complement strand
AACTGGAGCTTTGGTTGTTTCTGGAGGTGTTGGAGTTTCTGGAAATGTTAACATCGGTTCTAATATTTCTGTAAATTCTAATACTCCTTCAACTAATTCTGTAACTGGTGCTTTGGTTGTTTCTGGAGGTGTTGGTGTTGCTGGTAATATTATTCTTGGTTCTAGTGGATACATTGGAATCGGAATTAATACTCCATCATATCCTTTGGATGTAAATGGAGGGACTAGAATTTCTGGTATTTTGAATGCTACAAACACTACTGCTTCAACCAGTTCCGGAACTGGAGCTTTGGTTGTTTCTGGAGGCGTTGGAGTGAGTGGTAATGTTAATATTGGTTCTACTATTGCTTCTACCGGTTCTACAACGGGAGCTTTGATTGTTTCTGGAGGCGTTGGAGTTGGTGGTAATGTTAATATTGGTTCTACTACTGCTTCAATTAGTTCTGGTTCTGGGGCTTTGGTTGTTTCTGGAGGTCTTGGAGTTGCTGGAAATGTCAACATAGGTTCTAATATTTCTGTAACTGGAGCTTTGAATGTTTCTGGAGGTATTTCTATTTCAGGGAATTTTAACTTCGGTTCTATCGTTTCTGTAAATTCTACTACTGCTTCTACCAGTTCTACAACGGGAGCTTTGGTTGTTTCTGGAGGTATTGGGGTTGGTGGTAATATTTCTGTCGGTGGTAATATTTCTGTAAATTCTACAACCGCTTCTACTAGTTCTACAACGGGAGCTTTGGTTGTTTCTGGAGGTGCTGGAGTTGCCGGAAATCTTAACATCGGTTCTAATATTTATATTGGGTCTACTACTACTTCTAGCAATTCTACAACTGGAGCTTTGGTTGTTTCTGGAGGAGTCGGTATTGGAGGTTCTTTACAAGTTAATGGAGGAGTCGGTATTGGAGGTTCTATGCAAATAAATGGATCAATTGTAACACAAAATGCTTTATATTTCAAAAATGGAACTAGTGCTTATGTCGCAATAGTTAATGATTATCTTTCTTTTAGTTGTTATTCTTATACTGGTTATACGTTCTTTGATAATAGTAGTAACAGTAGTATCACGTATTTCAAAAATAAGGTTTACATTGATAAAGGAAATCCATCAACTAGTTCTACAACTGGAGATTTGGTTGTTTATGGAGGTATTGGAGTTGGTGGAAATATTATTATCGGTTCTAGTGGAAATCTTGGAATTAGAACTAATCCATCATATCCTTTGGATGTTAATGGGGATATAAAAACAAATTCTAGTATTCGAATGTCGAATGGGCAAGCAATATTTGTTACGGATACGGCAGGACTATCCTACCCTAGCTTTTTTCCTTGTTTCACTGATAACACTACATATTTATCTTATGGGAAATCAGGTTTAAATATTCGTAATAACAACCAAATAAACACAATGTTTTTTAATAACTCTAATCAAGTTGGAATAGGGACGGTGACTCCGTCTTATACTTTGGATGTTATTGGGAATACTCGAATTTCTGGGAATTTAATTTTTGGAACATCTAGTACTAGTAACTACATTACAACTAACGGCACTGGTAATGATTCAAATATGTTATACTACTCTGGTAGTAATGGAGGTCATATATTCTTTAATCCTATTTACGCTTTGGGTAATTATTATTATATTAGATACAATGCTAGTTACAGTTATAATTATTTATCGACAGACGCTTATAACAATATGTTATATAATGTTCAAGGTGGTACCACTCATATTTTTAATACAAATATACAAGCTCCAGCATTTTATTCTAGTAGTGATTATAGAATAAAAGAAAATGTAAAAAGTCTGAAAGATACTCCGTATACAGTAGACAACCTCCGTCCAGTCCATTATTTAAATAAAAAAACATCCAAAGAAGATATAGGATTCATTGCACATGAGGTTGAAGAATATTTTCCATTTTTAGTATCAGGTAAGAAAGACGATGAAGATTATCAAACATTGAATTACACGGGTCTTATAGGTGTTCTAGTGAAAGAAATACAAGAATTGAAAGAATCTAATAATATATTAAAAAGGACAGTTGAAAAACACGAATTATTTATAAAAAATATATATGATAAACTTTCCCATTTATTGTGAAAAAAATATGTTATAGTTTACGACAGTTACACATCATTTTTCGCATTCTAAAATTTGAAAAAGTAGTGAAATTCGTATTGAAAAAATTACCTTTGTGTCGATTCTTTCCATTTATCGATGTATCATAACAACAAGCAGAACATTTATGATTTGGTAGTTGTTTTTTATAAATTGGAACCGGTCGTGGTGTAAAGTATACACTATTCATTCGAACTCTGTATGGTCTATTATTTGTATTTTTACATTCAATAAAAACTGGACAATTACTCATATCAGGTAATGGCATATCAAATACATACGTAATTCCAGACAAGTGTAAATTGTCATACAAAGGAAAATTATTTTTAACAGTATTTGCGATGTTATATTCTTTATATAATATATAATCTTTAGAACTCAAGACTGGTTGAAATTCATTCTGTTGTTTTAGTTTAGTTGCTAATTTCAAATGTTTTATATAATCACTTTGAGACATATATAAAAATGTTATATATGTTTCATTTATTTTACAGTTTCAATTTATAATTTTTGAAGCGTTTAAACACGTATATACAACGCATCACCCCAACCGTGTTGTGTCATAATCGTATATACTCTTTTAAAATTGTATGTAGATAATAATACATCTAATTCATTGATCATTCCACAATTTTTATATAATTCTTTTTCGTTTACTTCTAAATATATGACTTGTGGAAACTGAATTGCGTTTGAAGCACCTTTTAATGCTAATAATTCAGCACCTTGTATATCAAAATTCCAGAAATTATATCTAGAAGGATTCAAGTTATTTCTTTCAAAGAAAGAATCAATTGTAACCGTCGGTAATGTAAAACTATTTACGTATACTACCCAAGGGTGTTCTTGTGCGTGTGTTCCAAATTCAAAAATAGAGGATGATTGTCCATTATTACTCAAATTGAAATTAACTATATCATCATCTTTGTCTGTTATAACCGCTTGAAACACATTTGGTATATTACGTGCCTTTGCTTCTAATACTTTTGATTCAAGAGCATCAATCCATATTATCTGTTCATTAGTTATTCCTAATTGGTTATATAAACCTATTTCTTCACATTCATAAGCACCAATATGTAAAACACCTTCTATATGGATATTATATAAATCTAAATATTCTTTTACTTTTTCAATAGAAATTAACATTTTATTGTTAACTATTAATCAAATAAAATAAATATCTTTATATTATAAACTATGATTCAAAGACTACCAATATATTTTTTACAACCTCTTTGATGAGCAGATAATGCTTTCTTTGTAATACACGTATAATAGTTACATAAATTACATTTATATTGATTCATTGTTTGTAACTTATAACTCAGTTCTTTATCGCAACTTTCACTGATATATTTTTCTAAAAAAGGCATTCTCATATTATCAATAAATTGTAATGCTTGTTTTTCTATTTCTTTCAAAATACCAATCAAATTATCCTTATTTTTATAAAAATCAACATATTCTTTATTTATTTCTTTCAATTCATATCGGTTAATAGTTATATTATCAGTATTTTCATATTTCGATGTTGTTATTTCACACGTTTTATTTTCTTCATTATCATGTATAGTACTTGAATTTGTAGAATTAGATGAAACTCCATGTTTTTCCAAAATTTGAATAAAAGAAAGTAATATATTGTCTATTTCATCTTGTTCTTTTTCTTTAAAGAATTCTAATATTTTTGGATTATTTGTTAAAATATGAGAATTTAACTCCATTATTCGATGTGTTTTTTCAAATAAAAATATAATCTTTATATTATTACAGTTAGAATATCTAATATTTTTATATTTGAATATTTGTATATTTATAAAAACCTACTACTATATTAGATGAGAATACATCATTATGTAAAATTTTAAAAACATAAAAAATGATGGAATATAGATAAAGTTAGTAAAACTCCGTAATAAATGAATAAACAAATGAACTAAAGCACGTATAGATTTATTTCATTTCTTTCTTTAAAATATATAAATGTCAAATGAAACATTGAATGAACAAACGATATATCAATCATTAGATTTAGATATAAATAATTACACTGTAGCCGATTTGGAACGTTTTTTTCGTTTGAAAATGCCATATAATGTGAGTGACGTTGAGTATAAAGAGTATATGATTCGAGAACAACTCTTAAATAGTGGTCATGTAAATAAAAAATTTAAAGCAGAGTTGATATCTTTTCTTGAAGCTTCTAAAAGGTTGATTATTTCTGTCAAATGTCCTTCTATACCTACACCTACAACTATACCCAGTGATTTTCGACTTGACCCAACACCAAATATTCCATTTTCAAAAAAAGCTATAACTACTGAAAACGGTAGAATGGAAGAGTTAATATTTCCTACAAATATAAGGTCATTACACACTACTGATGGTAATAAATTTTATACTGGACTACTCAACCCTTTAGAATCACGTTTAAAAACTATGAATATTTGTATAGATACACTTTTTCGTAAAAATTATAAATCTACAAAAAGCACTGACTACATATACGTTTTGCCGAAAATTATAAATAATGTTGTTTCTTTGAAATTATCCTCATTTGAATTTCCGGTTGTCTGGAATACTTTTTCTACAACTGATAATAATAATTCATTATTTATTTCTTTATATCAAATGAAGGTGTCTGGTATAATGAGTAATGATACAATTAATCACAAAATAATATTACCTGATGGTATTTATACACAAAATTTATTAATTCAAACATTAAACAATATTTTCAATGAAAATAGTGGAGGTGTTGGGTTAAATTATCTTTGGTGTGAAATAGACCCTATAACACAATCAACAATTATTCGTGCTCGTGATTCAACTACAGAATCTACTATAGGCGGAGGGTTTCCATTTGATAAAGATTCCATTTATTATTCACCTGATTTTTATTTTACGATAAATTTTGGAATTGTAAAACCTTTATATAAAAATCTCGGTTGGATAATTGGATATCGTGAACCATCTTATACAATTTATTCAACGAATACATTGACATCTTATGTAGCAACAAATCAAAATTCAATCACTTACAAAGCGTGTTTAAAGAGTGAATCTTTCTTTGGAAATAATATAAATAATTATCTATTTGTTGAGATTGACGATTTTCAAAATAATTTCCCGACAGACAGTATTATTTCAACAAACGATGAAGATGGTGTAAGCTATCAAGGAAAAAATATAATAGCACGGTTAATTATTAATTCTGGTTCAACTAACACTACTGATAATGGTTCCGATTGTGTTTTTAAAATACGTAATTATTTTGGTCCGGTAAATTTGGAAAAAATGAAAATACGAATATTAAATCGGTTTGGTGAAGTTATAAACATAGGTCAAAATGATTACTCTATGACGTTTGAATTGACATTAATAAATACTGTTTGTTGAATTATTTTTATTTTCAAAGAAAATTGAACAAATATTTTTTTGAAATATACCAGAAAACATTATTATTTTACTATGTCAAATCATTCTGAATGTCAAAACAACGAAGAACGACCCAATTTATCTGAATATTATATTAATCTAGATAAAAAAATACATATTATTTTAACTAGAAAAAAAAGAGAAAGAATAACATATGATATATTGGATACTAAAACATCAATACGTAATAAATCGATTATTTTGAAAGAAAAACAATATCAAATGAAAATTGGTGAAATATGGCAAGAAGCGATTGGAAGTTTTCCGGGGTTTATAAATTTATATGTTGGACATGATACTGGTTTAGATATTATTTCTCATACACGAAAAATAGCAATCGAATTAAAGAATCGCACTAATACTGATAATTCCTCGTCGAAAAAAACCAACTTGGATAAATTGGCTTCTTTCAAAAAATCACACCCAGATTATACTTGTATTTACGCAAACATAAATGCTGATACAAAAGAAAAAACTTTATGTAGTAAAAAACAATATATATATCACAATGATGTCATTATAGAAAAACAAATCGGCATTACATTTCTTCACACAATTTTTAGCAATGATATGGAAGATGTTGTAAATTTTATTAAAGAAAAAGTTGAAAAATATAATGTATAAAATATATGATATAAATAATGTATATATTTTTTATCTTTGTAAACATTCAATAATAGATTCACCCATACGTTGTGCTAATAATACAGGAACTGCATTTCCTATTTGTTTGTATTGTGAATTTATGCTACCAACAAATTCATATTCATCGTCGAACGTTTGTATTCTTGCGTATTCACGAACAGTCAATGGTCTTTCTTGGTTTGGATGACATCTTTCTGTTTGTTTTTGAGACGGACTACAAAGTAAAGTTAACGACGGTTTTTCCATTGAAAGACGATATAAAATACCACGTTTACCTCCGCCTGAATTATAAGAATTACCTAAGTATGACTTTTGTAATTCCTCTGGTAAATTAACCCAACAGCCACCGGGTGGTATCATCTTATACAATCGTATTTTTTCTTCTGAATATTTTGCTCCCGGAGAATCAGGAACATCAAATAAAACATCTTTTAATACACATTTTTCCGTATTTTCAGTTGGAAATACGAATTTTTTTTGTTCTACTATTATACTATCATTTTCACGTAAAACCCCAACAATGAATACTCTTTCTCTTTTTTGAGGAACTCCATATTTACTAGCATCCAAACATTTATATGATATATTATATAATTCATTTTCATTCAATTTATAAATTATTTTTTCTAGTGTTTTACCATGCTCGTGTGTTAATAATCCTTTTACATTTTCGATCATGAACATTGATGGACGTATTTTATTCAATATATCACCAAACGTTAACATTAAGTTACCACGAGGGTCTTCTAGTCCTTTTCTCAATCCTGCGTTTGAAAAACTTTGACATGGAACGCCTCCAGTTAATAAATCTACTTTACCAATATATTCAGTAAAGTCAATTGTCTCCATTGAACCACATATTATTTTTACATTCTTAGAATGATTTTTTTCTAATGTTTTACAACAATTTTTGTCGTTGTCGTTGAGTAATAATGGAGTCATTCCTGCTTTTATCAACCCACTGCTTAACCCCCCAGCACCCGCACATACTTCAATAAATGTATATTTGTTAGTTGTTGATGTTGTCATAGTGTTTTTTATTGAAATATATTTATATCTTTATTCGTATCAATTTTTAGTATCCAATGCTAAAATATGAGAATATTTTATAATGTTTGTAATTCATATTCCATTTTATCTTTGATTATAAGATGGAATTTTATATATAAAAATATGTAAAAAATTGAATCTATAAATAAAACAAATATAAAACTATAAGTCATAAACAATAATTATGGATATAATAAATTCCATATCTCCATCTCCACCATCTCCACCACCTCCACCACCTAAAAAGATTTTAATTAGAAAGAAAAAAATAATTAAAACTAACGATGAAACCAAAAAAGTACCATTATCAACTTTTGAAACATTACCTATTTCTCAAAATGACGATAATGAACTTGAGAAGGCTTATATACAATCTTTGAATGAAAAAGAACACAAAGCTTACCTCATAGCAAAATCACATTTACTTTCTTCTTTCAGTTTAAAAAAATCGAATGGATTTATACAATTTTCCAAAAAAATGAAACATACTAGTTAGTTTTGTTTTTCGACTTCTTGTATTCATCATAGTTAACATTTTTAAATATAACATTATCTGTCTTTGATGACAAAATATTATTTTTTTTTTCTTTTTGAATAATTGAATAATTATTGAATTTTCCCAAATATATAAATTTATTTATCCGTTTTTCAAACTTTTTTATCGTTGGAGTTGACACACGGTCACTAAGAATTGACTTTGACTTTAAAAATGGTAACTGATTCGTATTCATATTTGTATTTTCTGCTAGTTGTGTAAATATTTTACGCATTTTTTTATTATCTTCATTGTCTTCTTCATTCAACAATTCAATCAATGGTGACGTATTATTTTTAAATGCTAATTGATCGACAAAAAAATCTAAACAAAAATAATTCATTACATATTTCATAGCAACTGTATTCAATATTCTTAATGGAACTATAGAATGATCACTATAATATGAAAATCCGCCCTTATATGCGTCATAAAACATTAATATATTACCACGTGGTGTGTTTTGAATCAAAATACGACTTTTCCATTTTTTTTCGATCGTATTTTCTTGTTTCATTAATTCTGCCAATTCTTTGCGATTGTAAAATATAGCCTCTATATTTTTATTTTTTTCTTTGTATTCTTCGATATTTTCACAATCAACATATTTCAAAAATGTTGGTTTTATCTTATTTTCAAATGTTTCTATTTCGATTGAATCAGTTGCTTTTAAAGGAACCCAAATACCTATCATTCTTGCCAAATATACAAAAAATAAAAATGATGTTCTAATAATAACATAATACCAATAATATAGATTGTTTACTACTTTTGAATTCATTAATGATGATTGACGGTTCAATCGAGTCAATTGAAAAACCTGTCCGTTCATTGTTTGAATATATATTCTTTAATCTTTATATCACTTTTGTATCAATTTATATCAATGTTATATATAAATGGAATTTTATTACAGAAGACCATATGATATGGGAAAGCAATATTCAGAAGAACATTATATAGAAAAAGAATATATAAATAATAATTTAGTAAAAGATGAGGATATGAATATTTTTGATGACGGAGTTAAACAACGTATTACTGGTTATATGAATGGAAAATTTGTAAATAAAGTTTTTCGTTATAAAAATAAACAAAGGACACATAAAAATAATAAAAAAACACAAAATAAGAAAAAACAACAAAAGAAAAAACGACAATCATTACGTCAAAGAGTGAAGCATTGAAGAACTATATTATTTAGATATGTTGGTTTTTCCACCATATAAGCATTTGTGATATATCATTATCTAAAAATGGTACTTGTACACGTTCATATGTTTTGGGATAGTTGAGAGGGTGAAGACATACTAAATATAATCCAGTTACTTTTTTATCGTATTTATCTTCTAATATTTTTTTGTACATATTTAACTGAATACTATAATGCCAAAAATTAGTATCGGGTATATGTGATATACAGGGTGTTGTTGAACGTTTATTACCAAATGCTTCATATTCTAATCCTTTTGTTCTTTTCCAATCATATATTTGAATTGTTCCATCTGGATTTTCAAATACCATATCAATAGAACCTGATATACGATATTCTTCATAATATACCGTCCATTCTGTTCGAAATGGCGTTAGCTCAGGAAAATCTTTTACAAATTCTTTGAAATATTGATATTCAATACTTTCATTTTCTTGTGGATTCATATTGAAATAACATTCTATATCATAATGAAGTTTTGTTCCTGCTTCTGCGGCAATATTTCGATTCGTTTCCCATTCGGATAATATACTTTCTTTTGTCATTCCATAATATTTGTAAGTTGGATCAGACATTCTCTTTGAAGAAAGAATATTTGAAATAATAGATTCGTTTTCAAAATGTGAGAAGTGTTTGTGAACAAAAGTAGTAACAGATGTGTATCCTTTTTCGCCTAATACAGTATACTCGTGATTCTCTTCTGTGAATGTAATATTTTCATCTCTAGGATGTGGATTTTTTTCTTTCAAATATGTTTGTTCTTTTTTTGTTGATACAGGATTTGATACGGGATTTGATACGGGATTTAATACGGGATTTGATACGGGATTTGATACGGGATTTGATACGGGATTTGATACGGGATTTGATACAGGATTCGGTTTATTTATTTTTTCAGTTACTTGTATACATGGTTGCGATACAAGAAAATCAGTAATACGTTTTACCGATTTATTATTTTTCATTACTAATTAGTTTGTATAAATTATTATAATTATCACGTAATCTTTTATAGTATATTTGTAGTTAATCTTTATATCGAACTTTTGATATATATTCTTTCAATTTTATACATTTTTATATTTCAAAAATCAATATTTACGAGTATCGAATATGAAAAATAAAATATCAAAAAAAAAATTTTATAAATAGTATAAAAATATAATATACTAATTATTATTTTAATATTATGTATGAAATCAAACTACAAAAGTTGCGTTTTTTGTGACGCAATATATAATATATCTACCTCTCACAACTGTTTTACCGATTCAAATAACAAAAATGTGATAGTTATCGATGAAAAAGTTGAAAAACAAGATATACAACTTCCTAAAAAAATTGATTTTATCAATGAGTCAAATATACCAGTCGTATCAAATAACATAATGTTACAATCAACAAAGCACAAAGGAAAAAAATATATACACGCTTATTCGAACACACTCACAGAAGTACCATCTCAAAAAGATTTATATATTCTTGTGTTAGAACTATCAAATAAATGCGAAAAATTACAAACTGAAATGAACAATATCAAACATCAGTTAACAAATAGAATAAAACGTGATATAGGAGAATATTTACAATATGATCAAAGACCAATATGTACATTTTTACAATGGGTAAATTCTTTTGTTATTACAGACAAAATATTACACACTGTCTTTGATAATGACTTGGTTGAAGGAATAAAACAATCTATAGATGAACGAATACAAAATGAAGGTATCTTTAGTATTCCTATACGTATTTTCAAAGAAAAACCAGATTGGATATTTATTTATACTGACGAACCAGTTAAATTCAAAAATGATGAAAAAAAACAAAATACTGATAATGGAAAAATAAAATGTATACCAGTTGAAATATGTTTAGGTATCAATAAAGAAGATTTATTAAAGACACCTACATGGCGTATGATTTCAAAAACAGATTTTATACGTGTAAAAGAATATATCACTGAACATATACTAAAAAAATTTTATATTTGGGAAGCTGAAAATGAACCCAAAATGAAACATTCTACAGAAAAAATGGATTTATTAGCAAGTTATATGCTCAAAGTAATTGGTCATGGTTCAAAACAAAAAAAAGAAAGGCAAAACGCAGAATTATATAAATGGTTTTTTAGCAAAATAGCAATTGTATAAAATAGAAATATCAGTAATTCTGTTATACAATATATATTCTTAACTTTTATGAAGCCTACAAAAAAAAATTTTTTTCAAATGAATTATCATACTCCTAATGTTCTTTCAAAAATTGATATTCAACTTTTGAAATTACAATCGCAAGTTACAAAAACAACGCCATACCATAATCCAAATTCAAATATCATCAATAATGATTTAAATAATTTAAAATATAATAGTATTTACCATAAAACAGAACAAACATTTAACCATTCTTTGAAAACAAATATGATTGGAAGAATAAGTGATATTTCGGTAGGTTGTAATACGTGTGGGCATCATTAAATATTTTCATCGGTTATTTCATCGGTTATTTCATCTTCATATACAAATTCTAAGAGAGGAAAACGTGAATAAAATTCCATCACTCTTTGATTCACACGTATTTTATCTGGACGAAATGCCGTTAAATATAAGCCTTCTAATGAACGAATACGTGATAGAGCAACATATATTTGTCCTTCAGTAAAGATACTATTACCTAAATCCATTATTGCCATATCTAATGTTGCTCCTTGTAGTTTATGTATTGTATTCGCAAATGAAAGACATAATGGATATTGTTCTATACAAATCATTGGATAGTCGCTATTTTGCCAACTATGTGGTTCGACAACTATTCTTAAACCGTTACTAAAACGAACTATTGGATGGACATTTATTTTTTTACCGTCATCACAACCACTTAGATTTATATTCATTTCGCCACAGATTTTAAAGTCTTCAACTACACCCAATGAACCATTTGATATTCCTAAGTCTAAATTTATATTTACAAGACACATTACTGGACAACCACGTTTTAATTTCAATTCATCTGGTGCTATTATAACGTTTTTCAAATTTTTTATTTCAATTTCTATTTGTTCTGGTGTTAAGTGTGAAAATAATATACGGTCTTCTAATGTTATACTCTTACCTGAATCAGAATATACTCCATAATTTGTATATAACTTACTATTGAAAATATATTCTTCACCTTTTATATTTTCATATTGATTATTATTTACATATTCAACTTTTGAACGTGTAGATAAAATTTTAGGAGGAACTATTCCATTATCTTCCGGTTTTCTTCCAATGTAACTACGTAATATATCTTCATTTTTTTTACTCAGTTTACCTATACGTATTTCACACAATATTTCTTTAAATATGTCATCTCTTTGACGAAATATTGTTTTTAATTCTATATGGTTATCAATCGGAAATATATACGACCATACTGTTGATTCAAAACAAAACCTTGCTGATTGTATATCGTCACCATCTGGAATCGGAGCTAACTGTAACATATCACCCAAAAATACAACTTGTATTCCACCAAAAGGACGCGTATTTTTACGCACAATTCTTGCTGTTTTTTCTAATATGTTTAACATTTTTTCCGATAACATGCTCGTTTCATCTATGAAAAGAACATGGATTTTTTTCCATTCTTTCACTAAACGGTTATTATTTATAATTGAAGATATGATTTTCTCTTCACTACCTCTACATAAACGTATTCCTGACCATGAATGAATCGTTTTTACTGAAATCATTTTTTCATATTCTTTTGTATTTTGTATATTTTCACTCAATAAAACAGATGAACAACCAGTTGTAGAAGTCACTTGAAAATTTTTTTCCGGTTGTTTCAATACAAGATAACGAACAAAATGACGGATAAGAAAACTTTTTCCAGAACCTCCAGCACCACTTATAAATATATTTTCACCATTTTGAAATTTTTCAAACGCATAATCTTGTTCTGGAGAAAATAGTGACTTTGTATTTAATGACATCTTTCAATTTTCATCCAAAATATAATATTATATATTATTACTTATATGATATATAATCAATTTTTTATATTTCAATATATTTCAATATATCTATATATAGGAATTGTCTATATGTAAAAATCTCAGTTCAGTTATATATATCTTTTTTATTCCAAAGAATACTATAATGTTCATTCAATTGATTTAACTGTCTTTCTATTTTATATTCATTATAATTTTCAAGTATAGTTTCATCATTCCTACAAATACATAATTTATTGTTTTGCAATTCTAATTTTAGACGTTTAAGATTTCGTTTTTCTTTCGGAGTAAAAAATTTGATCATCATTTTTGGACCAGTTACATCTAATGCTGAATCACCATAATATTTATTTTCAACATTTTTTACTATTTCTTTTATACATGATAGTAATATATGATTTTTTGGTTTACATATAATAAACGCATTATATACCGCCAAATCATTACCCCAATCTTTTACAAAATACTCATCATCTGTTAATTCGATTAATTTAAATCCATTTACACAATTGAATTTAATGTCTAAATAAATACCTCCATATACATATAAAATACAACAACGCCATAAATCTGCTTTATACGCACCAGGTTTTAATTTATCAAAAGCTCCCAATACTAACGAATTATAATGACTTTTTATAAATTCTCTACAATCCTCGTCGTCAAATAAATAATATTTGAATTCTGGATTAGATTTTTTTAATGAAAGACAATTCTTTTTCATTTTTGGTGGTAAATATTTTGAGTGCCATGTTTGAAATATATTCATTGGAATTACCGATTTTGATGTTTCTGATATTTTGAAATAGTTACTTATAGAAGATAAAATTGTTGACTCATTATTATTTTCTATTTTCTCCGAAATATCATCATATATACAATTACTCGAATTATATATTATTTTTTTATTATCATTATTCATAATGTTTATTTCATATATTTCATTGTTTGTTATTCTCTTGTAATATACTATTAAATATATTATTGTTACTATTATTGTTATTAATATTATTAAAATAGTCAGTTCTATCAGGTTCATTTATATTATTATTACATATTACAACGACCGAAAAGAAAAATGAAACAAACTTTTTACAAAAAATAAAAAATTACCCGTTTCTTTTTCTAATATTGTAAAAGCATCACGAAGGACATTAGGATATTTGACAACTACAACTTTTTACGGTTCTAATGGTTACCCTATTTTATTGGAATTTGTATTCACGCCTATACTTCTATGGACTTTTATCAGTTTCTATACAGCATTTGAATACATTTTTTGAATACATTTTTACAACCATTCTTGTGACTATTGATGAACGCCTTTCTTTGATTCTTTTCGGTCGGTGTAACATATTCGAAATAATGATACTCATCATTCATACGATAATTCTAATAAAAAACTGAAATCTTGACCATTTAAATCTACTGGAACTCCATATTCATTTACTAATTGAATACTCATTTTTTGAATATCTACTGTTCCATTGTACTGTCGAATATCGCTCGATAATAAAGCATTGAATGTATTACTTATTTGAACTGTGCCAAATGGAAATATACTACTGTCTAATGAAATTCTTGCTAATATTTTTTTATTTAATAAATAATCTTGAACTGGACAAATAAATGAATTAGTAAATCCACTAGTATACTCATCTACTACCAAATACAAATATCTTATCGTATTTAAATTTATCATTGATTCAGATATTATTGGTGAAGATGAAGTCAAACTATATAAAAATTTTTTAAAACCTAATCCCCAACCGAGTTTTGAACGTAAATGATATCTATCTTGATTCCCAGAAATATCTGTATTAAATTGTATAACATATGTACCTGTTGAAGTAGCAGTCAATATAGTATTATTATTATCTGGTGTTGTGGAAAATGACAAATTACTTAAAGCACCACTCAATCTTGAAGCATGTATCTGACCATTCAATTGTGTAATTAATTGTTGAGAATTAAAATACATACCATTGCTTATATCAATTGAATAATTTGTTATTGTTCCCGAAATATTCTTTGTTATTTTTAATGAGTTATTACCCAATGACGATGAATAATTATAAAATGAAATAGGCGTTTCAACACTTACCACACGAATACTTTTTATATTACGCAGTCTTTCTGGAAAAGTTAATATATAAGAATCTGTTCCTACTATCGAATATTCGTCTATAAAACGCGTATCTATATTAAGATATTTAAATCGTGTTGCTTTTTTTACATTCGACATTACCATATGACCACCATATTGATTCACTTGAGGTTCTAAAAATGATGTTTTTGCGTCTAAATATATATTTGTGTTACTCATATATTAAAGATTACATAAATAAAATAGAATACAACACGCATATAAATTTTTTATATAAAAATAAATTTATAAAGAAATATAATCATGAATGGAAATTATTACTGTGAAAAATGCGAATATATCACGAAAAATAAACAAAGTTATAATCGTCATTTAATATCAAAAAAACACAATGAAACTAATAAAGAAACTTATATTTTTGTATGTTTAAACTGTAATAAAAAATATAAATATCAATCCGGATTATGTAACCACAAAAAATACTGTAATTCAAAACTTAGTGATAAAAAAACTATTTCTATCAAAGAATTAGAAAATAAATTAAATCAAACTATCGAACAAACTATTAATAAAAATTATGAATCATTGAAAGCACTCTTTGTTGAGTCAAATAAAACACAACTTATTGAAAGTACGGAAGATAAAATAAAACCTATAAATCAATATATTACTAACAATACTACTAATAATTTTAATATTAATATTTTTTTGAAAGACTGTAAAGACGCATTGAATATGTTAGATTTTATAGAATCATTGAGAAAAACAATTACAATCAGTAATATTCAAAATGTCAGTAACCACGGTTATGTAAATGGTTATACTATAAATATAATTGACAAACTGAAAAATATGCCACTCTATCACCGACCTATTCACTATCATGAACCAGAAAAAACAATTTATATAAAATATGAAAATGAATGGAAAAGTGACGAAAAAGAAGTAAAAGAAATAATTAATGAAACCATATTCACAATGGACCGTATTACTACCTGTAAAATTTCTGGATTAAAAAATATTACTGAACTCAATTTTGATAAGGAAATGAAAGAAATTGAAATCCATGGAGGATTAATGAGAGAAAATAAAATAGAACAAAATGAAATATTGAATAACATTATTCCACATATAACAGTTCCATAAAGTGTATTAATGATTACTGAGATTCACAATAATATAAATATATTTTAATTTAATATAATACAAATGAACATTGTATTAGTAAGTATAGGAAATTTTCAGTCTTATATTTTAGATAATATACGAAACCTCATTCATTTAAAACATAACAATATATATGTGATTATTAATCAAAATTTTTATCATCATTTTTCCGAATTTAATCCACAAATTATTGAAGATAATGTCAATGATTCCATATCACTTTCATCACCTGTAAAATTAATATATGTTGAAAATTTGAAAGACGATTTTCATTGTTATGAAAGAACACGTCTCGATAAGTCATTTAATAATGGTTTTTGGGTTATGACATCACTTCGTATTTTTTATATATATGCTTTTATGGCAAAATATCATATTGAAGACGTTATTCATATTGAAAATGATGTGGTTTTATATTACAATTGTGATATTTTGTTACAACATGTAGACCGAACAAAAATCTATGTACCTTTCAATTCATATAGTATAAATGTCATTAGTATATTATATATACCTACTGCTGAATTAATAAAAAACTTATTGGTTCATTGGAATTTTGATATGTTAGACATGAATGTATTTGCTATTTTCAAACATATCATGCCTAATTCTGTTGACACATTTCCCATTTGTAAACAACAACCCGAATTTATCGGTGATAATATGAAATTAATGGTATGTCAAAATTTTACACGGTTTGGAATGGTGTTTGATGGAAATGCTATGGGTCAATATTTGGGTGGTATTGATCCACAAAATGTTGGTAATTCTACAAAATCCACTGATGGATATGTTAACAAAGATTGTTGTATAAAATATAACCAATATAAATTCATTTGGAAACGAAAATCGGTAGTTGACATCTCTCAAGATATAAATGATACCATGAAAAAACCTATTCTTTGTATAGGTGACGATGAAATACCAATATTTAATTTACATATTCATTCGAAAAATTTAACACGTTTTATAGGAGGGGCAGGTTTTATTGAAGAATTGTGATTCTATTTGTTTTAGATTTTACACCTTTGAGAATCGATAATTATATAATCCTTTTATTTGTCCGTCCGTCACTTTTTAAACTTCTTTGATTTTTATTAGAATTCTAGTAATTTTATTAGAATTCTAATAATTACTATTTTTAAAGAAAAGTCATATAGAATATTTGAGGTTCAGTAATTATACAATCCTTTTTATTTGTCCAAGGGACTTTTTACACTTCTTTGATTTTTATTAGAATTCTAGTAATTTTATTAGAATTCTAATAATTGTTTTTTTAAGAAAAGTCATATAAGATATTTGAGAATGGATAATTATACAATCCTTTTATTTGTCCAATGGACTTTTTACAGTTCTTTGATTTTTATTAGAATTCTAGTAATTTTATTAGAATTCTAATAATTACTATTTTTAAAGAAAAGCCATATAGAATATTTGAGAATGGATAATTATACAATCCTTTTATTTGTCCGTCCGTCACTTTTACACTTCTTTGATTTTTATTAGAATTCTAGTAATTTTA
>Ga0209084_1001746_pt1 | contig 17799 bp, 16 predicted proteins | sample C_130820_MF_Meta_FD_187309 | JGI IMG/M metagenome (GOLD analysis project Ga0209084, IMG submission 187309) | Freshwater microbial communities from Lake Croche, Canada to study carbon cycling - C_130820_MF_MetaG (SPAdes) (version 2) | ecosystem: Environmental > Aquatic > Freshwater > Lake... | reverse complement strand
GGAATCAAGTGGAATTGACGTGAAAATTTCGGGCATGTTGCTTAATTTGATTGTAAAATTATCAATTTTGTGATTAAATCTTTTACTAAATTCAATTCTAACTTGCAGGTAGATAAAATTGATACATTTTCAGGGCATCGTGGTGCTGTTTTCTCTTTGCTCAAGGGCTTAGACAATCATTTGTTTTTTTCTGCTGGAGCTGATGGAATGATTGTTCAATGGAATCTTCAAAAACCGGATCTTGGAAAGGTAATAGCCCAAGTGGAGGGATCTGTATACGCCATGTTTTTGGAAAAAGAAAATGACATATTGTGGATAGGGCAAAATTATGAAGGAATTCACGGGGTTAGAATTTCTGATCAATGTAGAGTTTTTTCTATCAAATTGGATTCTCTTTCTATTTTTGATATTCAATTATTTAACAATCAGGTTTGGGTTGCACACAATGACGGTTTAATAACTGTGATTGATTTAGAAACTAAAAATATCATTAAACATATTAAAGTAAGCCAAAAGAGCGCAAGGAAAATAATTATTTTGGATGAATCTAGGGTGGCAGTAGCTTATAGCGATGGATTTATCCGAATTTTTGATATAAACTACAATTTATTGGATTTTTGGGCAGCACATAGTAATAGTATTTTTTCTTTAGCTTATTTGGAAGAATCAAAAGAATTGATTTCGGTTGGAAGAGACGCAAAAGTAAAAAAATGGTCCATTAAAAACCCTGATTTTAAAGCCAATCCCAAAGAAGTTAATGCGCATATTTACGCGATCAATGATGTTGTTTTTCATCCTAATCAACCCATATTTGCCACAGCTAGTATGGATAAAACCATTAAAATTTGGCAATTAGAAGAGATGAAATTGTTAAAAGTGATTGATGCGGCGAGGCATGGAGGACATAAAAATTCTGTTAACAAATTGATTTGGACCGATTTTGAAGATCAATTGATTTCGGGCTCAGACGATAAAAATATTTCTGTTTGGAAAATTCATTAAAAGTTTTTTTTATTTTAGCATATTATGGAGCAAAAAATTCACTTTCCTGAGCCTTATTTCTCAAAATCATTTCGAGGATATGATATCTCTGATGTCGATGATTACCTATCCCAAGTAGATATTTTTGTGGAGCAAAATCAACAATTACAGAAACAATTGACAGATAAAATATCAACTTTAGAATTGGAAGTTTCCCGATTGCGTGAAGTTGAAAATTCCCTTTTTAGAGCCTTGAAAATGGCAGAAGAAGCGCAGCAAAGTTGGCTTAATAAGATGGATACAGAAGTAAATCAATTGATTGAAACGGCAAAAGAAGAGGCATTTAAAATTATCGATGAAGCTCAAAAAGAGGCGAATAAAGCAAAAGTTTTATCTGATAACGATTGTAAATTGATTTTGGATCAAGCAAATAAAAAATCGATTGAAACCAATCGTAATTTAGGAGTGATGCAGGCTGCTCAAAAGGAAGTGGCGCAACAATTGATTCAAATTTCTTTATTAACACTAGAAAAAGTCAAAACTTGGGACTTAAATCAGCAGGACGCTTCAGAAAATATAATAGGAGAAGTGTCTCCTGAATCAATTGAAGTGGCTTTACCCGAGGAGAAGCAAAAAATGGTCTTGGTTAAAAAGTCGGATGAACTGACCAAGCATCCTTTAAAAAAAGGGAAAAAGTCGGTCGGAAATCCCAAGGTTCGCTCCCAATCAACGGAAAATGCTAAAAAAGAAACTCAAAAAAAATCGCTAGTTCCTAAACAAGAAGTGATTGAAGATGATAGTTTACCTACCTTAAATAAAGTGTTGGAAGCTTATGCAAAATTCAATGGTCCTAAAGGGAAAGTTGGCGATTTGAATTAACTATGGATGTTTATCAAGTTAATTTACAAAATATGCGTTTCTTTGCTTTCCATGGCTTTTTTCCTGAAGAACGTATTTTAGGGAATTGGTATCAAATCAATTTAACAATAACCTTAAATGCTGGCAAAGAAATCAAGGATGATTTAGATCAAACCCTGGATTACGGAACTCTTTATAAAATTTGCAAAGAAGTGATGTTTGATCCGGTCGATTTATTGGAAACAGTAGTTGAAAAGGTTGTTGAACGAATTCAAAATTTGTCAAATCAAATCTCGGGAATTAATTTGGAATTAATCAAGGAAAACCCGCCATTAGGTCAAAGTTCTGGAAAATCAAGTATTTCAGTTCATTTAAAATATTAGTGTTATTTGGTTAAAATAGTTTATTTTTGAAATCTTTTTAAGGAATATGCGCCACCAGGTTACTATCAAAGATCTTGCTAAGCAACTGAATATTTCTGTTGCAACGGTTTCTAGGGCCTTGAGAGACCTTCCTGATATTCATCCAGATACCAAAAAAGCTGTATTAGATTTAGCGGCGGAATGGGATTACCAGCCCAATATTTTAGCTTCAAGTTTAGTAAAAAGTAAGACCAAGACATTGGGATTAATTGTTCCAGATTTAGGGTATTATTTTTTCTCAACTGTTGTAAAATCAATCGAAGAGGCTGCAATTAAAGCAGGGTATAGTTTGTTGATCACCCAAACACAAGAATCATATGAAAGAGAATTGACAAATATTCAAAATTTGTCGAGATCTCAAGTAGAAGGTATCATTATTTCGCTCTCTCGTGAAACAACTAATTTTGATCATTTAAAAAGATTACAAAAACGAGGAATTCCCTTGGTTTTTTTTGATCGAGATTGTGAAGAAATTATAGCGTCCAAAGTGATGGTGGATAATGAACAGTCAGCTTATGAAGCGGTTAAGCACCTGATTGAAAACGGTTGCACACGGATAGCGTTCCTTGCTGGGCCCACAAATGTCTCCGTGAGTAATCAGCGTAGATCTGGCTATTTGAGGGCTTTGGAAGGCGCAAATATACCTTCAGATCCATCTTTAATCATACATTCTGATTATTTTCAAGATACCGCAATTTCACAAACTCATATTTTGATGAAAAGTCCCAATCCTCCTGATGGAATAATGGTCGTTTCAGATAGGTTAGCGTTGGGAGTACTAATTGCTTTAAAAGAATTGAAAATAGAGGTACCCAAGGATGTTAAAATAGTTAGTTTCAATAATGAACCCATTTGTTCGGTCGTTTCTCCTTCTATTTCATCTGTATCGCAGCCATTGGACGAAATCGGCAGATTAGTAACTAGGTTGTTGATTAATCAAATTGAAAATAAATCGGAAGAATATTTGCCTGAAATAGAAGTTTTGAAAACAAAATTGATAGTCAGAGAATCATCTGTAAAATAGCTCAATAAATAAAGAATAAGCCATATTTAGGGTTTCATTTTACTTAAAATACCTGTTGATTAAGTTGAAATTGAATAACTGAATTTTTTCTTGGAAAAATAGGCAAAATTTAAGATATTTGTAGCTATTGGAAAACTGAGTAGAAAATAATCAAATCTTGATTTTGTCTTTCTGTTTGTTCAAAAAAACAACGTTTATTTATGTCTTTAAATTCCAATATTATCCCAATCAACATCGAAGATGAGATGAAAGGGGCGTACATTGATTATTCAATGTCTGTAATTGTTTCTCGGGCACTTCCTGATGTCCGAGATGGTCTCAAACCCGTCCACCGTCGTGTTTTATTTGGTATGGAGGAATTGGGTGTCAGTTACAACAAATCATATAAAAAATCTGCTCGTATTGTCGGTGAGGTTTTAGGTAAGTATCACCCACACGGTGATTCTTCTGTTTATGACACGATGGTAAGGATGGCTCAAGATTGGTCCTTGCGATATCCTTTGGTAGATGGTCAAGGTAACTTTGGTTCTGTGGATGGTGATTCACCCGCTGCGATGCGTTATACTGAGGCCAGACTAAAGCGATTAGCGGATGAAATGTTATCTGATTTGAATAAAGAGACAGTTGATTTTCAACCCAACTTTGATGATTCATTAGAAGAGCCGACTGTATTACCAGCCAAAGTTCCCAATTTATTATTGAATGGAACTTCAGGTATTGCGGTTGGTATGGCTACGAATATGGCACCTCACAACTTAACAGAAGTGGTGGACGGTATACATGCCTATATAGATAATCGTGATATTACGATTCCTGAATTGATGCAATACATCAAAGCACCTGATTTCCCAACGGGTGGAACAATTTATGGTGTTCAAGGAATTAAAAATGCTTTTGAAACGGGTAGGGGAAGAATCGTTGTTAGAGGAAATGCAACATTTGATACTTCTAAGACGGGAAAAGAACAAATTATTGTATCTGAAATTCCATATATGGTCAACAAGGCAACATTGATTAAACAATGTGCAGACTTGGTTAATGATAAAAAAATAGAAGGTATTTCTGAGATTCGTGATGAGTCGGATCGTCAAGGAATGCGAATTGTATTTGATTTAAAGCGGGATGCAGTTACTAACGTCGTTTTAAATAACTTATACAAGCATACAGCTTTACAGTCTTCTTTCAGCGTAAATAACGTTGCCTTAGTCAAAGGCCGTCCAATGATGTTGAATTTGAAGGATCTCATCCATCATTTTGTTGAACATAGAAATGAAATCATTGTACGTAGAACAAAATATGATTTAAGAGAAGCTAGAAAGCGTGCCCATATTTTAGAAGGTTTTATCATTGCATTAGATAATTTGGATGCGGTGATCAAATTAATTCGTCAATCAAAGGATCCGGCTACGGCACAAGCAGGATTAATGAGTTCATTTAATTTATCAGAGATTCAATCGAAAGCTATTCTTGAAATGCGTTTACAACGCTTAACTGGAATGGAGCGTGATAAAATTATGAATGAATTTGCTGAAATCATGAAGTTAATCGATGATTTGGAAGATATTTTGGGAAATCCAGAACGTCAATTGCAAATTATCAAAGATGAGTTAAATGAAATGAAGGCACGTTATGGTGATGAGAGAAGAACTCAAATTAACATGACTGATGATGAATTCTCGATTGAGGATATGATTGCGGATGATGAAATGCTAATCACTGTATCAGCTCAAGGTTATATAAAACGTACGCCAATTTCGGAATATCGTTTACAAACTAGAGGAGGTGTAGGGTCAAGAGCAGTTGCAACAAAGGATGATGACTATACCGAGCATTTATTCTCTGCTACGATGCACAATTGGTTGTTGTTCTTTACCGAGCGTGGAAAATGTTTCTGGCTACGTGTTTATGCCGTTCCTGAAGGATCAAAAATTTCTAAAGGAAGACCTATTCAGAATTTGATGAATATTGAAAATGGTGACACAATTCGTGCGGTTATCAACGTGAAATCAATTACTGATCCTGATTATATTGTTAACAATTATATTGTGATGTGTACGGAGGATGGAACTATTAAAAAAACATCCCTAGAGGCATATTCTAGACCACGTCAAAATGGTATCATCTCCATTACTATCCGCGAGGGAGATAGATTGTTAGATGTGGCTTTAACTAATGGAAATAATCAAATCGTTATTGCAACCAACACAGGTAGATCTGTCCGTTTCGAAGAAACAAGAGTTCGTCCAATGGGTCGTTCAGCGGCTGGCGTAAAAGGCATTTGGATTGATGAAGAACAAGCAAATGAGAAAGTAATAGGTATGGTTTGTGTTTCAGATCCTGCTGTTCAACAATTATTGGTGGTTTCGGAAAAAGGATTTGGTAAGCGTTCAGAAGTCGAAGATTATCGTTTAACAAATAGGGGAGGTAAAGGAGTAAAAGCGCTGAATATCACAGAGAAAACGGGTGCTTTAGTGGCCATTAAGGAAGTTAATGACAATAATGATTTAATGATTATTACCAAAGCTGGTATCTTAATTCGTACAAGTGTATCTGGACTTCGTGTAATGGGTAGAAATACGCAAGGAGTGAAGCTTATTAGATTAAAGAATGAATCAGATGCTATTTCATCTGTCACCAAAATAGAAAAAGAACCAGAACCAGAGGAGGTAGAAATTGTCAATGAAGAAGGTACTTCAGTAGAGGTATTATCAACAGGTGACATTGAAACATCCACTGATTTGGGAGTAGAAGAAAATGAAACTCCAGAAACACCTATTGAAGAGTAATTTTTATGGCCTGAGGAAACTCGGGCTTTATCTTAAATTTAAATTTTAACATGAAAAAACTAGTTTTGACCCTATTTACTGTAGCTATAGCTGCAGGATCTACCTTCGCTCAAGTGGATAAAGCTTTAGTAGAAGCCCAAAAAAAAGCCATTTTAGAAGCTGTTAAGAAGTCAGATGACGAAGCAAAAAAAGCACCTTTAAAATCAAAAACGTGGTTGTCTAGAGCGCAAGCTTATTTAGATTTGGCTTCTTTCCCTGATTCAACCTTAGCTTTAATTGATTCCGATGCTCCATTTAAAGCCATTGAATTTATCAATGAAGCGGTAAAATTGGATACCAAAGATGGCAAAAAGGGAAGTACAGCCAAGGATGCAGAAAAGTTAATTGAAGATAAAAAAGTATATACCGCTTTAATGAACTTAGGTGTAATTAAATACCAAGGCAAAGATTTTTTAAAGTCATATCGATATATGTCTAAGGCTTCTGAAGTTATGCCAAAAGATACAATTGCAGCTATGTATACGGGTGTTGTTGCTCAATTGAGTCAGAAAGACGCTGAAGCGAAAGTTGCTTATGAGCATTATATGGGCATAGGAGGGAAGGATGTAGCCATCATTTACGGATTAGCTCAAATTTATAAAACAGAGAAGCAAGAAGATAAAGCATTGGCTTTATTAGATGTAGGAATAAAAATTTATCCAACGAATAAGGATTTAAAGAATGAAAAGTTTAATATGCTTATTGCTTTCAATCGTATTGAGCAAGCCATTGATCAATTAAAGAAAACGATTGAAGCAGATTCTAAAGATGCGATGTCATTGGTTAATTTAGGATTATTATATGAGAATAAAATGTCAGGAATGAAGGAAGAAATAACTAAGATCCAAGATAAGACATTTAAAGTAGAAGATTCTAAAAGAAAAATTGCTAGTCAAAAAGATCAAGTAGACGTTTATTTGGATGAGGTAAAGCGCACAAAAACTAAGTTGAAAACAGCGCAGCCCAAGCAAAAAGCTGGAATTCAAGCTCAAATTACTAAACTAGAGGAAAACGTTGCTGTTCAAAATAAGACATTGGAAGATTTAAAGGCTGAATTAACCAAACAAGAAGCATTAATAGGAGATGTAGCTCAAAATAAAGCGAAAGTGGAAGAATTATCAACTAAAATTAAGGCAATTCGTGATGATGTTCCTCAATACTACAATAAGGCATTAGCAATTGATCCTGCTTATTATGATGCTTTATATCAATTAGGGGCTTTGAATTACAATGACGCTGTAGAATTCAAGAAGGTAGTAAACGCGATGGACATGGAGACTTACAAGAAAGAAGGTAAAAATGTGGAAGCAAAATTTTTAGCTAAATACAACGATGCTTTACCATATTTTGAAAAAGCTTTCAGTATCAAAAAAGACGAAGATTTAAAAGAAATCTTAAAGCAATTATATAAAGAATTGAAGTTAGAAAGTAAATTAGCTGAAATCGAAAAATAATCGATTGCTTAATTAACAAATAGTGAAAATGGCTCAGAATTTAATTCTGAGCCATTTTTTATTGGAATGAATGGGAGTAAGAATTCTGTTAACTAAATATGTTTGGATTACATCAAGTATATATGAGTTCAATTTCTATTTAACATAATATAAATTATATAACAAATGAATTATGAGTTATGAATGATGAATGATGCTTTATAATCACTGAGTTATTATCTATTATTATTTCATCATTCATAACTCATAATTCATCATTCTTTACTAATGGAAGACTAATGACAAATTCCGTCCAATCATTGGTTTCAGATTGTACTTGAATATTTCCGTTATGAAGCGTGATGATTCTTTCAACCAACGATAAGCCAATGCCATAGCCCTTGGAACTAGCCGTATTTTCACCTCGAAAAAATGGTTGAAATATATATGGCAAATCAGATTTAGGAATTCCCTTCCCTAGGTTTTTAACAAAAATTTTAATTAAATTTCCCTGAATTTTTAAACAGACAAATGATTTCTTTTCAAAGCTGAATTTGCAGGCATTCTCCATTAGATTTTTTAGCGCTGTTAATAATAACATTTCATCACCCTTAATTTCTAATAATTCTTCGTTTTCAGGCAAAAATTTGGTGTCGATACTTACTTTATATTCATTGTGCAACTTCTGAGTTAAACTCCTAGCTTCCCACATAATTTCATCTACTCGAATTACAGTAAATCCGGCCTGGTAGTCAGTCACACTAATTTTATTTAATTCTAATAATGATTCTGTTATAGCTGTAAGATCCTGGGTGTCTTCTAAAACCGAGTGAATGGTTTGTTTATATTCTTCTATTTTTCGTTCTTTTAACAGACTTACTTCTAGTTGAGCAGAAATTTTGGTTAAAGGGTTTTTCAATTCATGAGAAACATTTGCAATGAAGGTTTTTTGAAAGCGAAAAGCGTTTTCTATGCGCTCCAAGAGCCTATTTATTGTGAAGACCATCTTACCTATTTCATCTTCAGCATCTGGCGAATCTAGCCTCTCCTCTAGTCTTTTAGGTGATAATTGATCGACTTGTTGAATGACTTTTGATATCGGATTAACAGCTTGACCAGCAAAAAACCAACCTGAAATAACTACGATGAATATAAAAAATAAAAATAAGGCAATCAAAATGTTTTTCAAGTCTTTGGCATTTTCAGCTGAATACTGATCCACAGCGCCTGCAAATACAACAATTCTACCTTCTGGAGTAGCAAAAACTGTCCCTAGTACCTCCAAATCATTTTGGTGAAATCTGATTTCTTTTTTTAATCGAACTTCTTTGACGCGTGCAACATCAATGTGAAAATTAATGCTATCATTTGAACGGTATATTCGTTCATTACATGTATCATAAGCCATTATATTCTCTCTATATAGAATATCTCTATTAGCTCTGTCTATAATTCTTAATAATTTAGAATCTACTTGGTTTACATTAACCAATAATTCTGCCGCCGTATTAGCTTTTTGCCTTAATCTACTATAAAATTTACCTTGGTAATTTTGTTGAGAAAAGATGTAAATGACTAAATATGAGACGAATAGTATGGCAGATACTAAATAGGTAAATTGATAAGTTAATCTTGAACGTATTTGCATTTTACTACCATTTTACTCTTTTCTAAGAATGTAACCCATTCCAAATTGAGTATGAATTAGCTTACTTGAAAATCCTTTATCAATTTTTTTACGTAAATAATTAACGTACACTTCAATTAAATTTGCGCTGTTTTCATCCTCTACTTCCCATATATTTTCTGCAATTTCAGCTTTAGAAATTACTTTCTCTTGATTGCGTAGAAAATACTCACAAAGTTGAAACTCTTTGGCCGTTAGGTTGATTTTTTGACCAGCTCGTGTGATAATTTTACTACTTAAATCAAGCTCTAAATCTTGAAATTTTAATACTTGAGCTTCTAAAATAGTTTGATTAGACCGTTTAATAAGTGCCTTAACTCTGGCTAAAAATTCTTTAAAATCAAATGGTTTTGGTAAATAATCATCAGCCCCAGCTTCAAAACCTATTAATTTATCATCTGTAGTACTCAAAGCTGTTAGCATTAATATAGGTGTTTGAATTCCTAAAAGTCTCAATTGTTTACATAATTCAATGCCATTAATCCCTGGTATAATGATGTCAGAAACAATCAATTGATAGACATTTCGAGTAGCTAATTGTTTGGCAATTAAGCCATCGTAAGCGACTTCCACTTCATAATTATTCTCTTCCAAGCCTTGTTTTAAGGATTGAACGGTTTTAGGCTCATCTTCTATGAGAAGTATTTTGATCATTTTTTAAGAATATCAACTAGGTTAGCTGGGGAGTAATTAATCGATTTCAATACCTTATTATCACCCTTTCTATAGACTTTCCATAATCCATTTTCTTTTACAATTTCAGCTTCTGTACCATCTTTTTGTTGGTAATGAACCACAGTTGCCTCAGCTTCTTGTAAGGATTGACAAGCTTTTGACATATTAGAACGTTGTACTTCTTCGAATAAATCAACAAATTTATCACCTAAACCAAACTCCAAAACGGCACCTGAAAGTACATATTGTAAATCACAAAGGGCGTCTGCAATTTCTACCAAATCATAATTATCAATCGCTTCTTTTAATTCATCTAACTCCTCTGCCAATAAGTTAACACGTAATTTACAACGGTCTTTTGATGGGATGGCGGGATTTTCTAAGATTGGGGCTCCAAATGTTTGGTGAAATAATGCTACTTGATTTAAAGCATCTAACTTTTTCATATATTATGTAATCTAATTAGCTTAAAATTAAACAATTATTTCCCCTTTTTAAAATCTTATTATTTTACCACAAAGATTATTGTTCGAGGAAAATTGATTTCCATTTGTACACAAATTAACCATTTATCCACAAGAATATGTTGATAACTTAATTAGAAACAAATAGGAAATACTTAAAATTATAATTTTAGCGTTAAATGAAGAAATGTTGAATACAAATGTGCACAAGTGTGGATAACTTGTGGGTAAATCTTTGAAATTAATTACAATTCTCAATTCGAAGCTTTACTTTCCGTGAAAGTACCGTCAGAATAGAAAATGATAACACGCTCAATTATTTTATTCAAATGTGTTGAAGGATAAGAACTTTGGTGGGTTTCGTTTAGTTGATTTATTTGAGAAGATTTTGCAATTGAATGTACAGGTTTGGAATTCCCGTTAGTATTTATGGCATTTTCTTGACTTTCTTTTGGACGTCTGAGAATCGGTTGAATAGTACTAGACTCAGGAATTATTTTTTTATCGGATTCTAATGGCTCAGTAAAATTCTGATCGAATAAGGACGCAATCTTTAAATTTTCCTTGGCTGGTTCCAATTCAACAGAAGTTTGAGCTACTACACTTAAAATTTTTAGCGTTTGATCTTCAAACAATAATTCTTCAGCTGTTACATCTGGGAAGTTCGATAATATTTTTTGAACTACATCTAAGCTAGGCTTATTCCGTCCAGACAATATATGGGAAATACTGCTTCTTGGAATCCCTAGCTTATCAGCAAATTGAGATGATGACAATTGTTTCTTCTGAATTAACAATTCGATCTTACGACTTAAGTTCATATATGATTTACTTTATTAAACAATACGTTTCACAAAGTTAAATTATAATAACGTTAATTACAAATTACAAAAGTATCCAAATTTTCAGAAGTTTATTTTTGTAAATAAATTACAAAAGTGAAATACAATCAGCATGCAAACTAATTAGTTTACTTTTGTATAGAATACCCACAGCTTTTTTGAAATCTTTTTTCGACATCCCTAATTGCTGATAAATTGCTTCTGCTGGACTCTTATCGTGCAAATATAATACCCCATTATTAGCATTTAAAGCAAGTAATAAAGCATCCTTTTGTTTATCAAAACGTACCAGACCAATCTCTTCCGAGCGTAAATCTAATTTGCCGTCCTCTCGAATATTGTCAATGTATACATCTAACGATTGACCTAATGTTACATTTGTAAACACTTTATTTTTAAATAAAATACACGTTTTACAATTGTAAGCAATACATTTTATTCCTAAATTTGTATACTCATAAGGTATTACGGATATTTTGTTTCCAATTGTAAATAGACTCGAATCTAGTTCAGATTCATCGATTAAGAACTTTTCAATTTTAGCCGATGCTACAATTCTATCTGTTTGTGCATCTATATAGACATAGACTAAATAAGATCTACCCACTGTCATTTTTTGCCATTGTTGACTAAATGGAACCAATAAATCTTTTGCTAACCCCCATTCGAGAAATACACCCTGAAGTGTAACTTCTTTCACTTCTAAATAGGCAAATTGGTTGATTATTGCCTTAGGACGTAATGTTGTGGCAATAATTCTGTCTTCAGAGTCACGATAAATGAATACCTCTAAGAAATCATCTATTTGGTAATTTTCAGGTACATATTGAAGTGGCAATAGAATTTCATCTTCATACCCGTCTAAATATAGTCCAAATGGCACTTCTTTAATAATACGCAGGTTATTGTATTCGCCTAATTTTAATTCATTTTCCATAAAAAAACCCGGTGTTTAAAACCGGGTGTAAAGTTACTATTATTTGTGGGTATTAAACGACCACATTATTTTCTCTTAAAGCTTGATTTAATGATGTTTTTAAATCGGTACTTTCTTTTCTTTTACCTATGATCAAAGCACAAGGGACACCGTAAGTTCCTGAACCAAATTGTTTTTGAATCGAACCAGGAATAACCACTGAGTTTTCTGGAACAAATCCAATGTATTCAATAGGTTCTGGGCCACTAACATCAATGATTTTCGAACTGCCTGTAATCGTAACTCCAGCTCCTAAAACTGCTTTTTTCCCTATGTGAGCTCCTTCTACTACAATACATCTAGAACCAATAAAGGCTCCATCTTCTATAATTACTGGAGCCGCCTGAGGTGGTTCTAAAACTCCTCCAATACCGACTCCTCCGCTTAAATGTACGTTTTTACCAATTTGAGCGCAACTTCCAACAGTGGCCCATGTATCTACCATTGTACCTTCGTCTACATATGCACCAATGTTAATATATGAAGGCATCAAGATTGTCCCTTTAGCTAAGTAAGCACCGTAACGAGCTACAGCTGGAGGCACAACACGAACGCCTAAATCTTTATAGTTTTTCTTAAGAGACATTTTATCATGGAATTCGAAAATACCAATTTCTGTTACTTCCATCTGACGAATTGGGAAATACATAACAATCGCCTTCTTAACCCATTCGTTAACCTGCCACTTCCCATCAGATAAGGGTTGAGCAACTCTAAGCTCTCCTTTATCAACAAGATCAACAATTGTTTCTATCGCCTTTACTGTTTCAGCATTTTGGCGTAATTCTGGTTTTTCCCAAGCCTCTTGGATGATTTTTTCCAATGAATTCATAGTATAAGTATGCATTTATATGAGTATGCAAATTACAATGAAAATGATTTTAATCCTTATTAATTCATTAAAATATATTGATTAAACCTATTTTAAAATAAATTCATATAAGAAAATAGTCGAAAATTTAACTTAAACTTTAACGATTCAACTTATTGATTATCAGTTTATTGATAATATCATCCAAATAAAATTTTGTGAAAAAGTTGCGATAATTTAGCTAAAGAGACAAGTGACATTCTGTCAGAAGCACCTCCCCTTTTTAAGTGACGATTATTTTAACACATAAATATACAAATTTTTTGAATAAAAAACGTATTCAATTTAAAATTATTTATATTTAGTTAAAAAAACAATTAATTCATTATTTGTTTACTTTTGTATATTGTTTGTATATGGACTTTAAATGCATATTTTGAGCCTTTTTTTTGTTATTCTAATGAAAAATCGCTAGTTTTAAACTTTATTAGGAAATCAAATTAATTTATTCAATGAAAAAAATTAAAGTTGCTATTAATGGTTTTGGTCGTATTGGTCGACTTACTTTTCGCAGATTGTTAGAGAAGGAAAATGTTGAGATTGTTGCAATTAATGACTTAACAGACAACGCTACTTTAGCTCATTTGTTAAAATATGATTCAGTTCACGGACGTTTTAACGGAACGGTTACTTCAGATGCAGATTCAATTACTGTTAACGGTAAATCAATCAAAGCTCTAGCTGAGCGCGATCCAAAGTTATTACCATGGGGTGCTTTGGGAATTGATGTTGTTTTAGAATCAACTGGTAGATTTGTTGATGAAGATGGCGCTGGTCAGCACTTAACGGCAGGTGCTCGCAAAGTGATAATATCTGCTCCTGCTAAAGGAAATGTTCCAACTGTTGTTTTGGGAGTTAATGAAGATACTCTAACGGATGCAATGACTATTATTTCTAACGCTTCTTGCACTACTAACTGTTTAGCTCCGATGGCTAAAGTTTTAGATGATGCATTTGGTTTAGAAAAAGGCTATATGTCAACTATTCACTCATATACAGCTGACCAAAATTTGCAAGATGCTCCGCACTCAGATTTACGTCGTGCTCGTGCCGCAGCTTATTCAATTATTCCTACTTCGACCGGTGCAGCAAAAGCTGTTGGTTTGGTTCTACCTCATTTGAAAGGATTATTAGATGGAAGTTCAATGCGCGTTCCTACTCCAGATGGTTCAGTAACTGAGTTTACTGCAATTTTGAAGAAAGAAGTTTCTGCGGAGGAAATTAATTCTGCTATGAAGAAAGCTTCTGAAGGATCTATGAAAGGTATATTAGAATTTCAAACAGATGAAATTGTTTCAATTGATATCATCGGTAATTCTCACTCTTGTATTTTTGATTCAAAATTAACTTCAACTATGGGAACTTTGGTGAAAGTAGTTGGTTGGTATGATAATGAATTTGGTTATTCTTCTCGTGCAGCAGATTTAATTGCACGTGTAGGTTAATACACAATTTTGAAAATAAAAATAAGAAGAGATCTATTTTTGGGTCTCTTTTTTATTTACGGCTCTTAAGTATTTTATTGAGTAGCCCTTGTTGAAAAACATTTTTTCAAATCTTGTTTTTATTCCAAAGTGTTCATTGTTCCAAGGTGATTGATATAAATCTTTTGTGATTACTATTTTTTCCCAATTGGGTTTTTCTATCGTCTCCACTGAATAATCAAAAAATGCTTCCGAGTCCGTTTTCAAATGTAATAAACCTTGTGATTTTAAAATTTGATGATATTTTTCCAAATAAATTGGAAAAGTTAGTCGCTTCTTCTCATCTCTATCTTTTGGGCGTGGATCAGGAAAGGTAATCCAAATTTCATCAATTTCATTTTCATTAAAAAAATCAGCTATAAACTGAATTTGAATTCGTAAGAAACCAACATTATTCAATTGTTGTTTTTTAGCATTAAGTGCTCCTGATGCCAATCGATCTCCTTTAATATCAACGCCTATAAAATTTTTATCAGGAAATAGTTGACCAAGACCCAAAGTATACTCTCCTTTTCCGCAACCTATTTCTAATACAATTGGATTAGAATTTTTGAAAAAATCACTCTGCCACCTTCCTTTACAAACGGAATGAAATTCCATTGGACTTTGTACAACATTGTTTAATTCATTAGCCAAGTCATACTTATGTTGTTTTCTTCTACTCAATTTATAATTTATCTATTTCAGCAACTAAATAAGTACTGCCGGTTATTAATATGAAATCTTTTTTTGATGCGATTTTTAACACATTTGAAAATGCAATATTAACATCTGTTGACACCTCACCTATTAAATTAAATTTTTTTCCGAGTTCTTGAAGATCCTTAGCATTTATTGCTCTTGGATTATTAGCTTGCGAAAATATATACTTTGCATTTTGGGGTAATATGGATAGCACTTTTTGAATATCTTTATCGGATACCATTCCTAAAATAATGAATAATTGATTATATTTTTCATTGTTAATTTGATCCATTAATTCGCTCAAACCACTCACATTATGTGCTGTATCAGCAACTACCATTGGGGATTCGTTTAAAATTTCCCATCTGCCTTTTAGTTGAGTATTGACGCGAGTGTGCTTTATCCCATTTTGGATTTGTTCCAAAGAGATATTTAAAATTTGATGATCGATTAATTGTTCACACCAAGCTAAAATACCCCTAATGTTTTTAATTTGATATTTTCCCGAATAGGGACTTTCAATTTCAATTTCGGACCATTTGCGAGTTTGGTACTTTATAACTAATTCTTTATTCGTTTGATTGATTTCATTTATTTCAATGAGATCTTCAGCAAATTGAATGGATGCTTGTACCTCCTGAGATTTCTGTAGAAAAATATATTTGGATGACACTTGCTTCTCGCTGATTGTCACGGGGATATTTGACTTGATAATTCCTGCTTTTTCATGGGCAATTTTTTCTAAAGTGTCTCCTAAGATATCTTGATGATCCCAACTTATATTTGTTATTAAACACGCTGCTGGATTTATTATGTTGGTAGAATCTAATCTTCCACCTAAGCCTGTTTCAATTATGGCCCAATCAATTTTTTGTTCTTTGAAATAGCAAAATGCCATGATAACTGTCCACTCAAAAAATGAAGCTTGAATGGTTTTTAAAAGAGAAAGGTTTTTTTCTACGAAGTTGACAATCCAATTTTCGTCTATTTCAATTCCATTAATTTTAATTCTTTCTGTGAATGATTTAAGATGCGGTGAAGTATATAATCCCACTTTATAACCAGCCTCTTGTAAAATAGAAGCCATAAAATGTGAACTACTTCCTTTACCATTGGTTCCTGCAATATGTAAACATTTTAAATCAATTTGTGGATTACCGAAAAGTTCGCACAATGCCAAAATATTTTCTAAACCTGGTTTATAGGCTTTTTTACCCTCTCTGTGAAAAACTGAAAGTTGAGAATATAAAAAAGCAATAACTTCTTTATAATTCATAAATACATGATTTTGATATCTTACTTAGAATTAATTTTGAACATGATGCTCCCCGTTGAAATTTCTGGTCTTTCACCTGTAGATGTTGGTTTGAAACTTAGTTTTTCAATAGCACGTTTATATTTTTGAGCAACAGTTGCTGATAAAGTAGTTTCAACTATTTTCAATGATATAATGGATCCATTATCATCAATTTTAATTGAAAATCGAATAATTCCTGTCTCATCTGAATCATCATTTACTTGAGGTCTAGAAGCAAGTGCCCATCCTGTTAAATTAACAGAAATACCATTTCCTCCACCAAGTCCGCTGTTTGAACCTCCATTATTACCTTTTGGACCTTTATAAATAGCGGAATTATTAATATCACCATTTAATTGACCTTTATCTCCTATTTTACCAATATCCGTTCCATTTGAATTTCCACCTGAATTAGGATTAATACCTTTCGTTCCATTACTGGTAGTAGACTTCTTTTTAAACAAAGCATTGTCATCAATTTTCGGAGCAACTTCAACAGGAATAACCTCTTTTTTAACCATTTTAACTGTTTCAATTTTCTTTTCAATTGGTTTAGCTTCAATTTTGACAGGGCTCTTTAGTTTCGATGTTAGTAAAGTTGATTCATCAACTTTATTTCTAACAACTTCTCTTTTATTAGCTTTTATTTCATCTGAAGGTTTTGATTCTTCCTCACTTAATGATTTATTGACTTGATTTTTTGTTTGAATTTCTCCTCCTCCCAATTCTGAATTACCATAGTTAATTTCAAAACCACCAGCTGGTAAATCAATTTTAATTTCTTCACTTGTCCAAATATTGACAGTGATAAAAATAAAATAGAGTAAACCGTTAATGATTATCGTATAAATGAGAGCCTTTATACGATTTCTTTTTTCCTCTTCTTGTTCTGAAAGGATTTGATTCATAATAATTATGGTTTATACACCCAAATATCTAATTTATTTTCTTTTTTATATCTTGCAGCATCTTCGTACGCTGCTTCAAATGAGTCTTTATTACCTAAACTAATTCGATAAAATTTTTCATTCTCACTTTTCGGCAATATTTCAGCCTCCGAAAACCCTAGTTTTTTGAATTGATTCATGGAAATTTCAGACTTTTCTTTCGTTAGAAAACTCGCTGCAATTAGGTAAATTTTACTTGGTTGAATTGCTATATTTTTTTTTAGCATGAAATCTTTATTTGTTAAAACCCTAGTTTGAACAAGTACATTACTTGGCTTGATTTCTTTAACTGTTGTGAAATCATTCTTTTTAATGTTAGCTATTTTTAA
>Ga0209084_1001742_pt1 | contig 17827 bp, 14 predicted proteins | sample C_130820_MF_Meta_FD_187309 | JGI IMG/M metagenome (GOLD analysis project Ga0209084, IMG submission 187309) | Freshwater microbial communities from Lake Croche, Canada to study carbon cycling - C_130820_MF_MetaG (SPAdes) (version 2) | ecosystem: Environmental > Aquatic > Freshwater > Lake... | reverse complement strand
AGCGGCTCGGCCAAAGGCTCCGTCTTCCAAATACACGTCAACTTCGATGGTGGGGTTACCCCGGGAATCCATAATTTCGCGGGCAAAAACTTGTTCGATGATGCTCATAGAAGCTCCTTGTTCATGGACTTAAACTTTTTTCAGTTTGCCAGAATCTCACCTGTGGGTCAAGGTTACGATAGGTCTCGCAACCTTCGATTGCGAATTGCAAAAAACCGGTTTACACTGGCCTCCATGGCCTCCAAACCGGCACTCTCATCCACGGTTATCGATCAGATTCTCTTCGCCATGGAAGACCAAGAGAACCATACCGTGTTCAATCTCGACTCGTTTTCTGTGGAGACCCTGCAGGAAGAAAACCTCGTGGCTGAAGCTCGCATCGTGGCGCTCCCTTCTTGGTCGAGCTCGGATGGGTTTCGCATGATGCGCGAGTTTGCCGAGAGCCTTCACAACCCCGCGGTTCAGGACGAGCTGCATGATGTGCTAGATTCCGGGCAGGGGGTGTTCCGCCGGTTCAAACAGGTACTCAAACCCCGCGACTTCCTGTACCGCCAGTGGCTTCGCTTCAAGCGGGGCTTCATGGAAGACGTAGTGCTCGAATGGTTCGATGAGCACCCGCTCGAGTTTGGTCCCAACGCCCGCGATATGGCCGCAGGCTTGGAAAAAACCTCTCTTCTGGCCACCGATTTTACGTGTCAGTTGGTCAGCAAGGTAGATGGGGAGCGCCTGGCCGAGTGGTACCACGAGGCCGGAAGGGAAGAGGCGGCCGTCCTCTTCGGTGACGACAGAGCCGAGGACTGGGCCTGGTTCTTCGCGCGGGAAACCTCGTGGCGCGAGGGCGATCAGCTTTGGTTGGCGCTCAGCCCTGACGGAGACTGGGCCGGAGTTCTTTGGTCGAGAACCTGGTCATCGCCTGAAACCTTGAGCGGAATCGGTTCGCCGGGCGCGGTTGAAATCTTGCTTTGGTTTGTCGAGCGCTCCTATCGCGGCCTTGGGCTTGGAAGCCTTTTGCTACAAAGTTCGCTGCAAACCCTCTCGCCGGGGCAGCCCGTCTTTTTGAGCTCGCCTCAGGGAGGGCAACGCGTGGAAGGCGTGCTTGTCCGTTCGGGCTTCGTCAACCGAGGCAAACTGTGGGCTTCCACCCCTTAGGAGGGCCCTCACCCCTTAGGAGCCTACAACTTGGGAAGGTGTTTGAGGCGAAGGGGCTCATTGGCCTGGTGGAGCCGCTCTAGTTCTTCCATGACCCGGTCGACGGTGAATTGTTTGCTGTCTACCCCTTCGGGGCAGGCCTCTTGGGCCGCTTTACGGAACAAGGAACAATCCATCACTGGGCTGGCCCCCACCACCATGACATCCTGTTGTGCCTCGTCCTCGGTCATATCGGCAGCTTCGGTTACCCTCAGGGTATTTCCATTCAGGCTCAGCATCACCATGCAGTCAAAGCTCTTCATGTAGCTATCGATTTCCTTGACGCCTTTTTTGGTTTCTGGTTTACCGGGCCTGTAGCGGGTGCCCGAGGGGAAAACAAGCACGATCTTCCCGCTGGTTTTGGCCTTCGAGAGCGCCTTCATCGAGGCGAGGTTAATTTTTTGAGCTCGTTTGAGCTCGGCTTCTTTTTCCTCTCCCTCGGGGAGGGCCTCGATGGAGCGCGAGGGGTAGATGATGATGCGGCTAAAGGCTTCGGCGAAAGCCAGTACCACAGGGCTTGATTCATTGAGCTTGAAACCCGCAATAGCCACCAGGGCTTCGGCAATTTGTGGCCCCTCTTTGTGGGCCGCCTCGATGAGCCCGAAAATCACCGGCAGGTCGAAGTTGGAATAGTGCTCGCTCAGGAGCAGGCACGCTTCCCCCTTTTGTGCTCGGTGGTAGAGTTCCACCAAATGTTCGATCCCTGTTACCTGCGAACCCGGAAGCATAAGGCCCTCAACAATTTTGTAGAACAAATGGCGGTTGACGGAATTGCCCTCTTGCCACACGTTGGTCTCGTCTATGACGTGCTGCTTCTGGGAGTTGTGCATCATCTGCTCGATGATAGGCCCGTAGGTTTTCGGAAGAGAGATCATGTGCTGAGTGTATGCGCACATCATTGTCGTGTCGAGCAAAAAAAGGTATCCTTCGCGCGGTGAGGTAACCCCATGACCATCATAGGACTGGCCGGAGCAGGCACCATCGGCAGAGGTTTGATCGAGCTCATTGGCCGGTCGCCAGCTGCCTCACAGCTTAAAATCAAGACCCTCTTGGTGCGAGATGCCACCCGGAGTCGTCCCGAGGTTCCCGCCGGTGTGAAGCTGACCACCAAGCTCGAAGAGCTCACCGACGACCCCGAAATCCAGATCGTCGTCGAACTCATGGGCGGGGTAGATGCTCCTCTGCGGGTGGTCACCAGGGCCTTGGAGCAAGGCAAATCGGTGGTTTCGGCCAACAAAAACCTTTTGGCTCAACACGGGCCTGCTTTGTTTGGGCTGGCGGCCAGCCACAAGGTGAATCTGGGGGTGGAAGCCAGCGTGTGCGGCGGTATTCCCATCATCCGGCTCATTGGCGAAGCCTTGCGTGCAGACCGCATTACCTCCCTCGAGGGCATTGTCAACGGCACAACCAACTACTTGCTCACCCGCATGAGCGAAGAGAAGACCAGCTATTCCCAAGCGCTCGCCGAGGCCCAGCGGCTGGGGTTTGCCGAACCCGACCCCGACTACGATGTCTCGGGCAAGGACGCGGTCTGCAAGGCGGGCATTCTCGCAAGCCTTGCCTTCGGTGGCTACGTCGACTTCCGCCGCATTCCCACTTCAGGCATCGAGAACCTTCAACTCGAAGACCTGCGCCAGGCCGAGCGCATGGGCTACACCGTCAAGCTGGTCGCAACCGCCCGCCGCACCTCACAGAGCAGCAAGCTCGACGCCCAGGTGGCCCCCGTGCTGTTGCCGCTTACCCACCCTTTGGCCTCAATCCGCCACGAGAACAATGCGGTGCTGATCGAGAGCGAGGGCCTGGGCATGACGCTGGCCAGCGGAAAAGGCGCCGGGCCCGCTCCAACCTCGGTGTCGATTTTGGCGGATCTGCTTGATATCGCCGAAGGTCGCCAGAAGCTTCCCGATGTCAACCACCCGTTTCTGGGCACCCCCTTTGAGATGGAAGCGCACGGGCAATCGTCCTCGCGCTACTACCTAAGGTTTGCGGTTCCCGATCGGCCCGGAACTCTCGCTTTGGTTGCCGGCCGTTTCGCCGACCAGGGCCTGAGCCTTGCCTCCGTGCTTCAGCCCGAGGGTGCCGACCCCGTGCCTGCGCCCGTCGCTGGCGGCCACTCGCAGGTGACCCTTATCCTGACAACCCATTCGTGTCGACGTGCTCAGCTCGACAAAGTGCTTGGTGCACTCGCGGGCGAAGGTTGGGGAAACCCGGTTGTGCTTCGGATTCAGGAGGACTAGCCATGCCCGAGACCATCAGCAATTTCCACGGCATCGAGGAAACCCTCAAGGACCCTCCGGCCGGCGCAACCCTTTACGCGAGCAAGAAGAATGCCCGCATCACCGCCTTGGTCGAACTGGCTCGCCGGGGGAAGGTGCCCGTCACCGAGACCACCGATTCCGAGCTTGGACGCCTATCGGCCGGCCGTGAACACAGGGGTGCTCTTTTGGTGCTCACCGAAGGCCGCAAACAGCGCGAAACCTCGCTGGAAGAGTTTTTGGAAACCTTCGATTCCGACCGAGGGCTGGTCGTTCTGCTCGATGGCGTCACCGACCCGCAGAATTATGGGGCTATACTGCGCTCCGCCGACCAGTTTTCGGCTGACTTAGTGCTGATTCCTGCCCGACGCTCGGCCAGCGACACCCCTGCAGTGTTTGCTGCCAGCGCCGGAGCGGCCGCCTGGGTGCCCCATGCTGTCGTGACCAACCTCAACCGCGCCCTGAAGCAACTGAAAGACTCTGGGTTCTGGATCTACGGTGCCGATATGAACGGAAGCGTCGCATGGAGCTCCAAGCTCACCGGCAAAGTAGCCCTGGTGCTCGGCAGCGAAGGCAAAGGCCTCAGCCGGCTGACGCGCGACCTATGCGATCAAATCATCTCCATTCCCACGAGCGGGCAGCTCGACAGCCTCAACGTCTCGGTTTCTGCGGGAGTTCTGATGTACGAAGTGCGTCGCCAGCAGGGCTGAACTCTCAGCGGCCCAATACGGCCCAAAGGCCCACGTGGTCGCTCACCCGCCCAAAGGTTGTCTCGGTAAAGATGCGCTCGCACGAAATCACCTTGAGTGCATCCTCTTTTCTGGTAAATACATAGTCGATTCGCTTGGCCTCGGCGGAGTCCTCCCACCCCTCGGCGGCTTGGCCCATGGTTGGGGTGTTCATGTCTTGCGGATGGGCCTCAAGCCAGCAGTCGCTCCAGAGGGTCCAGTCGGTGAGAAACTCGTAGCCTTTGCTGCCGGCGATGATGTTGAAGTCACCGGCGGTGATCATTGGCTCCGCTGGCCGGGCGAACTGAGCCTGCCAACTGGTCAGTTGGTCGAGTGAGTCCTCAAAGGGTTCCTCCTCGTCGCCCCACCAACCTAGGTGGGTGGAAAACACCGATAGCGGTCCAAAACTAGGAACTAACAGGCGGGCGGCGACGGGTTTACGGCTCTTCCAAGCAACGGAATGAGCCCCCTTGGTAACATAACGGGAATCGGCATAGACAATGGGGTGCCGCGAAAGGATGGCACAGCCCTCTTCCCAGCGGTCCCAGCCATAATGGGCCCAGTCCCACGCCCCGTGCGAAGCTTGTCCTCCGGCTCGCAACCTTTCGGCAAGCCAAAGGGCAGCATTTCCTTCCCGAATGACAACTCCCGGGTTCACCCGAAGCCGTTCGGGGGCCCAGCGGTCCTGTGCGCATTCCTGCAGCGCCACCACGTCGGGCTCCAGTTCCAAAATGGCCTCAGCCACCACACCAAGCTTGGCAAAAGGTTGGTCTTCTTGAAAACAATGGAGATTCAACGTGAGAAGGGAAACTTCCCCCGGCCGCGACTTGCGAAACCTCATTTGAGCCTCCCGAGAAACTTGGTGCCGATATCCTTGCGGTACCAGGCACCATCGAACCTGACCTCGGCGCACCCCGCAAGCGCCGCTTCTTGAGCCGCCTGGGGCGACCCTTCGACCGAAACTACCGTGAAACAACGCCCGCCACCGGTAAAGACTTGCCCAGCTAATCCCGTTGTCGAGGCATGAAACACCTGAAGTCGGCCAGGTAGCTCGGTGGGTAAACCAGTCACAGACGCGCCCTCTCGGTAGGCTCCCGGGTAGCCGCCAGCGGCCACCACTACCCCCAGCGCTACGTTGCGGCTCATCCCTAGGTGGTATTCGGCCACCGTGCCCTCTGCCATAGCTTTCAAGAGTTTGGCGAAGTCGCTTTCGATCAATGGCATCAACACCTGTGTCTCGGGGTCGCCAAAGCGGGTGTTGTATTCCAAAATCTTTGGGCCCTCGGCCGTGATCATCAGACCGATGAAAATAACCCCTTTGTAGTTCAGGCCCTCTTTGTTGAGGGCTCGTACCGTTGGTTCCACCGCTTCGGCAACTACCCGCTGCCATAGTTCTGGGGTCACGGTGGGCACCGGGCAAATGGCGCCCATGCCTCCGGTGTTGGGGCCCTCGTCGTTTTCCAAGGCTTTTTTGAAGTCGGCCGTTGGTGGAAGCACCACATAGTTGAGCCCATCCGAAAGGACAAACACCGAAATCTCCCAACCGGTGAGAAACTCCTCCACCAGCAAATGGTCGGTTTTCAGGATTTCGAGGCCAAAGGCCAGTGCCTGGGCATGGTCAGAGGTTTCCAGCACACCCTTGCCTGCTGCAAGGCCGCTCTTCTTCACCACGATTTTTCCACGGGAAGACTCCATAAAGGCCCCAAATGCGGCGGCTTGACTGAACTGTTGAGCACGGGCCGTGGGCAGCCCATTGCGGAGCATAAAGTTCTTGCTGAACACTTTGGAGCTTTCTAGTTGCGCACGGTGCCTGTCGGGGCCGATGACAGCGATGCCGGCGGCTTGCAAGGCGTCCACAACTCCGGCTTCCAAAGGCCCCTCCGGCCCCACAAAGACCAGATCTACCTGCTGATGTTGCGCAGCTTTCACAACCGAGGCTGGCTGGAGGGGGTCAAGGGGTAAGTTGGTCGCCACCTCGGCGGTACCCGCATTACCCGGTGCCACGAAGAGAGCTCTCACGAGAGGGCTTTGGGAAAGTTTCCACGCCAACGCGTGTTCGCGGGCGCCATTACCCAGGATGAGGATGGTCATGTGCTTGCAGGATATAGGCTGTCCTAACGAGGGTCAACTTGTGCTGCCGAGCCGCCATGCCTTCAGCGATCAAGAAGCCGTTTTACAACGGCAGGGTAGAGTTCGTGTTCGAGTTGGTGGATGCGGAACTCGGCCTCTTCCAAGGTCATTTTGGCGTGGCGGGCAAACGACCGCTGCTCGATCACCTCACCGGTATCGACCCCTTCGTCCACCCAATGCACGGTAATGCCCAGTTCGGTATCGCCGGAGTCGTAGCTGTCTTCCAAACCATGGGCCCCAGGGTGCCGGGGAAGCAGGGACGGGTGGATGTTGATGAGCTTGCCCCGCCACCGCCGCACGAAAAAAGGCGTCAGTATGCGCATGAAGCCAGCGAGAACTACGAGGTCTGTCCCTGCCTGCTCAAGCCAAGAGGTCACCTGGGCCTCGGCGGCTTCACGTTCCCCTTTGACATAGGTCACAACGTGCGCAGGTATGCCTAGTTTGGCCGCCCGGTCGAGGCAGTAGGCGCTGGCCTTGTCGCATACCAGCACCGCTACCTCATGAGGTGCCCCGGAAGTACCAGCTTGGGCCGCCAGATGCAGGGCGATGGCCTGAAAGTTAGACCCACCCCCGGAAGCGAGAACGCCGACCCTAGCCAAAGCGGGCTGTTCCCGCTTCTAGGTTGCCAGCGCGGAACACGGCGACGCCGCCCATAAGAGCACCGGCCTCAAACGCGTCGGCCTGAGACTTGCTCACCACCAAAGCCAGCCCGATACCCATGTTGAACACCTTGATCATCTCGTCGCGGTCCACGTTTCCGTCTTTCTCAATCTTGCCAAAAATACGTGGGATTTCCCAGTCCCAAGCCAACTTCAGCTGAAGTTGGGGCGGCAACACCCGCTCGATGTTGCCGTAGAGGCCACCACCGGTGATGTGGGCCGCCCCGACCAGACCACCGAGAGGCAACAGCGCCTTCATGTCGCGCACATAGATTTTGGTGGGGACCAAGAGGTCGTCCCAAGCTTGCTGATCGTCCACTTTGACGGCCTTGCGGGCCAAACTGTAACCATTGGAATGCACGCCGCTCGAGGCCACGCCAAACACCACGTCACCGGCTTGCATCAATTCGGGTCGGGGGAGCATCTTGTCTTTTTCCACCAGCCCGACGGTGAAGCCGGCCAGGTCAAAGTCTTCACCGTGATAAAGGTCGGGCATTTCGGCGGTCTCGCCTCCGGCCAAAAGGCAGTCGGCTTGCTCGCAACCTTCCACAATGCCGCGGATGATGGCCTGAAGCCGGGTTTCGTTGATGTACCCTGTGGCGATGTAGTCGAGAAAAATACTGGGCATGCAACCGCAAACCGCCAAGTCGTTAACGTTCATGGCCACCAGGTCGATGCCGATGGTGTCGAACTTCTGAAACTTCTGCGCTACCAACAGCTTGGTGCCCACCCCATCGGTGCAGCTGAGCAAAATGGGCCGTGTGAAGGCCTTCCAGTCGAGCTCCAGCCCTCCCGCGAAGCCTCCGATGCCAAGCCCATTTTGGGCTCGCCCTATGGCCTTGCTGGGAATCTTGCCGATGAACTCGGCGAACCGGTCGCCCTTTTCGATGTCGACGCCGGCTCCGGCGTAGGTCTGCTTTGCGGCCACAGGAAACTCCTTGCTTTAGCGGTCTGCGCTCTTAGGGGCGAACTCGGTTTGACGCTTCTGCCCTTGGTCGAGCGGCTCGGGATACATCCCGCTGAAGCAGGCGTAACAATAGTCGTCGGCTTTCGGGTCGTTGCACTCGCGTAGCTCTTCCAGCGGCAGAAATGCCACCGTGTCGGCGCCAAGCCAGACGGCCAGAGAGGCAGGGTCGTGCGTGTTGCTGATTAGCTCTCCCCGCGTGGGCACGTCAATTCCGTAGAAGCAGGGAAACTTGATCTCAGGCGCCGAAAGCCTGAGGTGGATTTCTTTGGCGCCAGCATCCCGCAGCAGTTTAACGATATGCTTGCTCGTGGTACCCCTGACCAGGCTGTCGTCGACCAACACTATTCGTTTGCCTTTCACCACTTCGCCGATGGGGTTGAGTTTCATCTTGACTGCAAACTCGCGCTGGGCCTGGCTGGGCAGGGTGAAACTGCGCCCCGCGAAGTGGTTGCGGGTCATGCCCATTTCAAAAGGCAGGCCCTTGGCTTTGGCGTAACCGAGGGCGGCGGTGGTGCCACTGTCGGGCACCGCCATCACCAGGTCGGCCTGCACAGGGTCAATCCCGGCGAGTTTTGCCCCCACGGCCTGACGCATGGCGTACACGGAGCGGCCAAAAATCTCGCTATCGGGCCGTGCAAAGTAAAGAAACTCAAAGACGCAATGGGCTTTGCGAATAGTCGGGCCGATGCGCTGGCTTTCGAAGGCCGCCGGACCTTCACCACCACGGGAGATTACCAGTATCTCGCCGGGCTCTACCTCGCGGTACTCGGTGATTCCCATGAGGTCGAAGGCGCAGGTTTCGCTCACCACGGCGGTCAGCTCGTGGTTCCATCCCACATAAAGCGGACGAAAGCCCTTGCGGTCGCGCAGGGCAATCAGTTGTTCGCCCCGAAGCATCACCATGCTGAAAGCCCCTTCGAGTTGCTCCAAGGCTTCCTGCAAGGCTTCGCGGAAATCGTCTTTGCGGGAGCGGCTAATCAAATGCAGAATCACTTCGGTATCGCTGGAGCTCTGAAAAATCGCGCCCTCGGCGGTAAGGCGGTTGCGTAGGGTCTCCAAGTTGCTGATATTGCCGTTGTGCGCGAGGCTGATTTCACCCTTGTTGCACAGAATCTGAAAAGGCTGGACGTTCTCGATGAGGTTGCCGCCATGCGTGGAGTAGCGTACGTGCCCAATTCCCACCCTGCCGGGGTGGCTCTCGGTGAGGTAGCGTCCGAGAACTTGGCTGACGAGGCCCAGGTCCTTGTAGGTGAACATCCGGGTACCGACGCCCGCTGGGCCAGCCTTGGTGTAGGTAATCCCTGCCGATTCCTGCCCCCGGTGTTGTAACGCGTAAAGCGGATAGAACAGTTTTTCAGGAAGGTTGGCCAAGTTTTTGGTAATGATCCCGGCGACCCCGCAGTGGTGTTCCGGCTTGTCGGTAGGTTCCACGGTGATGGTTATACCTGAAAACATCTGGGTTGTCTAAGGTGTCACTCCAATTATCTGTATGGGATAGATATAATTGACATTGATAAGCTTGATCTTTTGATGGTACTGTCGTCCAAGCAGGAGGGCGCATGGCAGAAAACACGTTTGAACGTGCGGCTCCTCCTAGGGTGCTGCGAAAAAACAACTCTTGGCGCAGGTTTCTCATCCTCTACTTGCCGTGGCTGTTTGGTTCCGACATTCACGATAGGGAACTGGCCAAATTGTGGACAGAAATTTCAAGGTTTCTCCCGGTTTGGTACCGACCGGTCAACGACCTGCTAACCCCCGAGTTTGGACAACTGCTTGAACGTCTTGCGGAGAATTGCCGTGTCTTGGCACTAGCTGTCCACCTTAAAGACGTAGAAGTCCTTCCAACGACGTATTTGATCTCGGTGCGGAACAGACTTCTCGAAGCATTTTTGCGCCGGAACAACCTGAGTGGTGAACAGATTGTCGCTTCTGAATCCGGTGACCTCGAGGCCCGCACCCAGATGGGTAATAAGCTGAAGGCGCTATCGCGCATCGAGCTTCAGGAATGGGACCGAGGATTTGTCGGGCTCGCGGCCCTGTTGCAGCTCACCTGCTACCCTTGGCACCAACTTGGTCAACTCTTCCCTTCTAAGGAAAGCAAGCTAGATCCCCGCGGAATGGCCCACGTGGACCACTTGATGGACCTCTACTTTCTGGCCGCGAGCGTGAGGTTGAATCCCCTCGTCGAAATCCTTTTGGGCGAAGCTTTCTCTACTTCAGGACAGGCACCTCTGGTGGCCATCAAAGCTTGCCTCGGCGAACTGCAACACGATGACCGGCTGAAAACACTGATCTTCGGCATCTTGGGCGACACCAAGTTCCGGCTCCCGCAGTCGGGCTACCGCCCACCGCTGTTGGCCGCTGAGCTGGAAACGCGCACCCATGAGTTCCAAATTGCTTGCCGTCGTAAGGAAAAACTGGAACTTGCGGAGGAAATCACGCTTCAGGTGAGTTTGGTTTTCGGCAAGAAACCGCTGGCAGAAGTGGCCATGTACAACGCCAAAACCAACGCGACACTAGCGGGTAAAAAACTTCCTGGGTTAATCCATTGCGAGGCATTGCAGATTCTTGCCACCTTCCGGCAAGTCCACGACAGAAAATTAATTCAACAGTTGTTTCAGGACTTTCAGCTCGAAGTGGAGTTTCTGAACGATGTAAAACGCCAGCGCTTTCAAGACACGCTGGATCAGTATTACCAGTTCATCCGAGTTTTGAACAAACTCGAAGAAGATTTCGCTTCGGCATCGCAGTCGCCGTTAGCACCAATCCGGGCGCTCTTGGAAAACCGCCCGGCCGAAAAGGGCCCCAAGGATGGGCCACATCGCGCAATCACCGTATCGAACGAGATTGTTGCTTCAGTTTGTCGGAAAGGTCTGTGGGCTTTGCAGGCCTTGCATAGGTTGCTAAGCGCCTATCAGGTCGATTCTGAGTCGCGGACTCCGGAAAACTATGCCGCTGGCCCAGCTTTGCGACAGAAGCTTCCGAGCCTCTTTTCCCGTCTCGATCAATGCGTCAAGGTTCTCGGTGACGTTTTCGGAGTTCTCACTCAGGTCATCGACGACCAACCCGAGGGAAAGAGCCCGTCGAATCAAAAACTTAGCTGACGAGTTTGCGGTCGTTGCTGTGAACTTTGTGGACGGTCACCAAGCTCAAGCTGGCGTGAGCCGCTCCTTACTCCCTTTGAATCCCTTTCCCACAACCCAAAACGAGCCCACAAAGCTCAGTAGCACCAGAAACCCTGCGACCAATCCCGGCCAATACGAACCTTGTACTAGTAGCCAGCCTCCAGTTGCCGGAGCAATGATGCGTGTGAGGCTTTCAGCGGAGGCGGACCAGCCCAGCACACCGCCAATCTGATCGGCTGGGGCAAACTTGGCGAGCAGGGTTTTGAGAAGGATGGTCGCTAGGGCCGCACCGAGGGTGAGAGGCACCATGAGCAGGTACAAGTACCAGCCCGCAAAGGTAAAAGCCCATCCCCAAAGTGCCAGGGTCAGAAGCCCTAAGCCAACGATAAACAGCCCTTCCTCTCGAAACCGTTTGGCGAGGGCGCCCATTCCCCCTCCCTGGAAAGCCCCAAGCAACAGGCCACTCCAGGCAAGAGCAAACCCGACGCCGGCCGGGGTCCAGCCCAACTGCTGCTGGGTGGCTGGGGTGAAAAGGGTTTGAAAGAAGTTGAAGCCGAGATTCATCAAGAACCCGAGTACCAATAGGGCGAGAACCTCGTGAGGGAACTTGGCCTTTGGAGTGGTCTCCCGGGTGCGCACCGGCCGGGGCAAGGGTAGCGATTCCTTCACGAACAGCAGCGCCATCACAAACGAGAGGCCCACTAGCACCGCCGAGGTCCAGGCCACCAACGGAAGACCCAACGTCCCCAACAAGCCGCCGACGGGTGGACCCACTACGAAACCCATACCAAACACCAAACCTGTGAACCCGATATTGCGGGAGCGCAGCTCGGGCGGGGAAGTGTCGATAATCCAGCTCTGAGCTACCGTGGCTTTCGCCGCCATGATGCCCCCGAAGATACGAGCGATAAACAACCAAAGAAGGTTGGGGGCCAGCGCCAGACCCACCCAAGCGATGACGCCCCCACCTGCGGACAGCAGGAGTACGGGCCGACGTCCCCATCGGTCAGAAAGTGCTCCCCACAGCGGTGCAAATACAAAGCTCCCCGCGGCATAGCTGGCTGTAATCATGCCGAAAGCGAACGAGTCTCCTCCAAGGCTTTTGACGTAGTCGGGCAACAAAGGGATGAACAGGCTGAACCCCAGAATATCGAGGAACAGCATGAACAGCACCGTGATCAATTCGTGACCACTTGCCATCGGAGGTCCAAAACACCCGGGTGAGCGCTGCGGAACAGCACCGTTTTGGCGACACCTGGCAAAACGTCGAAGAAGTTATCTTCCCAGAAGCCTTCGCTGTCGGTCTCCAAGCGCAGGTTTTTCAGGAAGACAGGGCTCTCAACCGTGACTTCCACTCCATCCATCACCGATTTTTTGTGGAATACCGGGGCGGGAGGCGGAAGCTCCAGGTCTTTGATGGGGAGGGCGAAGGCGTTGCGACTACCGACGTGCTTTCCGTTCTCCAGTAAACGCACGTGGAGAAACGACCCCGACGATGGGGCGCCCGCCAACAGGCGTGCCCAGTTCAGCGTCTGAACCCTCTGCGACGCGGCAGCGGGAATCTTCACAGCCAAAGTTTGTACTACGCCTGCGCCTCCCTGAAGGCTCCAGGTTTGCCATTCGAGGGTCACCAAGTGGTCCGCTGGGCTGTCATTTAGCACCCAGAGTTCAACAGCTTCGTCTTCCCGATTGACCGAGAGGGTCAAATCGGCCAGCGACTCACGGAGGAAGTACTGAAGGGCTTTCCAACGCCCAAAGCTGTCGATTCCCGACCACGAGGGCCCTGGCCAGCAATCGTTGATCTGCCAATAAATGCTCCCCATGCAGTAAGGCCGGTCGCGCCTATGGGCTTCCATAGCCGAGCGGATGGCCTCTGCCTGCAATAATTGGCTCAGGTAGGCAAAGGTGGAGAAGTCCGGGCTACGGCGGTAGTCCCTCACCAAGTAGTCGTCGATGGCTTGGTTGCCAATGGCGCTTTTTTGATGAAGTTTCATCACCTCGGAGTCCAGGTGCCATTGGTCGGGTGTTGCGAAGGCCCGTAGTGTTTTGGGTTCCGGAAACGACTGGAAGCCGAACTCACTCATGAAACGGGCCTTCACCACCTTGTAGGTGGAAAAAGGGGCCCTCTTGTGCCAGACGCCCCAGTAGTGTTGGTCGCCGCTGGTCGCACCGTCGAAGGCATGCGAGTGCGCATCACCGGAAAGTTCGGCCATGGGCGAGCTAGGCCAGTAGGGGAGCTCTGGTTGCAAGTCGGCCAGTAAGTCTGGGAGTAACTTGTGGAACACCGCCTCGTAGTCGGCCCAAATGCGTTTCTGCTGCTCAGGCTTGAACTCTCGCTTCCATCCGTCCCAGCCGCCTTCGGGATTATAGGCCTGCCAAGCGGTGTCGATCTCATTGTTGCCGCACCACAGCACCAAGCTCGGATGATTGCGAAGACGCCGCACGTTGTCGTTCACCTCGGCGGCCACACTGGCTAGAAAAGCCTCGTCACCCGGGTACATGGAACAGGCAAACAGGAAGTCCTGCCACACCATCAGGCCGAGGGTATCGCAGAGGTCGTAAAAGACATCGCTCTCGTAAATGCCGCCGCCCCATACCCGGACGAGGTTGAAGCCGGCCTCAGCGCAACTTTCCAGCTCGTGCCGGTAGGTGGCCTCCGTAACCCGAGGCAACAGGAGGTCGTGGGGGATATGGTTGCCACCTTTGGCAAAGATGGGTCTGCCATTGAGCTCGAGGGTAAAACTTTTTCCTTTCCCAAGAGGGCCTTCATCGGCTTCGCGAACCAACCTGACTTGCCGAAGTCCCGTTCGCAGGGTTCGCTGCTGGTGCTCAGCCCCATCCTGGCCTAGCAGCTTTAGTTGAAAGGTATACAGCTCTTGGGCTCCCTGACCACGGCACCACCAAAGGCGCGGGAAAGGAAGCTCAAACATCCAGGAAACTGAAGTGGTTCCAGGCTCCACCTCGACCCGCCGGTTGAGACCAGAAGACTCCCAACCCAGTTCCAGATGAACGATTCCACTAAAATCAGACTCGAGGTCCACGAGGGCCTCGATACGGGCCTTGGTAGGTGCGGTCGCTTGCCCTTCCATGGACACGACACGAAGGGCGAAGTCGGTAATGTGCACCTGGTCCCTGCCCCAGATCTCAAGGGATTTCCAAATTCCGCTGGTAGCCACCCGAGGGCCCCAGTCCCAACCGAAATGGTAGGGGGCTTTGCGCACAAAAGGGCTAACACGCTTGGTTCCCAGTCCTCCCATGGCCGCCATGTCGTTGGAGGCGGGCAAGTCTAGGCCATGAGCGGCTTGCAGGGCCAGGCCGCGTCCTGTGGGGGAATCAAACTCGATTCGCAGTTCGTTCCCCGTGGGCAGGAGGTCTGTCCCCACGTTCCACGTTCGGAACATATTGTCGGCCTCAAGTACCAGTTTTCCATTCAAGTAAACACGCGCGAAGGTATCGAGGCCATGAAAACGCAAACCCTTGTGGTTAAAAGTTTTGATTTCGGCAGGGAGGTCAAACTCGGTGCGGTATTCCCAGGCTTTTTTATCTACCCATTGAATATCGCGCTCGTTAGTGCCCACGTACGGGTCGGCGAGTTTACCGGCGGCCATGAGATCGCTATGTACGGTACCGGGAACCGTGGCGGGTAACCAGTCGGTAGTCCCGAGTTCACGGAAGCTCCAAAAGGAGTTCAGGGGTAGGGCGAGATAAGTGCTCTTCATGGGTCAAAGCATGCCACCCCCGAAAGAAAACGGCAATCCCTGCCGGCCCTACAAACTCTTTGGCCTTCGATGGGCTAGGCCCACTGATCGGCTTAGACGGTGCTTCGCAATAGGCTGAGTTCCCCTTGAAGGACAACCTCGAGGTTGGCCGGCAGAAACCAGGTTTCTCCCTCGTTAAGCAACCAAGCCTTGCCCGCGTGAACGACGGCGCCTCCGCCTTCCACAATGCTGAGCACTTTGAAGCGGTCTTCGGCAGGCTCTTTCCAGGTGCCGTTGATGTCAAGCCTGTCGATGGTATAGTGCTCATCCGCCACCAAAGGTTCTACCACGGCACCGTCGTAAGCCTGACGCGTCCTTGACGCGGCGTGCGTGACCCGGGGTTGTTCGGCAAAGCGGATGACCTCGAGGGCGTTATCGAGATGGAGAGGTCTTTTGACACCGTTCTCGAGCCGGTCAAAGTCGTAGATTCGGTAAGTGGTATCAGAGTTCTGCTGAATCTCACAAAGGAGCACCGAACCGCTGAGTGTGGCATGCACAGTACCAGGGACGATGTGGATGAAGTCGCCGGTTGTCACCTTGACTTCGTTAAAAAGGCCCTCCCAACGGCCTTGCTTTGAGCGCCAGGCGAAGTCTTCCCGGGTCACTCCAGCCGCCATGCCCAGAATGAGGCGGGCATCAGGGCTCGCCTTAAGGATGTACCAGCATTCCGACTTGCCAAACTCGCCCTCATGCTCGAGCGCGTAGGCATTGTCGGGATGAACCTGAATGGAAAGCTTGTCGTGGATGTCGAGGTACTTGATGAGCAAGGGAAACGTAGTGCCAAACTTCTGGAAGTTAACCCGACCAAGAAACCGGGCACCTTCCCTCCTGAGAACTTGCGGCAGAGCTTGCCCTGCCCAGGGTCCCTCAGAGACGATGGAAGGACCGTTGAGATGCGCCGAAACCTCCCAACTTTCTCCAAAGGTCTTTCCCTCGGGGAGGGGGATCCCCCACACCGCCTCGAACTCGCGGCCACCCCAAACTTTCTCTTTTAGGACCTTTTCGAACTTCAACGGGTACATAACTTATTCAACCACGAACCCGCTGCTTGCGTGAAGTTGTTCGCAAAGGTGGAGTTCGACAAAACACGGCCTTTGGGCAGCGTTAGTGCTGCTGGGCTGACTAGTCGGTCAGTTTGAAACGGTCAGTCTGCGCTCGCACGCTGTGGACTGCCCCCGAAGTTGCCTCGGTTACCTGCGAAAGGTTCTCGACAACCTCTTGGATTTCGACCGTACCGGCTGTGATGCTTTCCATACTGGACTTGATCTGCTGGCTAATTTCCACCAACCTTGTCATCTCCTCCAGAATGGTCTGGGTTCCAATCGTCATTTCTTCCGAACCCGAAGCAATCTCGGAGGAAAGAGCCTGGATATTTCGGAACGTATTCAGATTCTCTTCGTTGGTGCCCACCTGTGCCAAAAGCGTCTGTTCCACCGTAGTTTGCAACTCGGCGACCTCCTCGATCTGCTTGGCTATCACAGTAAAAGACTCGCCAGAGGCCGCACTGGCCCGATCGATTTCGAGAATCTGCGAGGTGATACCCTTAAGCACCTGCGAGGTTTGACGGGCTTGGATTGACGCTGACTCGGCCAGCTTGCGGATTTCATCGGCCACAACGGCAAATCCTTTGCCCGCCTCGCCGGCATGCGCAGCCTCGATGGCCGCATTCATGGCAAGGAGGTTGGTCTGGCTGGCAATGGAACTGATGGCTTCGTTGGTTTCGCGCAAACTCTCGGACTTAACCGTGATTTCACGAACCAAGCCAATGACGGCCTCCATTTTCCTCTGACCCTCGCTTGATTCGCTTTGCAACCGAACGAACTCGCGTGAGCTGGCTTCAACTTTTGACGCCAGGCCGCGAATTTCCTCTACCATGGTCTGCATTCCCTTCGCCGAGGCTTCGACATCCTGACTCTGAATGCGAACATTTTGATGGAAGGAAGCAACGTTCTTGTTGATCTGCTCTACCGAAGCCGAAGTTTCGGTGATCGACGCGCTCTGGTTTGTAATACGGTCCATCACCTGCTCGATGTTTCGGGAAATCTGGGCCACAGTCACGGCCGTCTGTTCGGTGTTTTTGGCCAGACTTTCGCTGTTGCTGGAGAGTTGGCTCATCGAATGTCGAACAGTTTGAAGGATCTGGCCCAGGTTGCCGGTGAACGTGTTGAACCAATGGCCTAGTTCGCTGAACTCGTCTTTTTTTGCCTCTTCAAGTTTCTTCGTGAGGTCGGCCTCGCCTTCGGCCATGCCTTTAAGCAGAATCAACTGTGCATTGAGGGGATTAAGCACGCTCGCACGCGTCCACAAAGACACGAACAGGCTCAGGAGGATGCCCACCACACCCAAAAGGAGGGAGAGCGACAAGCTGTCGGTTCCCCTGGCCACAAACGCCGCATCATAGTTGTCGGCCTGAGCCCTCTTCAGTTCGGCCAGGGCCAGGAACTTCTCCCGTAAGACACCTTTCTGCACGTCCATTTCACCGTCGAGCTCGCGCATTTGGGTCGAAACTCCCTTGAAGGTCTTGAGTTGGGGGATCAGCTCAACCTCAAACAAACGCGAAAGTTCCTCGAACGCGCTCGCTGCTCCGAGGAGGAGTTTTTCTCCCTCGGGATCGCTGGTGTCGTTCTGAAACTCAGCTAGCGTTGCGGAAGCTTTTTTTTTGGCGACTGCCCATTGTTCTTCAAAGTCGGCCGAACGGTTGATGATCGCATCGGCAATCGTGCTGTAAAGGACTTCGCCGAGATGGGAGGTATCAAAAGCTTTGTTAACGGTGACCTCAGCCTTGCGGAGGTTGTTCTGTAGTGTGGTCAGAGCCGTCAAGGTAAAGAACTGATTAACGAGCAAGACGAGGATTATGCCCGCCGAAAGTGTGGCTCCGACAAGAAATTTAGCTCTAAGTGTCTTCATGATGGGAAAACAATAATGCATCGATCTACCCGGCACAAGCACTACAGGCGGTTGTCATTTGTCAAAAAATCGTTAAGCTACTGTTCGAATTGGAGCACCATGAAAACCCA
>Ga0209084_1001739_pt1 | contig 17850 bp, 16 predicted proteins | sample C_130820_MF_Meta_FD_187309 | JGI IMG/M metagenome (GOLD analysis project Ga0209084, IMG submission 187309) | Freshwater microbial communities from Lake Croche, Canada to study carbon cycling - C_130820_MF_MetaG (SPAdes) (version 2) | ecosystem: Environmental > Aquatic > Freshwater > Lake... | reverse complement strand
TGCCTGGTGATCAGGGTCCGCAGGGTATTCCGGGTGTAGCTGGTGCTGATGGTGCAGCTGGTGCTGATGGTACTAATGGAACTAATGGTGAGCGTGGTGATGAGGGTCCTCAGGGTCCTCAGGGTGAACCGGGTGTAGCTGGTGCTGATGGTGCAGCAGGTGCTGATGGTGCTGACGGTCCTCAGGGTCCTCAGGGTCCTCAGGGTGAACCGGGTGTAGCTGGTGCTGATGGTGCAGCTGGTGCTGATGGTACTAATGGAGCTGACGGTGCTAATGGTTTAAATGGTTTGCCTGGTGATCAGGGTCCTCAAGGTATTCAAGGTGAAAGAGGACCAGTTGGTGCCGATGGCCCTCAGGGTCCGCAGGGTCCTCAGGGTGAACCTGGTGTTGATGGAACAAATGGTAAGGATGGTCTTGGCTTAACTGATGAGACTGTAGGCATCGAATGTTCTGTAACTTTAAACCCAGGGACAGCAAATGCTGTGACACTGGTTGGAACATATCAGTGGCTGGCAGCTGCACCAGGGGTGTTCATTATGGCCTGTGACACGAACTAAGAAAAGGATAAGGAATGAAATACAGTTTTCCAGAACTAGATGCAAAGAAAATAGCAGCAGTGGCTGTGACTCTTGTCACGGTAAGTTTTTGGCTAGTAATTGCAAATTACCCGACTGCATACCTGTTCAACCCGCTTGACACCAAGCTAACTGTGTTTAGGGTCGAACAGATTTTCTCATCACTTGGCTGGGTGCTCTATGCAGTATTCCCTTTAGTCTTTGCATGGGTTACTCAGCTAAACGGAAAATCTACAAAGATGCTGTACATGATTTCAGTTGTTCTTTGGCCACTTGCAATTTTTGTGATTCAAATCACTTTAATTTTTTATGGTGGCGGTTTCTATGCATACTTAGGTAAGCATCCGATCTTTGCGCTAAACGATGTAATAGCGCCTTTAGTATTGTTAGCTTTTTCATCAACTTTATTCGCAACTAAAGCCGCTAAGAGAACAAAGCAATCAAGGTCTAGATAGAAACCTTATTACGGATCTTGGGTTTAGTTCTAAAAGAGAACCTTCTTTGCAGAAAGCACGAAATGCAATTGAGGCGCTTGTAGGAATTACTATCCTGATTATTTCGCAATCATTTGGTCGATAGTTTCCGCATCAATAAGGTATTCGGAGGTGAGCCCTGACCCTTTCGAGTCAGAGCTCACTGGTTCTACCTAGCTATAATGGCTCTGATAATCAATACAACTATCTTCACCACCAGTATCACCAGATCAACAATCTGACTAAAAGTCATTTCATTGTCCTCTCGTAAGGCATGGGCTAAAGAGAGGGTCGAACCGGAAGTGGATAACCTCTTTCAAAGAAAAAGATTTCCTCCTATACTCGAAACAAAGGTAAGTTTCGGAAAGGTTTCTTCCGATTCGACCCTCGTCAAGAGGTCAAACAGATTCCCCGGCTGCTACCGGGGTTTTTGTTTAACAGCTGGCTTAGACAGCCATGCGTCTGCAAGCAGAAGTATTCTTATCGAAATTAGAATTCTGTGCAGAACTTATGAACAGTTGAAATTACTTAGCAACAAGCTGATCAATAGTTTCGGCATCGAGAACGTATTCGATTGCCATTACGCTGGCTCCGATGATTCCGACTTCTTTTCCTGCTTTGCTTTGCACAATTGAAAGAGACTCGCTCGCTAGTGGCATTGATCTGCTGTATACGGCTTCTCGAACTCCAGCTATTAGATGTTCACCAGCTGATGCCATTGATCCTCCGATAACAATAATTGATGGGTTCATAAGAGAAACACAGGTGCTTAGTACCTCACCGATATCTCGACCTGCTTGTCGAACTGCTTGAATCGCTTCAACCTTTGAACGTTTAGTGGCGTCGATTAGGTCAGACATGTTTCTAACCGGAAGCCCAGCTTCATTGACATTCTTAATTACTGCAGGAGCGCCTGCAACAGCTTCTAGGCAACCATAATTACCACAACGGCAAGCGATGTTATCGCCACGTGAAACTCTTACGTGTCCGATGTCCCCTGCAGTTCCTTGCGAACCTCTTTGCAAGTGCCCATCAGAAATAATTCCAGAACCAATACCAGTGGCAGCTTTTAGGAAGATTAGATGGTCAACATCTGGGTAGGTGAGGTGACGTTCACCAACTGCCATAACGTTCACATCGTTATCGACTAATACTTTTGCTTTTAGATCTTGGTTTACTCGCGCAGGAATATCGAAGCCATCCCAACCAGGCATGATCGGTGGGTTAGCTGGTTTACCGCTCTCGTGTTCAACAGGTCCTGGAACACCGATGCCAATTGCTAGCAGTCGATCTTCTTCGATGTTTAGTCCAGCTAAGAGGTGACGAATCTCTTCGATCATCCAACGAAGACAAACTTCAGGTCCATCTGAGATCTGACGTTTGGTATCAATAGACACCAGAATCTTTCCACTTAAGTCAGCAAGAGATGCAACAGCGTGGGTAGCGCCGAAGTCAACACCAGCAACGACATAGGACTCTTCATTTAGAAGGAGTCTGGCTGAAGGGCGACCACCGGTTGAAGTAGCGCTAGTTGCAGGTGCAATGAGCCCAAGCTCAATTAGAGGATCAAGACGAAGAGAGATGGTTGAACGGGCTAGGCCAGTGATTTCAGCCATTTCAGCCTTGGTGTGGGGCTGGCCATCACGGAAAAGTTGCAGCAAACGACCGGAACTGAACCCGAAATTAGACACGTTTATTTCTGACACCCCTAAAGCATAGACAACAACTTGTCTTGTGTTTCGAGAAAAGATTATCACAAGTTTGTAACAAGGTGTCGAATTTCGACAAAAGTCCGATGAAAGAGAGCATTATGTACTTAGCACCATAAAACGTTCTTTAGGAAGGTTCTGCAGTGAAGTTCGGATATTCAACAATTACTTGGGGTGGAGTGGTCGGTCACCCTGGTGGTGTTACCAGCATCAAAGACCTCTTCTACATGACCCACGGTGATACCAAAGCTGCAGTTCGCGATATCGCAGCAGCTGGTTATTCCGGTACTGAGGTATTCGATGGAAACCTTGCTGAGTTTGCTGAGAACCCAGAGGAACTTCTTTCAGTTCTTAAGGAGACCGGTGTTCAGTTGGTCTCTGTATATACAGGTGCAAACTTCATCTACGACGATATCCTCGACGACGAACTATACAAAATTGAGCAGGCTGCACTCCTAGCTAAGAAGTTTGGTGCTAGCCGTCTAGTAGTTGGTGGTGGAGCTAAGCGTCCACAGGGCCCTCAGCCAGGTGACTTCAAGAAAGTCGGTCGTGGACTAGACATGGCAGCAGACATTGCAAGAACCCATGGACTTGAGAGTAGTTTCCACCCACACTTAGGAACCATTTCAGAAACTCTTGATGGTTTCCACCAAATCATGGACAGCTGTTCAATTGGTTTCTGTCCAGATATTGCTCACCTAGTTGCATCTGGAATCGATCCGGTTGCAGCAATTGATCGTTACGGTGACAGATTGAAGCACGTTCATTTCAAAGACTTGTCAAGTAAGACTGGAGCTTTCACTCCACTAGGTGAAGGCGACATAGATTTCGTTGCAGTTTTAGATGCAATGAGAAGAGCCAGCTACGACAGTTGGCTATTGGTAGAACTGGATGCCTATGACGGTGATCCGAAGACTGCCGCAGAAATAAGTAAAAAATATCTAGAGAAGCTTTTTGCTGACTAGAGATTCCACCCATCCATCAAAAAACTAACCAAGGAGATACACAATGAAGAAACTGATTACAAGCATTGGAGTGAGTGCTGCATTATTGCTAGCTCTTACTGCATGCTCTAGCAGCGGAAGCAATGGGCAGAGCAATGGCGTTGATAGCGCAGTTGCTGCCAAGGTTGATGCCGCACTTGCTGCACTAGACGGCCAGGTACTTAGCCTTGGCCCAAACGGAGAGACACCATCAGGTTTCGAGTCAACTGCACTTACTGACGACGAAGTCAACAAAATCAAAGCTGGAAACTACACAGCTGCAATCGTTATGCACTACTCAGGTAACGACTGGTCAACTGCACAGATCGTTGGTCTAAAGGCAGAATTTGCTCGTCTAGGCGTGAAGGTCGTTGCAGTTACTGACGCAGACTTCAAGCCAGAGAAGCAGGTATCAGACATCGAAACTGTTATGGCACTAAAGCCGGACATCATCGTTTCAATTCCTACTGACCCTGTTGCTACCTCAGCTGCTTTCAAGAAGGCTTCTGCTGCTGGTATCAAGATTGTCTTCATGGACAACGTTCCAGCAGACATGGTTGGCGGCAAGGACTACGTTTCTGTAGTTTCTGCAGACAACAAGGGTAATGGTGTAGTTTCAGCTCACCTTCTTGCGAAAGCGCTAAATGGAAAGGGAAAGATTGGGTTGATCTATCACGATGCAGACTTCTTTGTTACCAAGCAACGTTACGACGGTTTCAAGCAGGCAATTGCTGAGTATCCAGACATCAAGATTGTTGAAGAAAAGGGTATTGGCGGACCGGACTTTGCTGGTGACGCTCAAGCTGCCGCAACAGCAATGCTGACTAAGCACCCAGACCTAGATGGTATTTGGGGTGTTTGGGATGTTCCTGCTGAAGGAATCATGGCTGCAGCGCGTGAAGCAGGTCGCACCGACCTAAAGATCGCGACTCAGGACCTTGGTACTAACGTTGCAATTCAGCTTGCTAAGAACGAGCTAATTGTTGGCCTAGGTGCTCAGCGTCCATACGACCAGGGTGTTGCAGAAGCTCGTTTGGCTGCAGCAGCTGTGATCGGCAAGACCGGGCTACCTAACTTCGTAGCACTGGGTGCACTACCTGTTTCACACGACAACGTACTTGAGGCTTGGAAGACTGTCTACAGCGCAGACGCCCCAGCATCAGTCAAGGACGCTTTCGTCAAGTAATTAAAGAGAAGAGGGCTGGGGGTTAAACCCCAGCCCTCTATACCACCCATCCATCTGGGCAATAACTAGTTTAGGCAAGGAAAGTAAATGAAGAAAATCAATGTAGGACTTATCGGTGGCGGTTTCATGGGCAAGGCTCACTCACTTGCATACTCAGCAGTCCCTATGTTCTTTTGGCCAACCGAAATTATGCCAGTGAAGCACACTGTCGCTGAGTTCAACGACAAGATGGCTCAAGAAGCTGCAACAAGATTTGGTTTTGAAAACTCGACCAGCGACTGGAACACCATCATCAATAATCCAGAGATTGATCTAGTCGACATTGCAACACCAAACAACTCACACGCTCAGATTGCTATCGCAGCTCTTAACGCTGGCAAGCATGTCATCTGTGAGAAACCACTTGCTAGAACAGTTGAAGAAGCCGCACTGATGTATGAAGCAGCTAGAAACTCGAACCGAGTAAACATGGTTGCTTTCAACTATCGCCGCACACCAGCTGTTGCATTGGCTAAGCGCTACATCGATGAAGGCGCAATAGGAAGAATTATTAACTTCAGAGCTACCTATCTGCAGGATTGGTCAGCTGATCCAAACTCACCACTGTCCTGGAGATTCCAAAAAGACATTGCTGGTTCTGGAGCAATTGGAGACATTCTCACTCACGTACTAGATATGGCTAGATACCTAGCTGGTGAAGTAACAGAAGTTTCTGCAATCACTAACCACATCATTACAGAGCGTCCACTGCAGCAATCAGGAGCAGACTCACTTGGAAACTCCAAGGGTGGATCAGATGCACCAAAGGGCAAAGTAGATGTTGAAGATGAAGTTCTATCACTTCTAAAATTTGCTAACGGTGCCATTGGTTCAGTTGAAGCTACCCGTAATGCCTGGGGTAGAAATAACTTCATCACACTTGAGATTCACGGTTCAGAAGGTTCTATTGCTTTCAACTACGAGAACCGTGATGAACTACAGGTTTGCTTCAAATCAGATGGTAATGACCGTCGTGGTTTTCGTACCGTATACACCGGTCCTAATCACCCGAACGGTGAAGGACTATGGCCAATCCCTGCTTTGGGTATCGGTTATGGCGAGACCAAGATTATCGAAGCACATGACCTATTCAAGGCTATTGCTGGAGAGGAACCAGTTCGTCCAGACTTTGGTGATGGCTACCAGGTTGCGCTCATCGACGATGCTATCGCTCGCTCAGCTGAAACTGGTCAGTGGACTAAAGTTCCTCAGCTAGATCGCGAAACAGGCAAGGTTTCCTAAACCTATGAATACATCAGCAATCGAGATGAAGGGTATCGAGAAATCCTTCGGTACTAACCCAGTCTTGAAAAACGTGGACTTCAGTGTGAGCGTGGGAGAAGTGCACGCTCTTGCCGGGGAAAACGGTGCTGGTAAATCAACGCTGATGAAGATCTTGCAAGGCGTCTATCAAAAGGACTCCGGTGAGATTCTTGTTTCAGGAGTTCCAGTTGAAATCACTGACACCTTTGCTGCTAGAAAAGCCGGTATCGGAATGGTCTTCCAGGAGTTCTCCCTGATCCCAACTCTGACAGTTGCTCAGAACATCTTCCTAACAAATGAGCCAACCAGGTTTGGGTTGATTAATGACGCTAAGGCAAGGGCATTAGCGACAGAGATCTTCCAAGAGATGGAAGTTGAGGTTGATCCATCAAGAACAGTTGAGTCAATGCCAACAGCGCTATGGCAACTAACCGAGATTGCTAAGGCGCTAGCTCAAAATGCGAAGGTTCTCATCATGGATGAACCAACCGCATCGTTAGCAAAACACGAGGCAGAAGGGCTTTTTGCCCTCATTGAGAGACTAAAGAATAAGGGAATCGCCATTGTCTACATCTCTCACCGTATGGATGAGATATACAGAATTGCTGACCGAATCACTGTTCTGAGAGATGGTTCAAGAGTTCTCACCGAATCACTAAAGAAAGTAAGTCCAGAGCAAATTGTCGAAGCCATCATTGGTAGAAAAGCCGCTGCACACCTAACTCACAAAGATCGCTCCGCAAAGATATCTAAAGAAGTTGTGCTTGATGTCAGAAAAATTTCTTCTGGTCCAAAACTGCAGAACGTCTCACTTCAGGTTCATCGTGGCGAGATTCTAGGACTAGCAGGGCTCATGGGTTCAGGCAGAACTGAATTGGTCAACACTCTTTTTGGCATCTTGAAGCCAACTTCTGGAACTATATCAATCAACGGTGAGCAGATAGATATTTCATCTCCTCAGAAAGCAATCCAAAACAAGATTGCTCTCATTCCAGAAGATCGTAGAGCACAAGGTCTAGTTCTAGATCACGCAGTGACAGAGAACCTGACTCTTCCACTACTAGATGGGCTTAAGTCAAACGGTCTCCTATCTAATAGGAAGATTTTGGCTAGAAGCAAAGAGATCATCGAGCAGTTCGATATCAAGCTTGCCTATCCAGGTATCAGAGTCGGTTCACTATCCGGTGGAAACCAGCAAAAGGTTGTAATCGGTAAGTGGCTTGGAACTGATCCAGAGATTCTTCTCATGGATGAACCAACTGCTGGAGTCGATATCGGCACTAAGAGCGAGATTCTCGATCTTGTTCGCAAGATTGCAGACAGTGGCAAATCAGTAATTCTGATTTCTTCTGAATTACCTGAACTGCTATCTGTATCAGATCGCATCCTGGTTCTAAAAGATGGTCACGTTTCAAAGAGCTTAGATCGCAAGGAAATCCCAAGCGAAGAATTTTTACAATTAGCAATTCAAGGAGCAGCATGAGTACCAAGACATCAACCAATACAGCACTAAATCTGCTGAAGAGATTTGAATGGCAGCAGAACATCATATACATCGGCTTTGCTGCTGTATTTATCTTGTTCTCTGTTCTCCTTGCTGATTCTGGGTTCAGTAACCCAAACAACCTCCTAAACATCTTTAGACAAACAGCAACCATCTCAATCATGGCTGTGGCAATGACCTACGTTATTGCTGCTGCGGAGATTGATTTGAGTATCGGGTCTGTAGCTGGACTTGCTGCGGTTGTCACTGCAATGACCATTAATAGCTATGGATTAATCCCTGGTATCCTGGCTGGTCTTGCAGTGGGCGCAGTCTCAGGCGCTATTAGCGGTGGCCTAGTTGCTTGGCTAAAGGTCCCATCGTTCCTGGTAACACTCGGAATGCTAGGTCTAGTTGTGGGAGTAGCCCGATGGATTACAGCTTCTGCTCCAGTGCCAATCGCTGATCAGAACTACATCTTCATCTTTGGTGGTGGCGATTTAGGACCAATCCCAGGTCTGCTGGTCTGGGTAGCGGTAGCTGTATCTATCGGTGCAATCGTTATGAATAGAACCAAGTTTGGTCGTCACGTTAGAGCCACTGGTGGAAACCTTGTTGCTGCCGGGTACACCGGTGTAAAGACAGCCAAGGTCAAGTTCATGGTTCTACTTATCTCAGGTATGACCGCCTCATTCGCTGGAATGCTCTACGCAGGTAGATTGCAGTCTGGAAGATTCCAGTGGGGAACCGGTGATGAGCTCTCTGTTATCGCTGCAGTAATTCTTGGTGGCACAAGTTTGTTTGGTGGCCGTGGTCAAGTAGTGGGCTCACTATTCGGTGCTCTATTTATTGGTCTTATCAACAACGGGCTGATCTTGGCTGGTCTTGATGTCAGCCAGCAGCAGGTAGTTCGTGGAGCCATAATCATCCTTGCAGTTGCACTATCGAGAAAGAAGTAAACGTATGTCTAAACTTCTTAGAGCAGGCATTGTCGGAGCTGGCTTTATGGCTGAGGTCCATGCCAAGGCAATCCGTAACGCTGGGCACGAGCTCACCTCCATTGCTAGCTCATCAGTAGAATCGGCAACTCAAGCAGCGGATAGGTTGAAGATCAAAAATGTATTCAACACCTGGCAAGAACTCGTCACATCAGAGTTAGTTGACGTAGTGCACATCTGCACACCGAATGAGTTCCATGCTGAGATATCCATTGCAGCTGCGCAGGCAAACAAGCAAATCGTGTGCGAAAAGCCTATAGCTGTGTCTTTAGAGGAAGCCTCGGCTATTCAAGAAGCTGTCACTAAAGCACAGGTTGGCTTTGCCGTTCCTTTCGCCTATCGTTTCTATCCATTGGTTCGTGAATTGAAGTCCAAAATCGCGAATGGTGAAGCTGGCTCAGTTCACCTGTTGCACGGGAGTTATCTCCAGGACTGGTTGGCTCAACCAAATTCAACTAACTGGAGAGTAAGTTCCACAAGTGGTGGCTCATCAAGAGCATTTGCTGACGTCGGCACTCACTGGTGTGACCTTATGGAGTTTGTAACCGGAGATCGAATTTCTAGATTGATAGCTAACACCTCGCGAGCCTATGAGGAGAGAAACGGCGTCAAGGTTCAGACCGAAGACATCGCAAACATTCTTTTCGAGACCGTTGGCGGCGCATCTGGAACATTGACTGTTAGCCAAGTTTCTTTCGGCCGAAAGAATCAATTACTCCTTGAAGTTGATGGATCAAAGTCGTCATTCATCTTCAACCAAGAGCAACCTGAATCTCTTCTAGTTGGTGGGATTGTCAGTAACCAAATCATTACTCGTGGACAGGAATCCTTAACTTCTGAAGACGCAAGAAGGCTATCGAATGTCCCTGCTGGGCATCCACAGGGTTATCAGGATGCATTCAACAATTTCATCTCTGATGCCTATGAAGGTTTTGCGGGTAAGTCACATCCTGGCACTCCTGGTCTTAGTGATGGCGTTAGGGCGGCTGCACTCATTGATGCAGTCCTAACCTCGGCGTCAGCTCAAGCATGGGTAACGGTCGCTGAGACATCTGTTAGCCAGACTAAAATGTTGGCAAGCTAACAAAGGATAAGTAGATGACCCGTCCAGTAACGCTCTTTACCGGCCAGTGGGCAGACCTAACTCTAGAAGAGGTAGCCAAGCTTGCAAGCAAGTGGGGTTACGACGGTCTAGAGATTGCTTGCAGTGGAGAACACCTAGATGTTTGGCGTGCTGCTGTTGATGATTCTTATGTTCAAGAACGGTTAGCAATATTAGAGAAATACAACCTAAAGGTTTATGCGATATCTAATCACCTGAAGGGTCAGGCAGTTTGTGATAACCCAATTGACTTTAGACACAAGGACATTGTTGGGCCGAAGGTTTGGGGTGATGGTGAAGCAGAAGGTGTTCGTCAGCGTGCAGCTGAGGAACTAAAGCTCACAGCTGTTGCTGCTCGCAAACTAGGAGTTGACACCGTTGTTGGTTTTACTGGTTCATCTATTTGGCAATATGTTGCAATGTTCCCTCCGGTTTCTAAAGAAGTTATTGAAGCCGGTTATGAAGACTTTGCTAAGCGCTGGAATCCAATCATGGATGTCTATGACTCCGAGGGTGTTCGATTTGCGCTAGAGGTGCATCCATCTGAAATCGCCTACGACTATTACACAACTGTTAAGACTCTAAGCGCGATTGATAACCGAAAAGCCTTTGGTCTGAACTGGGACCCAAGCCACATGCACTGGCAGGACATTGACCCGGTTAATTTCATTCTTGATTTTGCAGATCGCATCTATCACGTTGACTGCAAAGACACATTTGTTAGAAAGCAAGATGGTCGCGTAGGAAGACTTGGTTCTCACTTAGGTTGGGATGATCCGAAACGTGGTTGGACATTTGTCTCTACCGGTAGAGGTCAGATCGACTGGGAATCATCATTTAGGGCTCTAAACACCATCGGATATAAAGGACCTATTTCAGTTGAATGGGAAGATGCTGGCATGGACAGACTCCATGGAGCTGAGGAAGCTCTAGCTTTTGTTCGTTCACTACTTTGGAAGACCCCAGATACTTCATTTGATTCAGTCTTCAAACAAGAGAAGTAATAGGTATGACAGAGATCTGTACTGTTATTGCAGTATTTAGCCCTAAGCCAGAGCACTATAAAGAGGTATACGACCTTCTCCTAAGGATTACTCCTGTAGTTCATGAGGAACCAGGTTGTGAGTTTTACACAATGCATGAAGATGTCGAAGGCAGAATCATTCAGATTGAAGCATGGACCAGCAAACAGCACTGGGTAGATCACATCGAAGCTCCTACGGTAAAGGAGATTCTCTCTACCGTTGAGGGCAAGCTCACCAAAGATATTGAAGTGTTTGAGATGTATAACGTGCCAGCTGGAAGTTCTGGAAAAGGCTCGCTTCGCCAAGGTTAGTATGAGGTGAGCCCTGACCCTTGCGGGTCAGAGCTCACTGGTTCTACCTAGCCATAATGGCTCTGATAATCAATACAACTATCTTCACCACCAGTATCACCAGATCAACAATCTGACTAAAAGTCATTTCATTGTCCTCTCGTAAGGCATGGGCTAAAGAGAGGGTCGAACCGGAAGTGGATAACCTCTTTCAAAGAAAAAGATTTCCTCCTATACTCGAAACAAAGGTAAGTTTCGGAAAGGTTTCTTCCGATTAGACCTTCGTCAAGAGGTCAAACAGATTCCCCGGTTCCTGCCGGGGTTTTTGTTTAACAGCTGGCTTAGACAGCCATGCGTCTATCAAGCATTAGAAGTATTTACTAAAAACCAACCTCCCGCTAAAGCTATACACAGCCTCTAAACCTAGTAATTTCTACATATGACTTCACCAATTGCTCGTCGGAGAACTAAGCGCTTAGAACAGCTTTCAGCTGCAGCGAATCAGTTCAACTTCAATGAAAGCTATGACGAGCCAACTATCAACGAAGTGTTGATGAACAGCTTTGATGATCATGTCTTCGCTAGAAGACTCCTAATCGAGTGGGGATTTCTAGATAGAACCCCTGATGGTTCTTCATACTGGAGAATCAAGTAGCTGGGGTAGGCTGGCCCTTATGCGAGTGCGACTAATCAGGTTATTAACTATTGCCAGCTTCCTAATTGCTGGTTCTGCAGCTGCGGTAACACCAGCAGATGCACTCACTGCATATCCAATTACATTCGATGCAAACCTTGGCTCAGGCACAATGCCTAAGACAGCTATCTCGAGTGCTGGAGCAAACCTTCCTGCAGTTACCTTTACTCGTGAGGATTACAAATTTGATGGTTGGTCAACTATCAAAAACGGAGCAGTCAAATACAAAGACAAAGCAATCCTTAAGGCCAAAAGTAAACTCACTCTCTATGCGCACTGGACATTAGATGTTGTAAAGCCAGAACTTCTTATGCACACTGTTGGTTCACTACTTTGGACAGATACCTTCTCAGGTAATCAAGGATCCGTAGTCAATTCGAAGAACTGGACTACTCGATACTGTGGTCACGATGCAAGTAATGGTGGTGGCTCATGTTGGGGAGAGTCACAGTATTACACCCCAGATGCAATCAAACTAGATGGTTCAGCTCAAGGTAATGCGGTAATCACAACCAACAGGGTTAACTCAGCACCGGCAAACTCAGGTCCTTGTTTAGCCGCACCTTGTCGTTTTACCAGTGGTCGCTTTGATACCCAAGGAAAAGTGTCCTTCAAATACGGATACATCGAAACCAGGATGAAGATGCCAGTTGGTGGAGCTAACTGGCCTGCTTTCTGGGCTATCGGAGATTCAATTACAACTGTTGGTTGGCCGCTATCAGGTGAGATTGACATTGCAGAACAGGGCGGAGACCGTCCGACTAGAAACTCAAGTGCTGTTCACTATTCCAATGTGAAATTAGGCCCAAACACGTGCTGTGATAACCATCGCTACGTGGTTGGGGAGATAGTAGATGAGGCCGATTACACCTCAGATTTCCATACCTATGGATTAGCTTGGACTCCGAATCTTTTGCAGTTCTACGTTGATCGTGAACTTTTCTATACGGTTTATCCAGGCAACATGGGAGAGAACTACTGGGTTTTCAATTCGCCGTTCTTCTTGATTCTAGAAAATGCAACTGGTCCTTTTGGTGGCGATTACACCGGTTGGCAATCAAGTCAAACGTTGATTGATTATGTGAGGGTTTGGAAACTCGACGGCAATGGAACAGTTATCAGACACTAGTTGCGGAAGCGGATCTTCTTCGCATTCATTATTACTTTGATTCTCGCTACCGCAGATTTACTAACACCATCAATTGCAGTAAGTTCCTGCAGGGAAACTTTTCTCAAGTCAGAAACCTTATACAGCTTTGCATCAACTAGCGCTTTGCGAGCAGGGCCGGTTAGACCAATCTTGTACCATTCAGCTTCAGCAGCTTCTTGCTTAGCCTTGTCATCGCCCTGAGGTTGTCCCATAACCAAAGTGTATTCGGAGAGTTGGCTTAGTGAGTGTTTTGTGATTTCACTAAGCGCGAGTAAGCGCCACCAGCTTGTAACAATTCGCTGTGAGTGCCACGTTCAACAATTTCACCATTGTCTAGAACCAGGATCAGATCAGCGTTGACCGCTCCATAACATAAGTGTCAATTGCGAGCGTGAATTTGTACAATTAACCAGAACCCAACTGAGAGGCAACAAGATGACCAAGGTTTTACTAACGGGAGCAAGCGGATACATCGGTAAGCACGTAGCTCTGCGTCTACTGCTCGATGGATACACCGTAGTAGCCTCGGTTCGTTCTCTGTCTAGAGCAGATGAAGTGAGATCTGCTGTTGCCCCCTACCTGCCAAAGAAGTTTGATTTGGTTAAGCACCTAAGCTTTGTTGAACTAGATCTTGAAAAGGATGCTGGTTGGGATGCTGCTCTAAAAGGCATCGATGTTCTCATGCACACCGCCTCACCTTTTCCAATCGCCTCTCCTAAAGATGAGAACGATCTGATCAGACCTGCAGTTGATGGAACACTTCGCGCACTAAAGGCAGCTCACAAAGCCAAGGTAAAAAGAGTGATTCTGACATCTTCAGTGGCTGCCGTTGATGGTAATGATTTACCAGCAGGCAAGACGGCTGTTGATGAGAGCATGTGGACAGATGTGAATCACCCATTGGGCAGCGCTGCCTATACCAAGTCAAAGACTTTAGCTGAACAAGCGGCCTGGAACTTTGTAAAGACAACAGCACCAGAGATCGAACTGACCACTATTAACCCGGTTCTTGTTATCGGTGCTCCCCTAGATAACAACTTTGGTTCATCAGTATCGATTATCGAAAGAATTCTAAAAGCTTCAGATCCAGTGCTTCCTGATGTTTGTATGTCAATTGTTGATGTCAACAATGTGGCTGAAATGCATGTCAACGCAATCAAGGTGGCAGCTTGCAAGGGAGAGCGATTCCTAGCCAGCTCGGACACTGTGTCATTCATCGAAATGGCTAAGACTATTAAGGCTGCTTACCCAAACCGAAAAGTTAACACCGGTCAGGCTCCCAACTTCCTAATCAAGTTGCTGTCACTATTTGATGGAGATATCAAGCGAGTAGTTCCACTACTGGGCAAGAAGATTCTGGTTGACTCGAGCAAAGCTCAAAAGGTTCTGAAGATTAAGTTCATACCTGTAGAGCAGTCAATCTTGGAGACAGCTGACTACCTAATCAAGAACGGCTTTGTAAAGGCTTAAACAGAACCTCCTGACAAAAGAGTTCAAGCTGGGCTGCCAATGCGGCCCGGCTCTTCTTTTTAAGTTTGGGTTACTAACCGTGAAGTGCTCTTAGTTCAACTTTTCTATTACAGGCATTAGAGCCTTCAGCTGCTAGAGCTTTTGCCTCTTCCATGTTCTCGGCATTGATAAGCCAAAAGCCTGCCATGTATTCCTCGTTGTTGTATAGCGGACCATTTTTGATGTCCCCTAGACTTGCACGATTATCTAGAACAACAGCGTTCTCTGGATCGTCGATGCCGCAGGCAAGAATAAAGTTTCCATTGGCTTGGAGTTTGTCATTGAAGGCGTCAATTGCCTCCATCTCATCGCCGGTGGCGGAGCCTGTCCTATTGTCGATAACTGCGATTATGAATCTCATCTCACACTCCTTTCGGAAATATTGTATTCGGCAGTTGGTTTCAACTGAGCGTGTTAGGTTAGCACAATGACTAAAGCAACCAAAGAAAACCTAGACAAACCCCTCGGCTATAAGTACCGCTGGCTAATCCTTGCGGTGATGCTTGCTGCTGAGATTATGGATCTAATCGATGCAACCATCATTAACGTTGGCGGACCTACTCTGCAGAAATACTTAGGGACATCGGTTATTGATCTTCAGTGGATTATCGGTGGATACACCTTAGCTCTAGGCTCTGGTCTAATTCTCGGTGGTCGTTTAGGTGATCGCTTTGGTCGTCGATACATGTTCCTATTCGGAATGATTGGTTTCACAGCAGCATCGCTAGCCTGCTCTATGGCACAGTCAACTCAAGCGTTGATTACCCTTCGATTTATTCAGGGTTTCCTTGGTGCGATGTTGTTGCCTCAAGGCTTTGGATTACTGAAAGCTGTCTTCCCTCCTAAAGAACTTGGTCAAGCATTTGGTGTCTTTGGACCAGTCTTTGGTCTAGCTGGAATCTTGGGTCCAGTTCTTGGTGGCGGACTCATCCAGGCGGACTTGTTTGGTTTGGGTTGGCGCGCAGTGTTCCTAGTAAACGTTCCAATTGGTATTGCTGCTGCAGCTATCGCTTGGCGAGTATTGCCTAAAGTGCCAGGGGATAAGGCAATCAAGATTGACATCCTCGGAGCACTACTGGTTATTGCCTCTTCAGCGCTTTTGATTTATCCACTAATTCAAGGACAGAAAGAGAACTGGCCAGCATGGACATTCATCTCCCTTGCTGTTTCTATTGCTGGTTTTGTTCTTTTCGCATTCCAGCAACGTTGGATCTCAAAAACTAAACTTGCACCTCTTATCAACCCAACAATTCTTACCAAGCCTGCATACACAGTTGGGCTTTTGGGAATGGCTCTGTTCTTTGCAGGTGTTACTGGTTTTGCTTTGATTATTACTTTGTTCTTGCAGTTAGGTCAGCACTTCTCATCAGGCGAGGCAGGGCTTGGCAACATTCCAATTGCTGTTGGTTTTGCAATTGGGGCTGGATTGAGTGGTGGATTCCTAGCCGCTAAGTTCGGACGAAAAGTCCTACAGCTTGGTGCCGGTCTAGAAATCGTTGGACTACTTGTGCTCTGGTTTGTTGTGAACAGCCAGACAGAGTTCAATTTCTGGCTATTAGTTCCAGGCATGGTTATTACCGGACTTGGTTCAGGGCTAATTGTGGCTGCCCTCTTTGACATCGTGCTTGGTGCAGCTGATGAGACTGAAGTTGGATCTGCATCTGGTGTGCTTTCAGCAGTTCAGTCGATTGCATCCTCACTCGGTGTCGCTGTATTTGGAACCGTGTTCTTCGGACAGGCTAAGCTAGGTCAGATTAACCAGGGCTTACTGAATTCACTTTGGGTATCTGTTGGGTTGATGGTGCTGTTCCTAGTAGTCACACCATTCTTGCCGAAGCAGACTAACGACTAAAAGAAACCCTTAGGGAATACCAACTGGAATTTCTTAGTCTTACAAGTCAGTGGGTCAAAACCCCAGCGAGATCTCATGCTCGGGTCCATCTTGAAACAGATGTTTAGGATGCTGGTAAATCCTTTGGCATTAGAAAGCGCGAAGCGCACCGGTGTCGATAAATCCGGTGTGATTGAGTTTGAGTTATCAATCGCGATAGAGGCTGCAAGACCTGCCGCTTGACCGAGCTGAATGTATTGCGGTTCCATTCTGATGCTTGCGTAGGCAGCTGGGGACGCAGAAATACCAACTGAGACAATCAGGTTGTCAGGACCATTCTTTGGCAGCATGGCACTTAGTGGGATCTCATAAATCGGTGCTTTGAACATGATGCCGCGGTCACGTGCATACATTCCGTTGGCATAGACAAAGACTGAAGATTTGCTGTCTAGACCATAGGAGCCAGCAGCAATTGCATCTGGCTTTGTGCGGTTAATCAAAATGTCTTTGACGGTAACGGTGCTCTTACCGATGAGCCTTCTACCTTCACGAAGGTATGGTTGCTCTGGCCAGCCACCGGTTGCTTTGAATTCATCAGCACAAAGACCAAAACCTTTAAACACCTTTTGCTCCATTACTGGAACACTCGGGTCGTTCTGCACAAACCACATGAAGGACTGCAGGTATCCGGCATACTCAGCCAAGATTGCTGGACGGTTAGCTATTTGATCAAAGTATGCTCTGCGCATACTCATGTTGGTGAAGTATGAAGCGTTTAGATCCCACTTGTTATTTGGCAAGGCGGACATGTGCCAAAGCTGAGTAAGGATGGTGCCATTACCCATCACCGAAGGTTCTTTTTGAGTGTTATATCCGTAGAAATGAGTTATCCAGGTGCGCCAAGCAGGCGCGTAGTTATCATAGGCATCTGTCTTGGCAAAAGGAATCACATTAGAAGGGTCTTTAGTAACACAGAGACGGTATGTGAATGAAGGCATTCCACTCTTGATAAGAGTCTTTGCATCCTTTAGAGAGTCTGCGATAGTGACCATAGGCAACTTGCTGAAGTCAGTTGCACCTTGAGCAATCTCGGTTGGGTCTTTTAGTCTGAATTGAATATCAAAGGTGCGGTATTTGGTCAGGCTTTCGTTATAGCTATAGAAATCAGACATTCCCAGACGAGATGAAACTCCAGCCTCAAACATCAGATCGCCCGCGTAGCTAGCATCGATGAATGTCTTGCCTGTTACTTTGATTGGATCAGCAACTGTTCCAGTGTGAAAATTAATGTCAGTTATCTTGTTCCCCACCACGGTAGCTGAATCAAGAACGGTGTTGATGCCGGTGGTGATATTTGGTTTATTCAACCAACCATCGAAAATACATTCAGCCACTTTAGGTTCGGTGCGATATGAGTTGTCGTGATAGAAGTTTTTGACCTGGTGCAGGAACTCTCGGGATAAGCCCACGTTTGCGCTAATTGAACCAATATCCGTTGCGCTTAGTCCATTAGCGATTGCCCCACCAAAGAAAGCGCCTT